>ERZ894236.749-NODE-749-length-33026-cov-33.3208_pt1 | contig 33026 bp, 43 predicted proteins | sample MGYA00380297_ERZ894236 | MGnify/ENA primary metagenome ERZ894236 (study PRJEB32331, sample SAMN06328420) | human gut metagenome | biome: human gut microbiome; feature: stool | host: Homo sapiens | collected 2014-08-04 ... | reverse complement strand
GGTGGGGGAGTTATAGGCTGCTTTTCCAATTTGTTCGAAAGTCTAGCTCTCTTATCATCGTATAAACATTACAGCACCTAACCCCCATTTGCTTACAAACATCTGGAACTTTTCTATTTGCTCTTAATTTACTTGGGCTGGATGTTTCGTTGCTGACGATCACCCGGTTTTCTGGTGATGACAGGCCATAAGAGATTAAAAATGGGTCTTCACCTATTTTTTCCAACTCCACATCGGATAGGTCATCAGCATATCCTTCACTAAGAACCTTATTTAAATTCCCTATATGCAAATTTTCATCAAGGAGAAGGATTGATTTATTATTTTTTTCATGAACCCACTTTGCATGTTCATCTTTATCACCTCCCTTTACTTCGTTAATTATTTCAATCGGCAATTTTATGTTGTTATTTTTGGCGTGAAATAACAACCACTCCCAAAATTCAGGTACTCGATTGAGAGGGTAATAGAATGAATGTGCGTGTATAATTATATTGGCATCAATGAGGTATAAACATCCATTTGTATTCATTATAATCCTACCAATTCAATTACATTTCCAGAGCTAACACCAAGGACTTTGCCCGCTTTTGTTTCTGTTAACACGCCGTCTATAATGGATTTTTTCACTAAATTAGACAAAGCATTACCAACCTTGTGTTTTTTAGTTATGTAGTATGTCCCGCCAGATGACTTGCTTTTTTGTTTTTTCTCTTCTTTGGCGGATAGCCATTTTTTAAAGAATACATCTGATATGTACTCCCAATTGTCCCTGCTTATTTTCCCCGATACATATAGCCTGTACGCAATCATTGTTGAACTAACATTAAAGACAGAGCTGAACTCGCTTATTTTTTCAATAACTTCCTCAGTGGTAAATCCACTTACGTTATTTATTGAAATAAAGTCATTGTCTGGGAGCAATACCTGGCTCGCAACATCATTGCAATATTTTTCAGTGATGTTATCAATGTTATTATTACTAACACCAGTGCTGCCTATCAGTATATGCACCAATTCATGTAGTAGTGTAAATGACCAGGCATATTTTGAGTCGTTATCATTGATTACAATAAATGGGGCTATGTCATCTGACAGGGCGAACCCTCTGAAATAACTTACGGAAATATCGCTATGGTGACTGCCAAGGTTACCTAGCAGCAAAACAAATATTCCTTTATCTTCTATAGTTTTTCTCAGAAAATTAAATGCGGAGTGGGCGTCCTTTTGCTTTCTATATATGTCGATATCTATATTGAAATAATCAATGACATAAGATGCCGCTTCTTTAATTGGCATGTTATTTTTCATAGACCCCACGTATGACAAAGCAATAGCTGAGTCACTATCTATCATCGCCTCTCTGACTATGCTCTGCCTTACATGAACATTTCTTATAAGAGTGTTTACCGCTGCATCTTCCATGGGGTCTGGGGCATTATAGATTGTGCGAAAATCCTCCCCCTTGCTTGCAACAATAGGCGGTTTTTCCAAGTAAAACGAAATAAGAGATCTGTGATATATTTTTGCAATGTTATTCAACTGGTTAGATGTCGGTGCTTTTTCACCAGACTCAAAATCTGATAGGCGAGAAATTTTCAAGCCAAGTTTTTTTGCAGCATCCTGCAAACTTAGCCCTGCTTGCTCTCTCGCCCATATCAACATTTTAGGGTTAGGTGATGACATAATAATCCTTCAATAACAATATGTTAACGCAGTGTCTATAGGTAAAATCATATAAATAAACTAAAGTCAATATAGCAGTAGTTTATAAAAATATCTATATGGTTATGTCACACCACCACACCCTAAAACGTGTCGTCAGGCCATCAGGTAGTTCACGCTCTCAAACACCACTACAACTGACAGCAGGAACTTAAACCGGTTATTACGCATCCATTGTAAAGCTTGCATACACCCTCCAGTGTTAGACCTCAGACAGCCAAATAAGAACTGGTATCAGCGTACATTCAAAGATAAGCTCTAAAACTAAAGCGCCGGCAGCTATCAGCGCAACCAGTAGTGTGAGTAACTTATTGCGTCTGAACCAGCCGCTTATTCTCTTCATCAGAATGTGTCGTCAGGCCACTGTTAGCCGTGGAACTTATATTTGATAGACTGGCTAACCAGCACCTTGGCTTGTATGAATACGCCGTCAATAGCCTCTTCGTTTAAGTGCCATGTTTCATATTTCGCGTTGTCAGAGATAACGGCAAGGCGCTTGTACTGCATTTGCAGGCGCTTAATGTAGAGTTGATTATCCAGTATGAAGACATAAATTCCGTCACCGTCAAAATGGTTGACAGTCATATCAACGAATATCTGATCGCGTGGTTCGAAGGTGTCCGCCATAGAGTCACCTTTCACGGTGATCATCTTGATTGTTTCAGCTGGTCTTCCGCCGAATAGTCTCTTTGCCTCTTCTGCCGAATACTCAATTGCCGTAATGGTTTCAATAAAATCATCAAGCACCATCACACCAGGGCCAGCGCTGGCTTCAACATCGAGGATTTCCACTTTATAAGTCTTTATAACAGCGGGAATCGCCTGCTCAGCCTTAACTGAATAGGTATCGCCGACCGGAAGTAGCGGGTTATCCCCGTCGCCGTATGCCAGCCACTCTACAGGTACAGACAGTGCTCCGGCTATCTCAATCAGCTTTGTTGATGTCTGAGCGCTTCCGGATTCAATTTTTTGGATTGCTGCCTGCGATACGCCAATAGCATCACCAAGCTCTTTCTGAGAGAGATTGGCATGCTTCCTGGCTAGTTTTAATCGTTGTGCAAGTGTCGTTTTCATAATCGAAATATACAACCTCGGTTGTTTTTAGGCAATAAGATTTTGGTTGTTGATTAAAAACAACTATAGTTTTATTATGTGAAAATAAAACGGAGGTTGTTATGAATGTAGCGATTAAAACCGCAATAGGTTTGCTCGGCACTCAGCAAAAACTTGCAGATGCTTGTGGCGTGACTCAGCAGGCGGTTTACAAGTGGTTAAAAAATAAATCGCGGGTATCCCCTGAGATTGTCCCTCTGATTGTGAAGTCAACGAACGGCATCGTTCGTGCCTGCGAAATCCGCCCTGATTTACCTGAGTTATTTGGGGAATGTTATGCATCCGAACCAAAACATACTGATGCCTGACAGCTATTTTCCTGATGACAGTAAATGGATTCAGGAAATGCTGTTGCAGTTATCACCGGGAGCCAGAAACAGGGCGCTGGTGGCTTACTCAGCGGTGTATCAGGAACAGTGGGAAGCAGAGCCTGTCTCGTACAGGAAAGACAACGTAGCACGCAGGGAAGCGAATAAACGGCTCAGGGAATACGTCAGGAAGTTTAACAGAGCCATGCAGGGTTACACCGCAGACCCACAGAAAGTTGCGGGATAAAAATTATCAGGAGGTGTGGAAGTTAAGACGTTTGGCCGTCCAGATGGTTTTCCGGTTTGGGGAAGAGGGGAAAACTTTCTAGGGGGGTAAGGGGGGTGATCTTTGAAAGGGGTGTAGGGGAAGGCACTGCCAAGGGAAGAACTCAGATCTTAAAGATAGATCTCTGTAGGGGTTAAAAATGGAATCAGACGTATAGACGTCCATTTGTAAAAAATACCCCTCTCCTTGGCAGTGCTACCTGGTCGATAAAATTGAGGTAATGGCATGTTAACTATCACACCAAATTTTGCACAGGAAAGAGCACTACGGTTATTGCGCAGCGAGTGGAAATCACACCGCACGTTCATGATCAGCAGTCCGACCGGCAGCGGTAAAACAGCGCTGGCTGCATTCATCACGCACGGTTGCAACAGCCGTAATATGCGGGTGATGTTTGTTGTGCTGTATACGATCCTGATTGAACAGACCGCAGCACGGTTTATCGATTACGGGATTCCGATGGAAGATATCGGTTTTGTCTGGCGTGATCATCCGAACTATGACCCGACACGGCTGATCCAGATTGCGTCAGCCGATACGCTGATCCGCCGTGAATTCCCGGACAACATCGATCTGCTGTTTATCGATGAGGCTCATCTGCGCCGTAAAAAATTGCTGGAAGTTATCCGCGATAATGAATTTAAGGTGATTGGCCTGTCCGGCACACCGTTTTCTCCGTTCCTGGGGACGTATTACGAAAGACTGATCAAACCCACCACGATGAAAGAACTGATCGAGCGCGGGGACCTGAGTCCGTATGAGTTTTACGCCCCAACAAAGCCGGATCTTTCTGCGGTTAAATCCACCAGCAGTGCAGAGTACGGCAGCGATTACAAAGAGGCTGAGATAGCGGCAATCATGTCGGGTGCGGATCTGGTCGGTGACGTGGTCGATAACTGGCTGGCCAACGGTCAGAACCTGCCGACCATCTGTTTTTGTGTGACCGTCAGCCATGCAAATTTCGTCACAATAGCGTTTAACCGGGCGGGTGTGAATGCTGAGATTATTACCGCAGATACCCCGCATGAAGAACGCCATCTTATCATCCACCGCTTTGAGCAGGGCGGGACAAAAATCATCGTAAACGTCGGCACACTGGTTGCCGGGTTTGACAGTGATGTCAGGTGCATTATTTACGCCCGTCCGACCAAATCGGAGATCCGTTGGGTGCAGTGCCTCGGACGCGGACTGCGTAAAGCACAAGGCAAAGATAAATGCCTTATTTTCGATCACTCCGGATCTGTGCACCGCCTGGGTTTTCCTGATGATATCGAATATGACGAATTGCCGGGTAAAAGTGACGGTCTGGAAGATTCATCGTCTGTCCGTGACCAGGAAAGGCGGGAGAAAAAACCGAAGGAATGCACATCCTGTCACTACATGAAGCCTGCCAGTGTTTACGTCTGCCCGAAATGTGGATTTAAACCGCTGGCCGGTGAGGACGTTGACGTTGATACCTCCCGCAACATCAAAAAAATGGGTAAATCTGAAAAGGTTTACACCACAAAAGACAAACAGAGTTTTTACTCTCAGCTCAAATATTACCAGAACATCCGCGCTGCCGAAGGAAAGCCGGTCAGTGACGGGTGGGTCTCCAATACCTTCAGAGACAAGTTCGGTGAATGGCCACGTAGCCTGCATGCCACACCGCAGGAAATAACCCCAGAGGTATCCAATTTCATCACACACAAACGTATTCAGTGGGTTAAGCGTAAACAGAAAACCGAAGCACTGATGCCGCAGAGAATCGCAGATTTAAAACAGCAACTGAATAAAAACGCACAGCAGGGAGAATTATTGTGAATACAGCTGAAGCAGCAAAGGGGCAGTGGGAAAAGATTTTCGCATACTACGGGCTGCCGCCGATCACCGGGAAACGGCACTTTAAAGGAAAATGTCCGATATGCGAGAAAAAGGGCAAATTCCGCATAGACGATCAGGATGGACGGGGAACGTATATCTGCACCTGCAGTTCCGGCACAGGGTTTCAGTTACTGGAAAAAACACAGGGTAAGAGCTTTAAGCAGCTGGCGGATGAGATTGATCGGCTACTCGGAAATGAACGGGAAAAAGAGGTTCCGAAGCCGGTCGGCAGCAATACCAGTTCAGACCGTGAAAAATTTATCAGTTGCTATGCTCAGATGCCGGATCTGAAAGACACCTCAGCGGCGGGCTACCTGCAAAACCGGGGCATATTTACGTTACCGGCAGAACATATCCGGTTTTGCGAGAGACAGCCGACCCGTAAAGGCATGGCGGTTATCAACTATCAGGCAATGTGGGCGCTGGCTACTGACTCAAAAGGTCAGCTGTGTTATCTGCACCGCACGTATCTGGACGGCAACCGGAAGGCCGATATCAACGTGGTAAAGCGCATGACAAAGCTGCAGGAAGATAACTATCTGGATTATGCCGAATCAGTGGCGATCCGCATGTTCCCGGTAGCATCCACGCTGGGAGTGGCAGAGGGAATAGAAACAGCCCTGTCCTGTAAACAGGTTTACGGGGTAAACACCTGGGCAACGATTAATGCCGGATTCATGGATAAGTTCACTGCACCGAAAGGAGTGACTCACCTGATTGTTTTCGCTGATGCAGACTGGGGCAGCGCAACCGGACATGCTGCGGCTTTTGCCTGTGCCAAGCGTAACCTTGTTGCAAACAACGATGTGGAGAAGGTCAGCGTTCGCTGGCCTGATAAAGGTGACTTTAATGACCTGATCCGCGCCGGAAGCGAAGTTCGTGAACTGACATTTTACCGGGAAAAGCACCAGGAGGCCGCGTAATGAAACTCGAAAGCGCATTAAAACAATTTCATCCGAAGTCACCGACATTCAGTGACAGCTCAAACTCCACAGCCCCGGACAGACTGAAAGGTATGGATTCAGCAGCAGCAATGGGCATGGCGTCACAGCGGGCCGCGTTTGGTATGCATGCGTTCTTTGGTAAGAATGACGTCAGCATTGAGGACAAATTCAGGACTGTTGAAGCACTGACGCAGTATGCTCTGCGCACGGTACCAAAGCTGGTGGCCAAAGCGGCCGGCAATCGCGTTGCTCAGTGCATGAAGATTCTGTCCGCAATGGCATTTGAGGATTACGCCCGTTCAGCGGGTTCTGTCTGCCAGTGTCAGGACTGCGGCGGAAAAGGGCTGATTTACCGCCGGAAAGAGGTGGTGAAGCATCCGGGTATCACCAATATGGAAGGTACTGTGATTGTTGAGCCGGTCGTCCGTACTGAGCGCGTTGGCGAACTGTGCGTGACCTGCAATGGGAAAGGGCAGCTCACCCACCGGTGCCGCTGCAAAGGCCGGGGTAAGGTATACGACGAAGAGCAGAGCGAATTACAGGGTGCGCCGGTATTCAAAGATTGCCCGAAATGCTCGGGACGCGGGTATAAGCGAGTTCCGTCATCAATGGCTTATCAGGCGATAAAACATCTGGTACCAGAGTTAACACAGCCAACCTGGTCACGGAATTGGAAGCCATTTTATGAGAGCCTGGCAGGAAAGTGCTACACAGAGGAAAGCGAGGCTGAGGCATTTTTCGGTAAAATCACACGGTAACTGTATATCTATACATTGAACTTGCTTTTTGCATAAAATTGCCTTATTATCTTCTAATAGTGGGCATCTTACGGTTAGCGCACTACACAAATTCTAAACCTCGCAATCGCGGGGTTTTTTATTGCCTGAAATTCAAAGAGGGTATTTCCCCTCTTTAACCATTCTTATGCTGTAAAATGAGCGACTGGCAGGTGTTGGTATGGCTGCAGAACGTTTTGAGCAGACAAAGACTGAAATCAACAGTTTTTCTAATTTTTAAAATCCTTGCCGGGATGTTATTCATATTTCTATAAATGAAGAAGAATAATAGGCGGGGTATATGGATTATTTTTTGACGTTATCGGGCAGCGATATTTGTCCTGTTCTGCATAAAAAGGCATGCCCGAAATTACAACAGGCAAAAAGTACAGTGTATGTTGGATACTACTGGGGAGAGCACGCTGCGATTCAGCAGGCTGTAGTTGTGGCAAGAGGAACTGTGGTTTTATGTCCATTATGCATAAATCAGCATAATGAAGAGGCTTAGTGATATCAACACCCTGGGAGTTTTGGATAGCACGCATAATGGAACTTATTCGGCCTCCACTGTCTAATTCAAAATTAATATGATTGGAGGTTGAATGAGACTACTACCACTTGTTTTTACTGCTTTTTTGTTTGGATGCGCTTCTGCAGATAACAGTCAGTTGAGAGACAAACCTAAAGATGATCCCTATGCTGAAAGTACCCTGAATACAATAAAGGCAAACCAGGACGTTTACGTGGAACAGCATAGATTTAAAGTTAAGTATTGATTTAACAAAAATTAATTAAAGGTCGCTTCGGTGGGTTTTTTCCATAACTGTGGCATAGCCCTAACTGTCTACCCAATATTGAGGTAGTCACGCTACGCCCTTCTAATTGCAACAGTGCCCCTCATAGTCCCTACGCAGAACGGAGAAATCTGGTTTGCGATACACCCGGGGCTTTCGGTGTACCCTTATGGGCTTGAAGACCACGCCGCCTGCCGGAGTAATTACCGGTGGGGTGGCGTGGTAATCCATTGATATTGTTCCGACATCGGAATTCCGATAGCGAGGTAATCATGTTTGATGAGTTTGACGGCTTCGATGAGTTCGAAGGTTTTTAGCTTACAGGCTCAACTCTCCGGAATTTCCGGATAGTTCACATGTTCGGTTATTCCGAACAACTGGATAATTGCTGTGAGGCTCTGGTAGCGCAGGGCTGTCCGGCTGAACTAAGTCAGCCCCTCATTTCAGGTACAAAAAAAGCCGGTTTGGGAATAACCGGCATAAAGAATAAACGACATATAACTTTAGGTTTTTGTTACATTTCGATTATAACCTGAAAATGCGCATTTATCCGTAATAAGTTTGAAAAACGATTAAACATGCGAACGTGTCTTTTATAGACTTATCTATCAGATATTTATTGTGTGAATTAAAAGTATACGTATTACAAAGGTCGCCATGTGCGGCCTTTTCCGTTTACGCCGCCACAGAATCCTGAACAAACAAACGTAATCAGCGCAGAGATACTGTGCGCGGCTTTTACATCATTTAGCGCAGTGTTGGATTTGTTAGATGTCTTAATGATTAGGTATACTATCCGCTCACATTCTTATGGGCGAGGTATCTATGTTTTTTGGGTTATTTATTATTGCAGCGGGGATAATCTCCTTACTTGAAAACTTTGGCGTTATTGCGGGTGATGTTAAGTGGGGGCTTCCTCTCGCCATTATCTGTTTTGGCGCAAGTATTGTTTATGACGCAGTCAAAGGTAAGAAAAAAGATTAAATTTATTAAATTACATGAGGTCACTTAGGTGGCCTTTTTTTATTCCTGAAATAAGGGCTAAACATAATGCAGGAGCCGTTAACAGGCACAGCAACCGCCTCGTTAGCGGGTGTCTCTATTGTTGGTCTATTTGCCGGACTGGATGCTGGCGTAGTGATCGGGGCATTCGCCGGTGCGGTTGTATTCGTACTTTCATCCCGTGATATCAAGTTGTGGCACAGATGGGGTTATTTCGTCGTGTCATTCATCATTGGTATTTACGGAGCTGACTTTGTTGCCGGTCTGCTGAGTAAGTTTGTCAGCGATCAGCCGGTCGACAGGTCAGTAGGGGCTATGTTTGCTTCGGCCGGTCTGGTTGGTGTACTGGTGGCGATATCAAAGCCGGGTTCACTCACTGAGTTTATTAACAAAGTGGTCGGAGCGACTATTGATAAATTCAGAGGGGGTGGAAGATGATCCTCCCGGACTTATGGGTTTACACCAATTTCTTTGTGTGTGGCCTGGCGGCTATCCGGCTGATGAACTACCAGCGCAACGGCGCACAATACAAGTTCTTACCATCACTCATGGCGTGGCTGTTAATCGTGGCCTTTGGATCAGTACCGCTGCGCATTCTGACAAATGACTATTCCCATGCTGACCCGTCCGAGGTGGCGATAAATGTTGCCGGATTTATTCTGGTGATGCTGGCCGGTGGTAATGTGACGAAAATATTCAGAGGTGCAAAAAGTGACTGAACCAAAATGGATTGCTGAAGCCCGAAAAGAAATCGGCGTATCAGAGCACACAGTAGCAGGTTCCGCAGCAGTAGACCAAATGTGGATTGACAGCAAACTGCGCGGGCTGGTTGGCACTGCGCGTAAAGTGCCGTGGTGCGCCGGGTTTGTGAATGCCTGCCTGGAGCGTGCTGGTATTCGTTCGACCCGCTCTGATTCCTCTCGGTCATATCTGGCGTTCGGTGACGCACTGAAAGAGCCTGCATATGGCTGCATTGTGACATTCTCCCGTACCGGCGGCGGTCATGTCGGGTTCGTTGTCGGGAAAACAGAATCGGGTCAGTTGATGGTGCTGGGCGGCAACCAGTCAGACGCGGTAAATATCAAAGCATTCGGTACTGACCGTGTTACCGGTTACCGCTGGCCGTCAGGTGTTCCGGTGGATAATCGCCAGCTGCCGGTAGGTGACGCTGCACTTTCAGTGAAAGAGTCATGATATGGACTGGCTGACAAAAGCTCTGGCCGGTATCTGCGTGGTACTGGTCATTGGCTTGCTGCTTACCCTGCATCTGTATGGTGGCTTGAAAGACAATTACCAGGCACTGAAAGACAAGCACTCCGCGCTGACGGCAGTAAATAACATCACCCTGTCTGCTGTCGCTATCAATCACCGCGTATCATCCGACAACATCAAAGCTAAAGAAACAGAGGGCACAGAGCATGTCAAAGTTAAGACTGTTATCAAAACAGTATTTAAGGATAGTGAATGTGCTGTTACTCCTGTTCCCGCTGATGTTGTCAGTGAGTTGCGCAGATACGCGGACGGAATACGTTCCCGCGCCGGTGGTGCCGCTTCCACCACAACTGACCGCTGATTGTGAGCAGGTAGAGATACCGGATGATTTGACGTTCGGCGGTGTAGTTGAATTGCTGGCCGATGCTATGAAATACATTGCCAACTGCAATCACGATAAGCGGGCAATACGGGAGATAGAAGCGGAGAGGCAAAAAAAAGCCCCAGAATAAAGGGGCGCATATGGAAGATTCAGGAAATAGTTATTGTTATTTTCGTGCTGAGTATATCCCCGATAATTCCGTAATTTCAATATGCGGAACAAATAAAAAATGCCCTGCTTTACAGGGCAAATAAGCAATTGATTAAACAATTGATAAAGGATGTTTACTCTAACTACCGTGTTCAATATACAGGCAATTTTGTGAGTTAATCAATAGCGCTTCGCTAAATAGCGGGGCTTTTTATGCGCCGCGTTGTCGCAGTCTCCCTGTGTTAACTATGACCCGTCCACCTTGTGCGGTGAGTGCACGGGGAGAATCAAAAACAACGAATCCACGGTCAGCTACTACCGAGGTAGGCAGCAACGTCAGCTGCCGGAGCAGCAAGGCGTGACAGCCGGAGAGACGGCGGTATTCCGGTCATCATTTACGAGTGGTGAGCGGAATATAAAACAGAGGTGTCTATGGCAAATCTCACAGACCTGAGCAACCAGCTCCGAACTCTGCGGAAGCAGATACCCTTTGCTACCGCTCAGGCTATGACAGCTGTTGTCAGAAAGATTGAAGACGCGCAGAAAGTGGCAATGCAGCGCAATCTGGATAATCCGACACCGTTCACGGTGAAGAGCGTTAAAAGTCGCGGTGCCAGAAAAAGCGACCTGAAAGCGAAAGTGTTCGTGATGAATACCGCTGCTGCATACCTTGAGCCGTTTGAAACCGGCGGGGTGCATAAACTCAACGGGTCTGCACTGCTGAACCCTAAAGACATCAAGCTGAACAAATACGGCAACCTGCCACGTAATAAGCTTTCCAGCCTTAAGAGCAAAGAAAACACCTTCATCGGTGATATCGGTGGTGTTAATGGCGTGTGGCAACGAAAGAAAGCGAAGAAGGGCAAGAAAGGCCGGAAGCGTCTGCAGCGGTCACCTAACGGAACCCGCAGAGACAGGAAGAAACAACCAATGCCGAAACTGTTAATCCGGTTCGGTGATGCTCTGCCCGTTGAGCCAGTATTGGGCTATCAGGACAGAGCAATGAAGATGACGCAGGCACTGCTGCCGCAGGAGATTAACTGGGCGATAGCTGAAGCGATACGGACAGCCAGATAGCTCCACCTCCCCACCAATAAAAATCAGCATCCTGCATATAGCGGGAGGTTTTGCTGCATCCACAATACGAGGCGTAATAACCACATGGGAAAGCTTACTCAAAGCAGACTCAGGGAACTGCTCAACTATAACCCTGATACTGGTGTATTTACCTGGCTGCAATACAGAAGCCAGTTAGCTCGCGCAGGATCAGCAGCAGGGCGCGTGAACATGACAACGGGGTACGTGGAGATTCAGATAGACGGAACCCGATACAAAGCGCACCGGTTAGCATGGTTGTACTGCCACGGTGTGATGCCTGATAAGCAGATTGACCATATCAACAGCAACAGAACAGATAACAGGATCGCTAACTTACGGGGGGCAACACGTTCTCAGAATCAGCAGAACACTGGTCTGACGAAAGCGAATAAATCCGGCAGGAAAGGTGTCTACTTCCGTGATGGCAAATGGCAGGCACAGGCACAGATAGACGGTAAGAAGTATCACCTCGGAAGATATAAGACCATTGATGAGGCGGGCAGGGCATATGAAACATTTTGCAGAGAGAATTACAGTTGCTTCTACAGGCATCCGGCAACCCATTGAGTGTCATAACTTTTTGGGTCCTTCCCGGCACCTGATGTAACACGGGTCATTGCGCGCCGTGCAGTTTCACCCGCTAAGAGTTTTCAAATTCGGGTAACAGGTAACACATCGGGTTTTTCGAGTTACGGTGTAATCATTTGAAAGTAAATAAGATATTTGAATTATTTCTCTTGTTTCTTTGTTACCCGCCGAGTGTTACCCGCGAGTCAGGGTAACACCAGGGGTAACAATCAGGGGTAACAACATGAATCAGTCAGATTTTGCAAAACTTCACGGAGTCAGCCGGAAAACTATTACAGCCTGGAAAGCCCGGGGCTGGCTGGTTTTTGACGGAGATGAAATTGATGTTGATGCCTCCAATGCAAATATTGAGCAGTACAGAAAAACCCCGGCAACACCAAAAGCTAAGGCCGAACCTAAAAAAACAAAGCAGCGTCCTGCTGTTAACTCTGACGACGAATCACCAAAGCAGGCAGCAGAAAGACTGATCCGCGAAATTGGTGCGGATATGTCATTTGATGAAGCGCGAAGGATAAAAGAAAACTTCCTGGCGCTGCTGACGAAGCTGGAATACGAGAAAGAGGATGGACAACTGGTTGAGCTTTCAGTTGCGGAATCAATCCTGTTTTCTGAATTCAGAAAGCAGCGTGATGCCTGGATGAACTGGCCGTCCCGCGTGGCACCAATTATGGCTGCTGATTTGGGGGTTCCTGCTGACAGGATGACTGAGGTGTTAATCGAACATGTCCATAAACACATTACTGGCCTCGGGGAGCCTGAATTCAATACAGACGAAGCATGACAGACTGCTGTCAGCCGTCAGGCGAGGCTGGACACCTCCACCTCGTATCAGTGTTCCTGATTGGGCGGATCGCTACCGCAAATTAGCTAAAGAGGCAGGAAGTACATCAGGGGACTGGCAGACTGATACCGTTGAGATAGCGCGCGGGCCTATGATGTCTGTCACAGAGTCAGGGGTCCACATCATCACAGTTATGTGCTGCACCCAGTTAATGAAAACGGCACTGCTCGAAAACGTGTTTGGTTATTTTGCTCACCTTGATCCGTGCCCTATGCTGCTTCTTCAGCCCAAAGAGGATGCTGCGGAACAATTTTCTAAGGAGCGGATCACTCCGCTTGTCCGTGTAACTCCGGTGCTGAGAAAAATCATCGGAGCCAGTAAGCAGAAAACATCAAAAGAAACCCTGCTGTACAAATCTTTTCCCGGCGGATTCATGGCACTGGCCGGTGCCGGTAGTCCGGATAACCTGGCCCGCCGCCCTATACGTGTATTGTTGGCTGATGAAGTCGATAAGTACCCGATAACCCGTGAAGGTGACCCCATCACACTGGCGGAAGAACGAACGGCAACATTCGGGCTGAACTGGTTATCAGTCAGGGCATGTTCTCCGACCGTTGAGGATGAAAGCCGTATTGCTGCGAGTTATGAGGATTCAGATCAACGAAAGGCCTCCTTGTCATGTCCTCACTGCGGACACCGACAATTTCCTGATTTTTTTAAACACGTTCACTGGCCTAAAGAAGGTGAAAAACATCAGCCTCATCTGGCTTTGATTTATTGTGAAAGCTGTGGCGCAGGCTGGTCAGAGGGTGAGCGGCTCAGAGCATTACGGACTACCCGGTGGCATCAGACAAAGAAATTTGAATGCTGTGGCAGTCTGCATTCACCTCTGAATGACTATGATCGGGCATGGCATGAAGACGATGAAACAGCAGTAGATAAAGTGTGGTCATGGTCTTCATCGGAGCGTCATGCCGTGTATCGCGCTGTTTGTCCGGACTGCGGTAAGTGCGCGGTTGATAATATCCACGCCGGATATCAGGCATCTAAGTTATTCAGCCCCTGGCAGAAAGATAAACCGTCTGACATTGCGATGAAATACCTGAAAGCCAAAGGCGATCCTGATAAGGAACTGGCGTGGTGGAATACCCAGATGGGGCTTCCTCACCGGCCAAACTACGGTAAAAAACTGCCGATAGATGCGCTTCTGGCCAGAAGAGAAGTTTATGATGCGGAAGTTCCCTCAGGGGTCGCTGTGCTGACGGCAGGCATTGATACCCAGAATGACCGGCTGGAAATTGAAGTGGTTGGCTGGGGTAAGGATGAAGAAAGCTGGTCAATTGCCTTTGATGTGATTGAAGGTGACCTGGAAACTGCGGAACCGTGGCTGAGGCTGGATGCTTATCTGAAACAAATATGGCGGCGGGCTGATGGTCGCGGATTCACAATAATGGCGGCCTGTCATGACTCAGGTGGTAACCATACCCAAAAGGTTTATGAGTTTGCCAAAGAGCGGCTTGGGCGAAAGATCTGGGCGATAAAAGGCGAATCGGCCACAACAGGTAAGCGCTCTCCAATTTGGCCTAACAAGCGTCCGACTCCGAAAAACAGAGCGCAATTCAAGCCGATCATCATCGGTGTTAACTCAGCGAAAGATTCAATCCGTTCCAGATTACACCTCACTGAAATCGGTCCCGGATATATGCATTTCCCGGTGGACAGGGATATGGGGTATTTCAGTCAGTTAACCGCAGAAAGACTGATTATGAAAGAGGCCGCTGGTCAGCGGTACAGTGTCTGGGAGCTCCCCAACGGGAAAGCTAACGAAGCACTGGATTGCCGCGTATATGCATATGCTGCTCTGGCCGGCCTGTTTCATCTGGGGCTGAAATTAAACGCTCTGGCATTATCTATTACAGGAAATCCTGATCGCCTGCTGCCTCCTGCAACTGAACCGGAAGAAAAAATAGATTTCCGGTTACCGGGGGCGTTCATTCCGGATAATCAGGACACACCAAAGCGGAAACGCATATCCAGTAAATTAGCATAAGGAACACCTATGTCTCAAAAAACAGGTTTACTCATGGGTATGAGCCGCGACCAGATGATGAACGCACTGAACTCGGCTCAGCAAGCCTACCTTGAGCTGGCGTCCGGAACGAAGGGCGTATCTTTTTCTTACACCCAGGGAGATGGAACCCGTTCCGTGAGTTACCAGAAAACAGAGCTTTCCCATCTTCTGGCGCTGATTCAGATGCTTCAGGCTGAACTCGGGCTGATCCCGCGTGCGCGCCGTCCCGTGAGGTTTAAATTCTGATGACAGTACAAATACTTGACAGATTTGGTAAGCCTATACAATCGACATCAAGGCCAAAACATCAGGCGCTGGTGGGGGGCAGCAGGGTTCCTTATGACGCCGGAGATTCTAATAGTGATCAAATGGCGACATGGCAGCCCGCACTTTGGTCGCCTGATAACGAAATAAATATCTACCGTGACCGTATCGTGTCACGCGTCCGCGATCTGGCCCGCAATGATGGCTGGGCGTCCGGTTCGATAACCCGTGTTCTGGATAATGCGGTCGGCGCCTGTTACCGGCCGGTATTCAAACCGGATTACCGGATGCTCCGGCAACTGACCGGAAACAAAGCCTTTGATGCAGAGTGGGCGGCAGAGTACAGCCGGTTTCTTACTGCTCACTGGCGGACATGGGCGAATGACAAAGGCCGGTACTGTGATGTTGAGCGTAAGCAGACAGTGTCGCAGATGCTGCGGTTGGCTTTTCGTCACAAACTGCTGGATGGTGATGCGCTGGCAATTCTGCAATACCGGCCTGACCGGCTGGGGCACGGAAAAGCCCGTTACGCGACGACGGTTCAGATTATTGATCCCGACCGCCTGAGCAACCCGCAGCAGAATTTCGATATGCCGAATATACGCGGCGGAGTGGAGATTGATGCAGACGGAGCCCCGGTCGCTTATCACATCCGCGAGGCTCACATGGGGGACTGGTGGGCGGGTAAGAAAACTATGATATGGAAACGTATTCAGCGTGAAACGTCATGGGGCCGTCCGGTGGTGATTCATGATTTCGATATGGAACGCGGGTCTCAGCACAGAGGGACGGGGATTTTAACCCCGGTAGTTCAGCGGTTAAAAATGCTGATTAAGTATGACCAGTCAGAACTTGAAGCGGCGATTTTAAATGCGATATTCAGCGCCTACATTACCTCACCATATGATCCCAAAATGGTCGAATCTGCAATGGGTGAAACTTTTGATGATACTGAGGTAGGACTCTATCAGGAGGGGCGCTCTGAATTCCATAATGACCGGCGTATAGCCCTGAATAACGGAGCCCGTATACCGACACTGTACCCAGGCGAAAGTATTGAAACTGTAAACGCAACCCGTCCTAACAGCAACTTCGAGGGGTTTGAGAGCGCAGTTCTTCGCAACGTTTCATCCGCAACTGGATTATCAGCCCAGCAAATCACGCAGGACTGGTCTGATGTTAACTATTCCTCAGCCCGTGCCGCCATGCTGGAAGCCTGGAAAACCCTGACCCGCCGCCGTGATGACTTTTCAAACGGCTTTGCCCAACCGATAGCGGTGGCCTTTGCCGAAGAAATTCACGATGTGGAAGATGTTCCGTTACCGAATGATGCCCCGGACTTTATGGACGCATCAGCATCCTACTGCCGCGCGCGTTGGATGGGGCCGGGTCGCGGCTGGGTGGATCCGGTCGCAGAGAAAAAAGGCGCCATCCTCAGTATGGAAGCCGGTTTCTCAACACTGGAAATGGAAGTGGCTGAAAACATGGGTGAGGACTGGGAAGAGTTGGTCGATCAGCGTAGCTATGAACTTCAGCGGTTTGAAGAGCTCGGATTGCCGCCACCCAGCTGGGCAGTGGCAGATACCTTTGCACCAAACCCCGAAAATAAACAGGAGGCGAAGTGAATTTACCCCACCTGGCACAGAAGCTGTTTAACACGCCTCTTGCTATACACCCGCAGAAAGCGGAAGTGATTGTGTCATCACTGACAGAGCGGCTCGGTATCACGCAGATCCGCAGTGCCATGATGGAAGACGATGACGAATATTTCAGCCGTAAAGCCCGGAAAGACAGCGGGTATGACGTGCTGGAGGGCATCGCGGTTATCCCGGTTTACGGCACGCTGGTTCAGAAACTCGGCACACTGCGGCCGTACAGCGGTATGACCGGTTATGACGGCATCCGCCGGGTCTTCCTGACCGCCGTTAACGATCCGGAAGTGAAGGGTATCTGTCTGGATATCGACTCCCCCGGCGGTGAAGTGGCCGGTTGTTTTGACCTGGTTGATTTGATTTATGCCGAACGCGGCAAAAAGCCCATTCACGCCATTCTGTCCGAAAATGCCTTTTCCGCTGCTTATGCCATTGCCAGCGCCGCGGACAAAATTTACGTCCCGCGTACCGGCGGTGTCGGTTCGGTCGGGGTGATCGTCATTCACTGCGACTGGTCACAGCACATCAAAGATGACGGGCTGAAAGTGTCCATTATCACCTACGGGAACCGCAAAGCGGAAAGTAATCCGTATGTGGCGCTGAGTGATGAGGCGAAAGCCGCCATTCAGCACGATGTCGATGAAATGGGGCGTCTGTTTGTGAGCACTGTTTCCCGTAACCGCGGACTGTCCGAGACAGTGATCCGCAATACACAGGCCGCCTGTTATCTGGCAGCCGAGGGCGTACAGATGGGTCTGGCTGATGTGGTTGCCAGTCCTGATGTCGCATTTCAGGAACTGATGAAAGAATCCGGAGTAATTTAACTATGGCAGACAATAAGTTTACTTTTGCACACCTTATCGGCCTGGGTAAAAAAGCCAGAGCCTCGGAAGAGGATGAAGATAAAAAAGTGCGCAAAGCCAAAGGCCGCAAAGCGGAAGAGGACGAGCGTGACGAAGATGCGGAAGACGATGAAGATCGTGAAGGCGCAGAAGATCAGGACGACGAAAAACAAGGCCGCAAGGCGAAGAAAGCCAAAAAAGCCGAAGGCGACGACGATGATCCTGACGCCGAAGATGATGAAGACGCGGAAGGTGATGACGAAGACGCCGAAGATGACGACGATAACAAAGATGTGAAAAAAGGCCGCCGCGCTGAACGCAAGCGCTGTGCCCGCATCTTTGGCAGCAAGGCTGCTGCCGGTCGTCCGGATATGGCTGCACATCTGGCATTCAATACCCGCATGTCTTCATCTGAAGCTATCAGCACCCTGAAAGCGATGGGTGCGGTACAGCCTGCAACACAGCGCGCATCGCTCGACAGCCGCATGCGGGCAGAGCAGCAGGTGCGTATCAGTCCGGATGCACAGGCACCGGCTCGCGGATCTGCAGATGCTCTGGTGCAGCAGATGACCCGTCTTTATAACAGCAACAAGGGAGCGAAATAATGGATCAGTTCTCACAGAACCCGTTTCAGCCGGGAGTACGCCAGGCGGTATTTAATCCGGATCAGCTGATTTCCGGTCCGTTACAGACCGTGACAGATACCGGCATGATTGCCAAAGCCGGTATTCTGAAACGCGGTACCATCCTCGGTAAAGTCACTGATTCCGGTGAGTATGCGCTGAGCAAAAAAGGGGCGGCTGACGGTAGTGAAATTCCGTGTGCTATCCTGGCGGATGATGTCGATACCACTGACAGCAGCGTTTCCGGCGGTGTCTATCTGATGGGTGAATTTAATCAGAACCGCATTATTCATGATGAAAGCTGGACTGCGGCAGAGCTGAAAGATGCCCTGCGTAAGTTCTCCGTCTTCCTGCGCGACAGCATACAGGCCTGATCCCTCCCTTTAATACAGACGTCCTGATGCCGGTCACGGCAGGCGTTGTGACGTCTTTTATACGAGAAAAAGCATGAATATTTTCGATACCAATGTATTAATCCAGGTTGTTCCGAATCTGATGACCAGTCAGAACTGGCTGCTGGATAAGTTTTTCCCGAATATCACGGAATCCGATACCGAAGAGGTTTCCATTGATGTTGATGTCGGTCTGCGCCGTCTGGCTCCGTTCGTTTCGCCGCTGGTGGAAGGTAAGCTGGTGGAAGCCCGTAAGTTCCAGACCAACAGCTTTAAACCAGCGTACATCAAAGACAAACGTGCACCGGATCTGCGTAAACCCATCCGCCGTCAGATTGGTGAGCGCATCGGCGGTCAGTATTCTGCCGCTGAACGTGAAATGCTGAACCTGCAGTTCGAGCTGACTGACCAGATTGACATGATTAACCGCCGCCTGGAATGGATGGCGGCCAGCGCACTCCAGACCGGCACGGTGACAGTAACCGGTGAAGGTTATGAAACTCAGGTGGTGGATTTCGGGCGTTCGTCCGATCTGACTATTGCCCTGAGCGGTGCCGATAAATGGCCGGAAACCGTGGAAGCAGGAAAAACCAACACCAAACCGAGCGCTGACATCGAAGACTGGGCGCAGCGTATGCTGAAGGAGTCCGGTGCGGTGGCGACCGATATCGTGTTCACCACCAAATCGTGGAAAGCTTTCCGTCTGGACACTTCGGTTAAGGATAGCGCCATTACCTTCCCCGCGCTTTCTCCGTTCGGTAACCAGATTAACCCCGGTGCGCAAATCAAAACAGGTGCTGTATACAAAGGCCGCTGGGGTAACTATGACCTGTGGGTATACAACGACTGGTTTATTGATCCGCTGGACGGTAAAGAAAAACCGATGATTGCTGACGGCTCGGTGATTATGTCAGGCGCTGACCTGATGGGGACCCGTGCATTTGGTGCCATTATCGACCCGGCATTCAATTACGGCCCGATGGCATATGCGCCGAAGTCCTGGCTGCAGCACGATCCGGCGCAGCGTTTTATTATGGTTCAGTCTGCGCCGCTGGTCATTCCGAGCCGTGTTAACGCATCACTGTGTGCCGTTGTGGTTTAACAGGGGGATTTGATGGTGAATAAAAAAAATACGCCGGAGAAACCACAGGAGCCGGGCGGCCTGCCGCCCGAGCTGATGGTTCCCGGTCAGGTTAATCCGGTGAAGGATCCGGAGACTGCCGGCAATGAGCCGGTAACCGAAACTGTATCAGCGCAGAATTTCACTCCGGAACCTGGCCCGGAATCCGATGGTGTGTATGTGGTGGTCAAAGGCCGCAGTGTGCAGCATGACGGTGAGTTTTACCGGGAAAACCAGCAAATCACGCTGGATGATTCTGATGCTGTCCGCCTGATTGAGCTGGGCGTGGTGATGTCTCTGGAGGCAGTGCGGGAAAAACTGGCGAAAGCCAACCCGCCCGGCACTGTAACCATCAATGGGCATTGACTGGGATAAACACCTGCTGGGGCCGCTGCATAACGTCTTTGCGGAAAAAGTACGCTGGGAACCGGTGAAAAGTGCCAAAGGCGCCGGATTTTACGACATCGACGGCATTTTTGACCGAGCCTATTTCCAGAACTATGAAAGCATGGACGGTGAAAGTGGTATCAATACCACCCGTCCGATCCTCGGTGTACGCGATGTTATTTTTACTGTGCCTCCGGCGAAAGGGGATCGGGTATTTGTCTACAGCGTCAGCACTCTGTTTGTGGTATCCGATGTGCAGCCGGACAGTCACGGCGGGACACACCTGATCCTGAATAAGGTGAAATAATGAATGCAGCCAGAGTTCGTGAGCTCGTTGTCGCGGCCCTGAAGGGGAAAACCAGCGCGGAAGACCGTGTGTATTCCCCGCAGGACTGGCCGACAACAAATGCAGAATACCCCTGCATTATCGTGCAGACCCCGTTTGATGAAAAACATTCACTCGGCCGTAACGTTCCGCAGTTTAACACCGTGACCACGGTCCGGGTCACCGGCCGCCTGGAAGAGTTCGATGAGGCAGACCGGAACGGCGCCATAAAAGCAGAGCTGGCTCTCGAAGCCCTGCGGGAACAGATTGAACGGGCGGTAATTAACAGTTATGAGCTGACCCGGAAAATCCAGCAGTTCCTGAATATCCGATCTCAGATAAACATCAGTGCTGCCGGTGAAGGCCATATGGCGCAACTGCTGATGGATCTGGATATCGAGTATTACCAGGGGCCGGAGGAATTCTACCCGGTTGATGCGGATCCGCTAACCGGTATCGACATCAGCGTTCAGATGCCTGACGGCAGCCCGGAACATCACGTCTCCATCGACCTGACTAATCAGGAGTAACCATGTTTGTAAAACCTGTAAAAGGCCGCAGCGTCCGCTGTCCGGTCAAAGGGGAGCTTTTGCCTGAATCCGGGCAGGACGTCCCCGATAATGTTTTCTGGCGCACCCGTCTGAATCAGGGGGATGTCGTGCCGGGTAATCCTCAGAAAGTGAAGGAGCAAAAAGCATGACCGTGCCATTTGCCACTATTCCGCAGAATTTGCGGACCCCGCTGTTTTTCGTTGAGTTTGATAACTCGATGGCCAACACCGCAACCGCCACCCGGCGCACGCTGTTAATCGGCCAGATGCTGGACGGTGCGGCGGGAAAAGACAGCATTCCTGAGCGCATCACATCCGGGATGCAGGCCGCAGAGCGTTTCGGTCGCGGATCCATGCTGCACACAGAGGCTGATGCGTATTTCCGCAATGATACCGCCGGTGAGGTGTGGGTGTTACCGCTGGCAGATACTGAATCGCAGACAGCCGCCGCCGGTAAACTGAAAATTACCAGTGCTGCCAATGATACCGGTGTGATTTCACTGTATATCGCGGGTATCCGTGTTCAGATGGCCGTTGTGGCCACGGACACAGCGGAAGCTATCGCAACCGGACTGGCTAAAGTGATTAACCGCAATGCGAACCTGCCGGTAACGGCAGCAGCCGAGACAGATACGGTGACGCTGACGGCCAAAAACAAAGGCGTTCACGGTAACGGGATTGATATCCGGCTGAACTACCTCGGGCTGACCGGGGGCGAGTCGACACCGTCCGGTTTTGAAATGACCGTCACGGCGATGTCCGGCGGTAACGGCGCTCCGGATTTGCTTAATGGTCTGGCGAACCTGAAAGACCGATCCTTTGATTTTATCGTGAACCCGTATACCGATACGGCGTCTCTCGATGTGGTGAAAACCTTTCTGGCAGACCGCTGGGCGTGGGACAAACAGTTATACGGACACAGCTACGGGGTGATCACCGGCACTTATGGTCAGTTGGCTGATCTTGGTGAAAAGCGGAACGACCAGCATGCCTCACTGCTCGGGGTCAACGGTTCACCCTCACCGGATTATCAGTGGAGTGCGGCATATACCGGTGCCATTGCCCAGAGCCTGCGTAATGACCCGGGCCGCCCGTTACAGACGCTGGTTATCAGTGGTGTGCTGCCGCCGGACGACACGAAGATTCTTGAACTGACCGAGCGTAACAATCTGCTGCACAGCGGCATTTCCACATTTACCGTGGACGATGACGGTACCGTGCGGGTTGAGAATATCATCACGACCTACCAGAAAAATGCCTACGGCGACAATGACGACAGTTATCTGCAGGTGGAAACCCTGTATCTGCTGATGTTTGTATCACGCTATCTGCGTACCCAGGTGACCAGTAAATTCGGGCGTATGAAGCTGGCTGAAGACGGCACCCGTTTTGCGCCGGGGGCTGCAATCGTCACGCCGAATATCATTAAAGCAGAACTGATCGCCCAGTATGGCTTCCTGGAATTTAACGGTCATGTGCAGGACGCGAAAGGGTTTGCCAAAGGCCTGAAAGTCGAGCGCAACAGCCAGAACCCGAATCGTGTTGATGTCCTGTGGACCGGCACCCTCATTAACCAGCTGCGCGTGTTTGCGTTGCTTAACCAGTTCCGCCTGATGCCGGGCAACTAAGGAGAAATCATGGGCGATACATCCAACCGTCTGGCGGGAACGGCTCACGTCTCCGTCAACGGTATGTCAATTATGGTGGCGGCGGACTTTAAATACAGTCCGTCCACTGTCACCCGCGAAACCCTGAGCGGTATGGACTTTGTCCACGGTTACAAAGAAAAGCCGGTTGCCGGTTTTATCGCGATGCGTGTCCGTGATTCCGGCGGTACCACCGTGGCGGATTTTAACGGCATGACCAATGTGAACGTGGTGGCCGAACTGGCGAACGGCAAAACCATCATCGGTCAGGGGCTCTGGGTTGTTCAGACTCAGGAAGTAAACAGCGAAGACGCTGTATTTGACGTGCGTTTTGAAGGTCGTTCGGTAACGGAGAATTAATTGTGGAAACAACAAAAACTATCACCCTGAGTAAACCGCTGGAATCCAATGACGGCAAAGTCCGTTATGAGGAAGTTAACCTGCGTGAGCCGTGCCTTATCGAAGTAGAGCAGTTTTATGATGTACAGAATAAGGCCAGCAACTCGCTTCCCGGTATGCGCCGGCTGATTTCCCTGGTCAGTGAAATCCCGGAAACAGAACTGAAAAAAATGGCGATCACAGACTTTAAACAGTGCCGTGATTTTCTGACCCCTTTTTTGGCATAAATGCTCTCCGGTCATGGCAGCGGCTGGCGGCAAAGGTGACATATTTTTACAGGTGGGGGCCGCGTGATGCGTGGCTCCTGTCAAAAAGCCGTCTGCACTGGTGGGTTGAGCAGGCCGAAGAGATTAAAAGCGGAGATTAATTATGGCGGGTAATGCCTTTGATTTTGAACTGAATGCGGATGATCGAGCAAGCGGTCAGATTACGGTTCTTGAGGAAAAGATCCGTAGTCTGAATCCGGCACTGGATGAGGCGCGGGATAAACTGAAACTCGGCGGTGATGAATCAGTAACCGGGCTGCGTGGTATCGGTGATTTACTCCGTGATGTATCCGAGGAGGCGAAATCCGGCGTTCAGAGTATCGGAGACATGATCCCGCCGCTGAAAAACTTCGGTGCGCTGGCCGGGAAGCTGGCTGGTATTGGTGGTATCGGTGCAATTATCGCCGGTGGCGGAAAGCTGATTACGGGGATGGCGGAGGAAGGTAAAAATATCACTACATCAGCCGCCAATACTGGTATGACGGTAGAGGAAAGTACCCGGCTGAGCGGAACTCTCCATCAGCGCGGTGTTAGTGTGGACGATTCCCGCAATATTATTGAAAAGCAGTTTGAGCAGTTCAGCCGCGCTCAAAATGGCGATGATAATGATTTACGGGCTGCCATTCGCAGTATTGGCGCTGAAATTTCCACCAATAAAGACGGCAGCGTTAATATGGTTGAGACACTAAAGAGTCTTGAAGCCGCGATTAAAATACTGCCGGAACATCGAAACTGGGAGCTTCGGGATAAACTAAAGTTACCACCGGAGCTTATTGCCCTGTTACGGGAAGGAAAACTCCAGGAGCGATTGGATAACTCGGACAAATTTGGCCTGACCATGGATGGGGAGTTCGCTGAAAAAATGACTGAGGTGGATACTCAGTTAAGCGAAGCTGGTGCTAAATTGACCGGTAAAATGAATCAGATACAGAAGTCGCTTTATGAGTTTATTGATTCACCCAGCATAATCCCTGATTTCGGTGATCTTGATGGTGCTATGAAAAATATCCGTGAATCCGAGCTGCGTATAAATGATACGGAAGATAACTTTTATCATGGTGATAAGCGTCAGGATATTATTCGTTGGGCTGCTAAAGACAAGGAGTACAGGGATTCACTAAGTTGGTTTGAGGACTTGCGGATGACCGCCCTCGACCCGGACGACAAAATGTATACTGATATCTATAACAAATGGAGTGATAAATGGGAGGAACAGAGGGAGCGAGCTGAAGCCGGTAAAAACAAGCCAGCATTAAATAGCAAGGTGCCTGATAACTGGGTGCAGGATGAAAAATATAACCCAAACCGGCGCGGATTGAGAAATAACAACCCTGGCAACCTGATCGCTGCACCAAACAGCACGGGGTATGATTACGGTAACGACCATCGGTACGTCAAATTCGGGTCATCCAGAGACGGAATAGCAGCAATGTCACGCCAGCTAATGCTTGATGCTGAAGATGGGCTGAATACTTTCGACGGACTCCTGAAGAAGTACGCACCAGCTAAGGCAAAAAATAACACTCAGGGATACATAGATCGGGTATCAAAAGGCACTGGATTTGGTCCGCATGAGCCGCTTAATATGCATGATCCTAATGTACTGGCTAAGGTCATTCCTCATATGATTAAGGTCGAAAACATCGAGCAGCCGTACAGCTACCAGGAGGTAATGGATGGCATAATGGATTCAATTATGGATGATCGCTGGAAAGGGCTTCGTAACCCCGATAGGGTCAGAGAACAGCGTGACATGATAGCCATGCAGCAGACTCAACAACAAGAGACTGCATCAGCAGCGACTGACTTTAAAATAGACAAAGACCCGACCCAGGCATTACTGGCCTTCACCGAGCAATTATCACAAGTTCTTCAGGAAAACAAGGCGGGCGGCACATTGGAAATTGTCCTGACTAACGCGGAAACCGGAACAAAAAGTACCGTAAACGTGAAACCGAAAGGCAGGGTGACAACTGCGATGAATATGCCGTAGTGGTTGTAACCGGGGGAAATGGTGCCATGTTTGTCCAAAAAAGACAAAAACAAGTAACCAAATTTAGGTATTGATGGTTAAATAAGGTATAGGGTATTAACTGCTTGGTATTGATATGAATGATTCATCCAAAATCATGTTTTTTTATACAGTACTTGATCGTGAGCAATTCAATATTAGGGAGGGGGCATTGCCACCACCCAGCCCGACTTACAATTTACCCAAAGGTGGAGTGATCACCGTTGGTTTTTCTTTTGGTGTCATGTTGTCTATTGATAACAATTATCATACCGTAATTTTTATTGCCGATGATAGTGGAAACCAGCTATCAAGCACGGAAGATCAACGTATTGCTGTTGATGGATACAATATATCTTCGGAAATTAAAGAATACGAGAAAGAAGTGATAGCTTTGGCAAAAATGGATGTTGATACTAATATTTTGAAATCAGGGCGACACAAAGCAACTATAGAGCTGCGGGAAGGGCTTACACCAAATGAAGGGGATGATGTTGCCAGAGAAGTCATCCATACATTGGATACATATTTTTACATAAATATGGAGAACCAATAGATGGGACCCAGTAATATTAGTTTTGCTGATTTTAAAAATAAAGGTTCCAGAGAAAAAATTAAAGATGGAAAAAATAACTCTGGAGGGGGAGGCGGAGATATGGAATCACGAGTAGCTCGGCTGGAGTCTGATGTCAGCCATATCAGAACCGACATTTCAGATATAAAATTTGATATCAGAAAACTGTCCTCAGATAACGCTGATCTTAAAGCAAACATGTTAGTCCTGATACAAAAAATAGATGGACTCACTGATGCAACATCTGACATAAAAAGAATGGTTATCGGCCAACCATCATCTGAAGAAACCAATGGTAAATTTGATTTAATCAACAGTACATTAGCCGAGATGACGGACAAGGTATCTAAGCGCCCATCAGAAGATAAGTTAAATGTAAAATTCACTGAAATGAGCAGCGAAATAAAACTGCTTACTGAAAAAACTGAAGGTAAATTAAAAGATATCAGGCTTAATATTATTTTGTGGATTCTCGGGCTGCCATCCGTGATCTTTGGGGTATATAAATTATACCAGGCATTAAACGCTTCGGCATAAAGACCCGTTCCGGCGGGTTTTTTGTTGGTTTAGCTTTACGTCCGACATTCTCCCGCCAGGGAGTTATCATCTAGTACATTCGATTAAAGTCATCGTCGTTTCTGTCGAGAAAGCATTCGGTGCGCTCAGATTGGTTTTTTATCCGGTTGCATTTTCTGGATACATTAGCGTTCTTATCATGCATGATTCTGACCTCTGCTTTTTCTGCCGGAGTTAATTCCCAATAATTTTTTCCCTGGCATCCGGTGAGGAGTAATGGCGTCAGGAGTAATGGCGTCAGTAGTAATAAGGTGTATTTCATATTCTTGCGTTGCTTAAAGTATTCAGGTGGCGAATTTTAATCTAAAAAAAGAAATTTGCATAATGAATAAGCAAGGCTATCTGAAGGAAAGTGCATTATGTGACCATGATTAATTTAACAGTCACTTTCCTCAAATAACTCCCATAATTTATGCTCCCCGCTTAACTGCGGGTTTTGTCGTTGGAGCCCACATGCCAATTATCAAAGACGCCATATCTGATGTACTCGGCATTGAGCCGGACTGGAATTGGTCTGAACACCTGCAGCAGGCTTCATTCCGTGGTGTGCCGTTCGGTGTGATCAGCGGTGAAAGTGTTTTTGGCCGCCGCCAGGCTATTCACGAATATGCTTACCGCGATCAGTCCTGGATAGAGGATATGGGGCGCAGCAACCGGCGGATCACCATAAAGGGATTCCTGATTCAGGACAGCCTGGTGTATGACGCGCCGGACGTTATCACCCAGCGCAACAATCTGGTTGCTGCCTGTGAAGTTGGTGAGGCCGGAACGCTGGTTCATCCGACACTCGGGGAAATGACCGTCAGTGTGACTGAAAGCGGCCTGCGGGTGTCTGAAAACGCAGAGAGCGGCCGGGTGTTTGAGTTTGAGCTGGTGGTTATCGAGTCCGGCCTGAAAGTGTTTGCCATCACCGGCAGTGAAAAAACTGGTGAACTGACATTCGGGCAGTGGCTGAAAGAAGCAGCGCATACCACCCTGAAGACGATCGCCATGATTAAAGGTGAGGTCAGGTCTGTCACGCAGATGATGAAGACGCTGAAACAGACTGCGGATTTTTGGGTAAATATGGTCAGCAGTTCAGTTGATGAGGTCACTAATCTCAGTAACTCACTGAACAGCGTATTCGGCAGCAATAAATACGGTCGCTATCAGAAAGGCAGCGCAGGCGGGGCGGTGTCCGGTGCGACCGGCAAGCGCATACATCAGGGTGATGCTGATGACCGTGAAATTATCGATAAAACGCTGAATCAGGCCATTATTGACCGGCAACGGCTGGATAAAACACTCAGCGCGGTCAGTGATGCTGAAACCCCCGAAGATGTGATTGCACAGATACAGCAGGTGTTTGTCATCCTGATAACAATGGACGGTGACACCGGTCAGAAGATGCAGATCCTGAATACATTATCCCGTTTCCGCAGCCTGGAGTATCAGCAGATGGAGCAGGATAAAAGAATTGCCGCACTGACTGAAATGATGCTGGTTGTACTGGCCGCATCGGCACTTTCCGTAGTGGCCGGGCAGTCTGACCCGACAAACAGCACCGAGGCCGCCGGATATCAGCGGGAAGTCTGTGGGTCTCTTGATGATGCCATGACTATTACCGGGGATCTGGCGCTGGATGATATTTATCTTACTCTCCTGAACCGGCGCGAACAGGTTGTTATTTTCTTCACCGATAAAGGCTCCGAACGCGGCCGCCTGTCGTCTTACGCTCTGCCGTCGGTGCTGCCGTCTCTCAATGTCGCCAACCGCCTGTATCAGGATGCAACCCGCAGCGACGAGCTGGTGATGGAGATTCAGCCCCGGCACCCGGCGTTTATGCCGGTCAGATTTAAGGCCCTGAAAAAATGACGGAAGAGACAAAAAAAAACGAAGAATTATCCCTGGTGATAAACGGAAAGCGCATTTCCGGCTGGGACAGTGTCCGGGTTACGCGGGGTATTGAACGGCTGCCGAACGATTTTGAAATCAGCCTGATGGATTACTACCCGGCAACAGATGAAAAGCAGTTGTTTAAACCGGGCGATCCCTGTGAGGTGTTCCTCGGTCAGGACCGGGTTATTACCGGTTATATCGACACCTGGAACGGGCAGATCAATAAAAATCAGCATCAGATAAGCGTCTCCGGCCGTGGTAAATGTCAGGATCTGGTGGACTGCTCCGCTAACTGGCCGAATAACGTGATCAGCCAGTCCAACGCCCTGCAAATCGCACAGAAACTGGCGCAGTGGTACGGAATAGAAGTGACGAGCACCATTCCTGATAGTGAATTACAGATTGTTCCGCAATTCACTCTGAACTGGGGAGAAGTTTGCCAGCAGGTGATCGAACGCTGCTGCCGGTACTCTGCACTGCTGTATTACGAACAGCCGGACGGAAACCTGCTGCTGACCCGCGTCAGTGACAAAGTGGCAGCCAGCGGTGTGGAGCAGGGTAAAAATATCGAAAGTGCGGATTTCTCGGATTCTATGGCGGAACGGTATTCCGATTACACCGGTGTGTCACTGTCCGTTACCCCGTTTGCCGGGGATGTGTCAGCGGTACAGAACGCCTCAGCACGCGACCCGGAAGCGGGAAAAATGCGGTACCGGAATTACATCACCATTATTGAAAGCACGCTGATCACCGCTAAACGGGAGCAGGAGAGCATCGACTGGGAGATGAACCGCCGCTACGGGCGCTCAAAAATTCTGAGTGTGATAGTCGACAGCTGGCGGGATGCCTCCGGGAAATTGTGGGAGCCGAATACGCTGATCCCGATAGATATCCCCGTTCTGGGTGTCACGGATAAATTCTGGACACTTTCTGATGTGACCTATCTGCGGGATGCCGGAGGGACACGCGCGACATTACAGCTGATGCCGCCGGAAGCCTTCATTGCGGAACCGTATGAATTTTACCAGGTAATAAGGGTGTGATGATGAGTGATCAGGTCCGCGATTTAAAAACCCGGATGTCAATGATGATCGGTGCCGGTAAATCCAGCATCACCAAAGATGACGGAGCGATTCAGACCATCCAGTACAGCACCGCACTGGAAGTCCGGGACGGCACTTACCGTATGACGGAATTTGGTTTTTCGTCTTCTCTGCCACCAGGATCCGATGTTCTGATTGCCTATCTCGGCGGCAACCGCTCCAGTGCGGTGGTCATCGGCAGCAATCATCCAGGCTCCCGGCATACCGGACTCTCACCGGGCGAAAGCGTGATGTACAACCTGTGGGGTATGTACATCCACATGACAGAGGACGGCATTGTGATTGAGGCCAAAGATAAAGATGTGACCATTAATAACGCCGATAAGGTGACGGTCAATGCCAAAACAGAAGTGGTGTTGAATACGCCGCTCCTGAAAGTGTCCGGTGATGTGATTGATAACTACGAAAGCAACCCGTCCACACTGAAAGCGCTGCGGGACAGTTACAACAAGCACGACCATGATGTGGAAAATGTGGAACCGGGCAGTGCCACTAAAACCAGTAACCCGATTAAGGAGAAAGTCTGATGTCTGATATTTCTTCCTGGTGGAACGCTGACACACTGCGCGCTGACTGGAAACCCGGAAACGGTGACCTGCTTTCCGGTGATGATTTGCAGTCCGCGATTATGATAAGTCTGTTCACGGACCGGCTGGCGCACAGCGATGATGATTACGGCGATGAGTACCGGAGGGGGTGGTGGGCTGATACCGGAACAGATGGGTTTATCGGCTCCCGTCTTTGGTTGCTTAGACGTCAGAAACTGACCACGCAGGTGGCAAAGAAAGCAGAAGATTACGCCCGGGAGGCGCTGGCATGGCTGATAACTGACGGGGTCGTGTCTGATATTCAGATCCGGACACAAATAGTGTGGCCACAGCGGCTGAACATGGTTATCCGCTATCACCGGCCGGACGCCGGTGCGGAAGATCTGCGTTTTTACTGGGTATGGGAGAAACAATAAATGCCGTTTAAGCGTAAAACACTGACGGAGCTGCGGGAGCAGAACCAGAATTTCCTGCGCAATGAACTGAAAGATCCCGGTGCGCTGCTGCGGTATTCCAATATGCGGGTACTGGCGGATATGGATGCCGGTATGGCACATCTGCATTATGCCTATCTGGATTATATTGCAAAACAGGCAACCCCGTTTACAGCAACGGATGAAAACCTGGCGGGATGGGGGGCGCTGAAACGGGTGTACCGCAAACCACCGAACAAAGCCACCTGTACAAAGGTGCAGTTTGACGGTGTGCCGGGCAGTATCATTCCGGCCGGTACAGCGATGCCCCGCGGAGATGGATACCGGTACCAGTCTGTTACTGAGGCCCATATTAATGCTGACGGGAAAGGCTTCACATCTGTTGAAGCTATCCTGCCCGGCATTGACGATAATATTTACGGCGGCGGCGCGGCGGGTAACTCACCAGCCGGTACAAAACTGACACTTGAAGTTGCTATTTCCGGGGTATCTTCAGAATGCGTTGCTGTTGATCCGATCACCGGCGGCAGTGATATTGAGAACGAAGAGGCTTTCCGGCAGCGTGTCCTGCATGCGTACCAGAAACCACCGCAGGGCGGCAGTGACACAGACTATGAAGGTTGGGCGAAAGAAGTGCCGGGCATTTCCCGCACCTGGGTGAAACGCCGCCTGCTGGGTGCTGGGTCAGTCGGTATTTACATCATGTGTGACGGCAACAGCAACGGCGGTTTTCCGCTGGGAACTGACGGACCAGCCACCAAAGAAACTTATTCAGTGCATGCGACCGGTGACCAGCTGCGTGTGGCAGATCATATCTGGGAGGTGCAGACGGTCACGGCGCTGGTATGGGTTTGTTCACCTATCGCGAAAAAGATAGATTTTGAAATTGAAGGGCTGAGTCGGGCAACCTCGGAATTACATCAGCAGATAGCCAAAGCCATTGATGATGTGTTTTTCCGCGACAGCGACCCGACCGGCGGAGCAAAAATCTATCTTTCCGACCTGCAGTATGCGATTGCTGACATTCCCGGTACCACTGGTTTTGTCCTGAAAAAACCGGCTGAAAATATAGTTCTGAGCACCGGTGAACTGGCGCAGCGCGGGGAGGTGTCATACACATGAATTATACCGCTGATGATTACACTCAGGCCATGATCGGACTGGCACCGCAGGGCATGGCGTGGGACTGGCGCCCCGGGTCGAATATGCATGCTGTTCTCCGGGCGCTGGCGCGCGGCTATGAGTCCTCGGATATTGACGCTGTTCAGCTGCTTGAGGGGGCATTTCCGAAGACGGCCACAACATTATTGCCGGAGTGGGAAAAGACACTCGGTCTGCCGGATGATTGTGCGATCGGGGAGATGGACACCATTCCGAAACGACAATCCGCGGTTCTTTCAAAACTGCTGCGTACCGGCGGGATATCAAAACCCTACTACATCAGCCTGGCCGCCGAGATGGGTTACACCATCACTATTACCGAATTCCGGCAGGCAAGGGCGGGACTGTCAGCCTGCGGTGACGCACTGAACGGTGATGAATGGCCGTTCGTCTGGCGTATCAATGCCGGAAACACGCAGGTGACATATACGGTCGCCGGCGGCAGTTACTGTGGTGATCCACTGCGTTCGTGGGGTGAGCATTACCTCGAATGCCAGTTTAATCAGATTTCCCCCTCTCACACGATCCTTCAGGTCGGTTACGGCCAGTAAACCCTGACTATCAACGACTAATTATCACCTTCACTGAGTGAGGCTTTGTTATGAAAAAAATTGGTGATATCACCAGTACAGCCGATAAAAACGGCGAGTGGACAAACGGCAACGTGGCCGCCGGCATCGCGCCGACCATTCTTGATGCTGCCTGGCTTAATTCCGTCCAGCGGGAAATTCTTGGTGTGATTATTGCTGCCGGATTACAGCAGGATAAAAATGATGACACTCAGCTTTCTAAAGCTATCAGCAAAATTATCTCCGGCGGTAACTACGCCACGGCAGAAGACCTGAAGAAATATCTCGCCAAAGACCAAAACGGCGCAGATATCCCGAACAAAGATACCTTTATCAAAAACCTTGGTTTACCGGAAAAGTATCAGCAGAAGGGGACTTATGCCGACGGGAAAGTATTTTATTCCATCGGCGGTGGTGAGCGAGGCATTTTCGGAAGTAACGGGGAGAGCTTTATTGTCGGCAATGCATCAGGCCATACCGGGGTTTATAAAGATGGCTGGGTATGGATGTTTAATGCTTCCGGCGTAATGATTTATGGTGATGTTCCTGTTGCAAGAATTTCTGATTTAAATACAAAGCTGTTTGGCGTCGGACAGTCAGTACAGAATGTGAC
>ERZ894236.730-NODE-730-length-33456-cov-64.0079_pt1 | contig 33456 bp, 37 predicted proteins | sample MGYA00380297_ERZ894236 | MGnify/ENA primary metagenome ERZ894236 (study PRJEB32331, sample SAMN06328420) | human gut metagenome | biome: human gut microbiome; feature: stool | host: Homo sapiens | collected 2014-08-04 ... | reverse complement strand
GAAGAGGAAGCGGCATCGGTTTAATATAGCAATTATTTATTATTCGCTGTACTAGATACAGAGGCATTTATGAGTCGTGGGAAAAAGGTAAGAAATTCTGGGGAACCGGTGGGAGTTCTTCTTGAAAAATTGGAAAAGCATGTTTCAGAATGGCTGAAAAATCAGGACATGGATACAGTAAATGGAAGGAGAACAGAAATTTTAAAGCATTGTTTAGAAGAAGGAAGATCTGAGAGAGGACTATTTCGTCTGACAGTTCCGACTGGCGGTGGAAAGACAATACCGGAACAATCAACATTCCTTTGATGTCACTCCCTTCTTGGGAGTGCGGAAAATGGAAGAAAATGGTTATTTACCACAAAAATAAACACAAATAATGGAGAGAATATCACAGGTTGAATTAACCAATATGCGTATGATTTAAAGATAGAATTGTATTTCCGGACAGGCATGTGGAGCCGGGGGAATCTTTGCAAGATTCCGTGCTTCGGGAAATGAGAGAGGAGACTAAAACAAATCAATTTGAGGAGAGAATTAAGAGTTTCAGAAGAAGGAACAGGAACAGTGTTTTGGGTGGAACAGACAGCGCTGGAAAAATTAAATCTAATCTGGAACATAAAAGAAGTATGAAATGTGTTTGAAACAGATACTTACAGCGAAATTTTCTCTGTATTGGAAAACGGAGAGTATCACGCAATATTACTTGGGTAAGGAGAAATGACATGTTTGAAAGAATTGATTATATTGTGAAAAGAATTGACGGGGAATATGCGTATCTGCAGAAACTGGAAGACGAAACAGCAGAAGAAAAGTGTGTGGCGATGGCATTACTCCCTACGGAAATCATGGAGGGAAGCCGGCTTGCATATGAGATGATGGAATATCGAATCGTGTAGAGAAAAATTATAAGATTGCTTTGACAGAATCTGTATCTGGTATTATCATAAACATCAGAAAGAGCAGAAAGGAGTGCGCACAAACCAGTCTGGGGCGGCTGCGCAAAAAGTGTGATGAAAGTAATCAAGAACAAGACAATTTATACAGGGGAAGGCGTTATTGATGACGGATTTGTAAGATATGGAAAAACCATTGCCGAAGTTGATTCCATGAAAAATTTTATTCCAAGAGAAGCAGATGAGATCGTGGAAATCGAAGGGGACTATCTGGTTCCTGGATTTATTGATGTGCACAGCCATGGCGGATATGGTCTGGACAGCATGGATGCTTCTGCAGACGAGATTGACTGGATGGTCAGACAGATGGCGGCAAAAGAAGGAATCACTTCCTATTTCTGTACGACCATGACACAGACTTCAGAAAATATCGAAAGCGCCATGAAAAATATCAAGGCTGCTGCAGAGAAGAATCCGGTGATCCAGGGAATCCATCTGGAGGGACCGTTTATTTCTGTAGATTACAAAGGTGCACAGGATGCTTCTTACATTCAGAAGCCGAATGCCGAAGTATTGAAACACTGGAATGAACTCAGTGGAAACAGGATCAAATTGGTGACTTATGCGCCGGAGGAGGCTGATACAGAATTTGAAGACTGGTGTCTTGCAAATGGAATTGTACCAAGTGTCGGACATTCCAGTGCGACATACGATCAGCTTTGCTGCTGCAGGGCACGCCATGTGACGCATTTGTACAATGCACAGAGAGGGCTGAATCACAGAGAGCCGGGAGTTACAGGATATGGACTTTTGACAGATGGGGTGAAAGCAGAGATGATCTGTGATGGAATCCACATCAGACCAAAGATGGTTTATATGGCATATAAAGTAAAAGGAAGTGATGGGATCGAACTGGTGACAGATTCTATGCGGGCAAAGGGAATGCCGGAAGGAAAGAGTGAGCTGGGCGGTCAGACAGTTTATGTAAAGGACGGCACTGCAAGACTGGAAGACGGCACCATTGCCGGAAGTGTTCTGACGTATATTGATGCGTTCCGAAATATCATGAAATTTACAGGCGCTTCTCTGGAAGAAGCGGTACAGATGAGTTCTGGAAATCAGGCAAGAGAATTTGGACTGTCACAGAAAGGCTCTATTGCGGCAGGCAAGGATGCAGACTTTGTGCTTCTGGATAATGCGTATGAATTGAAGAAGACGATCAGTATGGGAGAAATTGTAACAGCAGAATAGAAAAACGAAAAATCAGGAGAAACGTCATATGGGTGACGAATCTCCTGATTTTTATCATAATTGGAATACCTGAGTTGCAATGGTGAAATAAATCAAGATCGAACAGGTATCCACCAGTGTTGTAATCAGAGGCGATGCCATAATGGCTGGATCCATGTGCAGCTTTTTGGCAACCAGTGGAAGGACACAGCCGATCAGTTTGGAGATCACAATGGTAGCGATCAGTGACAGCCCGATCACCAGAGCCAGACCTGTGTTACGGTACATGATCAGAATACGCAGTCCATTGGCTAGCGCCAGTGCAATCCCTACGATCAGGGAAACACGAAATTCTTTGAACATGACACGGAACAGGTCGGAAAACTGAATTTCTCCCAGCGCAAGTCCGCGGATGATCAGAGTAGAACTCTGGGAACCACAGTTTCCACCGGTATCCATCAACATGGGGATGAAAGACACAAGAAGTGGAATGGCAGCAAAGGCGTTCTCATATTTTGTGATGATACTTCCTGTGATCGTAGCGGAAAACATCAGGATCAAAAGCCATGCGATCCGGTGCTTTGCATGATCCAGGACAGACGTTTCAAAATACGTTTTCTCACTGGGGCTCATGGCAGCCATTTTTGTGATATCTTCTGTCGCTTCTTCTACCATGACATCCATGGCATCATCAAATGTTACGATCCCAACCATACGCTCATCCTGATCCAGCACAGGAAGTGCGAGAAAATCATACTTTGTGAATAACTGTGCCACTTCTTCTTTGTCTGTATGTGTAGAAACAGAAATGATCTCTGTCTCCATCAGATCGCGGATCAGAACATCATCTGCAGTGGTCATCAGATCTTTGGCGCTGACAATCCCGAGGAGTCTGCGGTGATCGGTCACATAGCAGGTATAAATTGTCTCTTTATGGATTCCGGTCTCTTTAATATGTGCCATAGTCTGTGCTACGGTCATGGTTTCCCGGATATCCACATATTCTGTCGTCATGATACTGCCGGCGCTGTCTTCCGGATAATTCAAAAGCTGATTGATCAGGGTGCGGTCAGACGGGCTGACAGTATCTAAAATTCGGTTGACCAGATTGGCAGGAAGTTCTTCCAGAAGATCCACGGTGTCATCCATGTACAGATCATCGATGAGTTCTTTTAATTCCTTCTCGGAAAAAATCTCTACGAGATAAGACTGCATGGAATGATTCATGTTGGCGAATACTTCTGCCGCTTTGTCTTTCGGAATGAGACGGAATGCAAGTGCCAGTTCTTTATCTTCCAGATCAGAAAGCAGGGAGGCTATGTCCACTTCGTTCATGACATCCAGGATGCTTCTGACCGCCTGAAACTGGCGCTGTGCAAGGAGTTTTACAAAAATTTCTTTGTTCATGGTCGTTTACTCTCCTTTTCATATGTAATTTTCTAAAAAGTCCCGAAGGATGACTGGCTCCAGCGTCCATAACCTCACCACCTTTCTTGTTTGTTCTCTGCAAAAAGAAAATCGTCATTGGCAAACAATGACGGGAAATTTTTCGTTCTTAATTTTATACCAGAAAAAAAGAAAGTGTCAAGATAATATATGTAAGCAAAATGTAAACAAATTGGAAACAGGGGTTATTGATTTACAGTTAAACCGTGTTATGTTAAAATGGAACAACAGGAATCAGCAAAGGAGCAGACAAAAAGATGGATGCATATACAAGTTTTGCAGCAGTGTATGATACCTTTATGGATAATATTCCCTATGAAGAATGGAAAGCCTATTTGGAAGAGCTGTTAACCGAATATCATGTACAGGACGGTCTTGTGCTGGATCTCGGGTGCGGGACTGGGACCATGACAGAACTTCTGGCAGCAGACGGATATGATATGATCGGGGTGGACAATTCCGAAGAGATGCTGGAGATTGCAAGAGACAAGCAGATCCAGTCCGGTCATGGGATTTTGTACCTGCTGCAGGATATGAGAGAATTTGAATTGTATGGGACAGTGCGCGCTGTATTCAGTATCTGTGATTCACTGAATTATATCACAGATCCACAGGAGTTAAAGCAGGTCTTTCGACTGGTGAACAACTATCTGGATCCGGGTGGAATTTTTATTTTTGATTTTAATACCGAATATAAATACAAGGAAGTGCTCGGAGATCAGACCATTGCAGAATCCAGAGAGGACTGCAGTTTTATCTGGGATAATTATTATTACGAAGAAGAACGGATCAATGAATATGAGTTGAGCCTTTTTCTGAAAGATGAGTTCCTTTCGGAGACAGAAGAAAATATATACCGGAGATTTCAGGAAACTCATTTCCAGAGAGCGTATACGCTGGATGAGATACAAAGGCTGGTAGAAGAATCCGGACTGCAGTTTGTGGCAGCGTATGAAGCGTTTACAAAAGAAGCGCCTTCGGATGCCAGCGAGAGGATTTATGTCATTGCAAGAGAGCAGGGCAAAAAATACGAAGAAATGGAAAGAATAAAGGAGTAAGACAAACTATGAAAGATTATATTGTAAGAGCAACAGCGGCCAATGCACAGATTCGTGCGTTTGCAGCATCCACAACAGAATTAGTAGAGGAAGCAAGAAGCAGACACAATACAAGTCCGGTTGCTACAGCAGCCCTGGGACGTCTTCTGACAGCAGGCGCCATGATGGGAAGCATGATGAAAAATCCAACCGATGTTCTCACACTGCAGGTACAGTGCGGAGGCCCTATCGGAGGGATGACTGTGACAGCGGACAGTCAGGGAGAAGTCAAAGGATATGTACACAATCCGGATGTGATGCTGCCGCCCAAAAACGGAAAGTTGGATGTAGGCGGTGCACTTGGTCCAGGATTTTTGAATGTGATCAAGGATATGGGACTGAAAGAACCGTATTCCGGACAGACCATTTTGCAGACAGGAGAGATTGCGGAGGATCTGACGTATTACTTTGCAACATCTGAGCAGGTGCCATCTTCTGTGGGACTTGGCGTTTTGATGGAAAAAGACAATACCGTACGCTGTGCAGGTGGATTTATCGTGCAGGTGATGCCGTTTATTGATGAGGAAGTACTGAGTAAGCTGGAAGAAAACATCCAGAAGATCCAGTCTGTAACAGCTATGCTTGATAATGGACATACTCCGGAAGAAATGCTGGAACAGGTTCTGGAAGGGCTGGATGTAGAAATCACAGATACACTTCCGGCTAAATTTGAATGTAATTGTTCCAAAGAACGGATTGAAAAAGCAATCATCAGTGTTGGGAAAAAAGAAATCCAGGAAATGATCGATGATGGAAAGGATATTGAAGTAAAATGTCATTTCTGTAATACCGCGTATACATTTTCTGTAGAAGAATTGGAAGGACTTTTGAAAAAAAGCAGATAACAGGAAAGATCCACATTGAGAAAGTGAGGCAGGAAGATGAGACAGGGATTTATCAAAGTGGCAGCAGCAACGCCGGATATCCGGGTAGCAGATGTGCCATTTAATACAAAACAGATATGCAATGCCATAGAGCAGGCGGAGAAAAATCAGGCGAAGATCGTTGTATTTCCGGAGTTGTGTGTGACAGGGTATACATGTGGGGATCTCTTTACACAGGACATATTGCTGCAGGCTGCCAAAGAAGCATTGTTTGAAATTGCGGCATTTACCGGTGGAAAGGATATGCTGGTATTTATCGGGACTCCACTTATGGTGGACGGAAAGTTGTATAATGTAGCAGCGGCATTGAACAGGGGAAAGATTCTGGGACTGACCACCAAGACCTACCTTCCGAATTATGGAGAATTTTATGAGATGCGCCAGTTCACGGCAGGCCCCAAGACGCCGGAGGAGATTTTGCTGCAAGGAGAGAAGATTCCGTTTGGAGCAGGATTTTTGTTTCAGGCATCTTGTATGGAAGAACTGGTCGTGGCAGCAGAAATCTGTGAGGATGTGTGGTCACCGGTTTCTCCGGGAGCCTGTGCAGCAATCGAAGGGGCAACTGTGATCGTCAACTGTTCTGCAAGTGATGAGACGGTAGGAAAAGACCGATACAGACGAGATCTGATCAAAGGACAGTCTGCCCGGCTGATCGCAGGGTATATTTATGCCAATGCCGGTGAAGGAGAATCTACTACCGACCTGGTATTTGGCGGACACAATCTGATCGCAGAAAATGGAAGTATCCTGGCAGAATCCAGACGATTTGAAAATCAGATCATTTATACAGAGCTGGACATCAGACGGATCGTTGGAGAGCGCAGAAAGAATACGACATTTCAGACTGCGAAAGAAAAGCAGATGAAACGGATCCTGTTTTCTCTGGATATGGGGGAGACAGCCCTGACAAGGACATTTCCCAAAAATCCATTCGTACCGGAACATGCAGCGGAACGTGCGGTGTGCTGCGAGGAAATCCTGACGATTCAGGCAATGGGGCTGAAAAAGCGTCTGCTTCACACACATGCGCAGACAGCAGTTGTCGGAATTTCAGGCGGTTTGGATTCCACTCTGGCTCTGCTTGTGACAGCAAAAGCATTTGATCTGATCGGAAAAGACAAAAAGGATATCCTTGCCATTACCATGCCATGTTTTGGAACCACAGACCGGACGTATCAAAATGCCTGTAAAATGGCAGAACAGCTGGGAGCAACGCTGCGGGAAGTGAAGATTGCAGAGTCCGTCAGCCTGCATTTTGCAGATATCGGACATGATCCAAAAGAACATGATGTGACCTATGAGAATGCGCAGGCGAGAGAGCGGACACAGGTATTGATGGATATTGCAAATGGAACCAACGGAATGGTCATCGGTACAGGGGATATGTCAGAACTTGCGCTTGGATGGGCGACTTATAATGGCGATCATATGTCTATGTATGGAGTCAATGCATCCGTCCCAAAGACTTTGGTGCGTCATCTGGTACAGTATGCAGCAGATGTGACAGAGGATCCGAAATTGCAGGAAGTGCTGTATGATGTGCTGGATACTCCGGTGAGTCCGGAACTGCTCCCGCCAAAAGATGGAGATATTGCACAGAAGACAGAAGATTTGGTAGGGCCATATGAACTGCACGACTTTTATTTATATATGATGCTTCGATTTGGTTACGAACCGAGTAAGATTTACCGGCTGGCTGTTCAGACATTTGCTGGCGAATATGACCAGGAGACGATTTTAAAATGGCTCAAGACGTTTTGCAGACGTTTTTTCAATCAGCAGTTTAAACGATCCTGTCTCCCGGATGGACCAAAGATTGGTACCGTGGCACTTTCACCAAGAGGGGACTGGAGAATGCCGAGTGATGCGTGTGCCACAGTCTGGATGCAGGATCTGGAAAAGATTTCTTTGTAAAAGGTCAAAAAAGAGAGGTGTTGATAGGGATGAAACTAATCAGAACAGAAGAAGCGGAAGGCTGTGTGCTCTGCCACGATATCACTCAGATTATTCCGGGCGTTGTAAAAGACGCGGTATTTCGGAAAGGACATGTGGTGACCAAAGAAGATATTCCGGTTCTGCTTTCTGTGGGGAAAGAGCATTTATACGTGTGGGAAAAGCAGGAAGGAATGCTGCATGAAGACGAGGCTGCAGAAGTGCTGCGAAGTGTATGTCAGAATGCACATATGGATGCTTCAAAGCCCAAAGAGGGAAAGATTGAGCTGACAGCACAGTGTGACGGGCTGTTAAAAGTAGAGCGGGAGGCGTTATGCCGGATCAATGCCATGGGAAGAATGTGTATTTCTTCCAGGCATGGAAATTTTCCGGTGAAAAAAGGAGATAAGATCGCCGGGATGCGTGTGATCCCGCTTGTGATCGAAGAAGAAACGATGCAGCAGGTCAGAGAGAATGCAGGGGAAACACCGATATTTTCGCTGCTTCCGTTCCAGGCGATGAAAGCGGCGATCATTACAACCGGAAGTGAAGTGTATTACGGAAGGATCCAGGATCAGTTTACACCAGTCGTGCAAAAGAAGCTGGAAGAGTATGAAGTAGAAGTGATCGGACACTCGATCTGCAATGATGATCCGGCCATGGTGACAGATGCGATCAATGAATGGGTGGAACAGGGCGCACAGATGATCGTCTGTACCGGAGGCATGAGTGTCGATCCGGATGACAAAACACCCCTTGCAATTCGTCAGGCATCGGAGGAAGTGATCACATATGGGGCGCCGGTATTGCCGGGAGCGATGTTTATGCTGGCTTATAAAGGGGAGATTCCGATCATGGGACTTCCGGGCTGTGTAATGTATGCAAAACGCACCATCTTTGATCTGGTACTGCCCAGACTGGTGGCAGGAGAACGGCTGCAGGCGCAGGATTTTTACAGCCTGGGAGAAGGCGGATTATGTCTGTCATGTGATGTGTGTACGTTTCCAAATTGTGGATTCGGGAAATAGGATGGAAACAGGAGCGTGGAAGAATCATGGGAAATTTTTATGAATCTCTGACAGAGACCATGCAGAGTGGTCCTTGTGTTGTGATGACCGTATTGGAAGGAGAAGAAGTCGGGAAAAAAGTGTTATTGCAGGAGCCGGAGGAAGAATATCATGGAAAGCGGGTTTTTTGCGAAAAAGTAGGTCTGTCTCCCAAGCTGGTCATCTGTGGAGGCGGGCATGTTTCCATTCCGATGGTACATATGGGAAAAATGCTTGGATTTGAAGTGACAGTTCTGGAAGACCGGCCGAAATTTGCGGACAATGCAAGAAGTGCAGGAGCAGATACGGTAATCTGTGATACATTTGAAAATGGATTACAGAAGATATCTGGTGGAAAAGATACTTATTTTATCATTGTGACGAGAGGGCATCGATATGATGCGACATGTCTGGGAAACTTGCTGGAAAAGCCAAATGCCTATATCGGAATGATGGGAAGCCGCCGCAGAGTGGCAATCGTCAAAGATCAGCTGTGTGAACAGGGTCATCTGCGGGAAAAGCTGGAGCAGGTACATACTCCCATTGGTTTGAAGATCGGCGCAGAAACTCCGGAGGAGATTGCAGTTTCTGTGATGGCAGAGATTATTCAGGTAAAACATGAGAATGCAGCAGGCGTGGGGTATTCGAAGCAATTGTTAAAGGAGCTGTGTGGTGATACAAATTCCGGACAAAAAAAAGTCCTTGCAACGATTATTTCCAGAAAAGGTTCTGCGCCAAGAAGCGTTGGAACGAAAATGCTGATCCGGGAAGATGGAAGTCTGATCGATACGATTGGAGGCGGATGTGCTGAAAATGAAGTGATAACCAGGGCCCTTTTGATGATGCGGGAAGAAAGGGTGCAATTCCAGATCTGTACGGTGGATATGACAAGAGAAGCTGCGGAAGAAGAAGGTATGGTCTGCGGCGGAAAGATTGAAGTAATGCTGGAAAGGATATAGAATCCCTGATAAAATGCTTTTTGAGAGAAATATTGACATGAAAAATAGAGAATGTTACTATAATTCTAGTAAGGTACAAAAATAATTGTGTGGAACACACAAAAGTAGTGGTGCTTATATAGGTTCATAATTGGTTGGACGTCTCTACCAGCTGCCGCAAACAGCTGACTATAAGCAGAGTGGGAACAAAGTCCCGGTCTGTGGTCGGGCGAGCAGGTAAAGGAGGTCAGCCAATGAATGAATCTATTTTTATTTTGAAAGGAAATATTGTATACAGCAAAAGTACGGAGGAACTATGTATCTTAGAAGGTCAGTATCTGGTCTGTGAAGATGGGAAGGTACAGGGAATTTATGAAACACTTCCAGATGCATATAAAGACGCTCCGGTAACAGATTATGGAGAATGTCTGATCATTCCGGGTCTGACAGATTTGCATGTGCATGCACCGCAATATGCGTTTCGGGGAATGGGCATGGATATGGAGCTTCTGGAATGGCTGGAGACAACCACATTTCCGGAGGAAGCAAAGTATCAGGATCTGGAGTATGCGAAAAAAGCATATGGTATTTTTGCAGACAATCTGAGAAAAAGCGCCACAACGAGAGCTTGTATTTTTGGAACCATCCACAGAGATGCGACATTGCTTTTGATGGATATGCTGGAGCAAAGCGGACTTGTGACCTATGTGGGAAAGGTGAACATGGATCGAAACTGTCCGGATTATCTCAGAGAAGAGTCCGCAGAGGAATCCGGCATTCAGACGGTGGAATGGATCAAAGATGTGCTGCATAGAAAATATCAGAATACGATGCCGATCTTGACCCCCAGATTTACACCAAGCTGCAGTGATGAATTGATGGAAAATCTGAAGAAGATTCAGATGTATTATGGAATACCGGTGCAGTCTCATCTGTCAGAAAATCCGGGAGAAATTGAATGGGTGAAAGAACTGTGCCCGTGGTCTGCATTTTATGGGGATGCATATGATCAGTTTGGATTGTTTGGCGCAGACTGCAGGACAGTGATGGCACATTGTGTTTATTCAGGAGAAGAAGAGCGGGCACGGATGAAAGAAAATGGCGTATTTGTCGCTCATTGTCCGGAGTCCAATCTCAATCTTTCTTCTGGAGTGGCACCAGTCAGAACCTTTTTGGAAGAAGGAATTTCTGTTGGAATCGGAAGTGATGTGGCAGGAGGCTCCACAGAAAATCTGTTTACGGCGATGGCGCTTGCGATACAAGGCTCCAAGCTGCGGTGGCGAATGTTAGATGACAGTCTGAAACCACTGACATTAGAGGAAGTATTCTACATTGCGACAAAAGGCGGGGGAGCGTTTTTCGGAGATGTGGGAAGTTTTGAGCCGGGCTTTGAATTTGATGCAGTGGTTCTGGATGACAGCAGACTTATCCATCCACAGGAATTAGATGTAAAGTCCCGCCTGGAGCGCATGATTTATCTGGCAGATGAAAGAGAAGTCTGTGCAAAGTATGTACGTGGAAAAGAAGTCTGCCTGGGAAAAACTGAAAATTAGGAAATAAAGGCCTGCTGTATAAGTTCTTTTTTAAAATCTGGACACAATATCTGTAAAAAGAAAGGACAGATTATGAAGAAGAGTATGGCGGGATTGATTCTGGTATTGTTTGCTATAGCACTTTTTATGACCGGATGTGAGAAAAAGGCACAGGAGAAGGAAGAAGCGCAGGAGGCATCAGCCAGACAGCTGGTGATCCGAAAACAGACTCATACGGAACTCATAGAGAAGAAAATTGAAGAAAAAAAGAAAGAACTTCCCGGTCAGGCGCAGATTGAGATGGAGGTGATCCTGCAAAAACCGGAGCTTCCTACTGGTTGTGAAAGCGTTGCGTTAACTATGGTATTGAAGCAAAAGGGGTATTCCATAGAGAAAACAACGATTGCAGAGGAATATCTGATCTACAATAAGATAAATTATGCATCCGGATATGTGGGAGATCCTTCGACTTATGGTGGAGTGGGGATTTATCCGCCGGGACTCGTCAATACGGCGAATCGATTCTTAAAACAACGGTATCAGCAGCATACAGCATATGATTTAAGCAAACTGAATCTGGAAGAGTTTTTTCCTTATGTAGCAGCTGGAAATCCGGTGCTTTTGTGGTTGACGATGGATCTGGAAGAACCCTATTTTTCAAATCAGAGTGTGGAATATGGAGGCGATTCCTATCAGTGGTACTGGAATGAACACTGTGTTGTGCTGGGAGGATATGATCTGGAAGCACAGAGTGTGACGCTGTATGATCCCTTAAAGGGAAAGGTAGAATGTGCTCTTGAGCAAGTGAAAGAGATTTATAATCTGACAGGAAAATATGCGATGACCGTATATTAAAAACGGCTGTGGAGAATTGTAGAAATGAAATTCTCCACAGCTGTTTTAAGATCTGCTGTGTGCTTCAATATGAGCCTTGATGGCTTCAAAACTTTCTTTGCTGATGATGTGTTCCATGCGGCAGGCGTCTTCGGCAGCAATGGCTTCATCAACTCCTAACTGTGTCAGCCATGCGGTCAGAAGTTTGTGACGTTCATAGATCATATCGGCAATGGCCTGACCGGATTCCGTAAGATAAATAAATCCTTCTTTTGTCACTTTAATCTGTTCTTTTTCACGAAGATTCTTCATGGCAACACTGACACTGGATTTTTTAAATCCCAGTTCTTCTGCGATATCGACAGATCGTACAACCGGGCGTTTCTGACTCAGTATCAAGATCGTTTCCAGATAGTTTTCTGCGGATTCGTTAGTTTTCAATGGATGCACCTCGTTTCTCGTTAAAGTATTTTTAGTATACCATATTTTTACGGATACAGCAAAAATAATCTGCTTTGACAGAAAAATGGATTGACAAATTCCAAAATAAAGATTAAACTATCAATGGTTAGACAAAACTAATTGAGAGGGCGATAAGAATGAATACAGTGACAAGTATTATTTTGCTTCTTTTAATCATAGGTGTTCTATTCTCTGTCCGTACAATCATCCGTGACCGAAAAAAAGGTGGATGTGCAGGATGTTCCGGTTGTGGAGGAAGCTGCAGTGGATGCCACAGTGAAACAAAACAACAGATGAAATCAGAAGAGATTTTAAAAGAGCATAAAAGTTAAAAAAAGACAAAAATTTGTGCAAAAAAGTAGAAAATAGAGAGTATACGATGCGAATCATGTGTGGTATACTCTCTTTTGATATGAAAAAATGAGGGTTGAGGAACGAAAATGAATCTTAGAACAAATTATAATCATACGCTGAATGCCTGTTATTTAGGATATATTACGCAGGCGATCGTCAATAATTTTGCACCGCTGTTGTTTCTGACGTTTCAGAGTACTTATCAGATTTCACTAGATAAGATCGCGCTCCTTGTTTCTTTTAATTTTGGGGTACAGCTGTTGGTGGATCTGCTTGCAGCCAGGTATGTGGACCGGATTGGATATCGAAACAGTGTGGTGGCGGCGCATATCTTTGCGACCATTGGTTTGGCAGGACTGGCCGTATTTCCAGCAGTGCTTCCAGATGCCTATACGGGATTGCTGCTTGCAGTGTTTTGCTATGCGATTGGAGGTGGATTGATCGAAGTGTTGATCAGTCCCATCGTAGAATCCTGTCCAACAGAAAGAAAAGCGGCGGCCATGAGTCTTTTGCATTCTTTTTACTGTTGGGGACATGTAGGGGTTATTTTGATTTCTACGGCATTTTTTGCTGTGACAGGGATCGAAAACTGGAAGATGCTTGCAGTTATCTGGGCAATCCTTCCGGTATGCAATGCGGTGTATTTTGGTCTGGTACCGATTCAGGCCGAAGAGGAAACCGTTGAGGGGATTCCGGTGCGTCAGCTTCTGAAAATGAGGATTTTCTGGGTGTTGGTATTGCTGATGGTTTGTGCAGGTGCTTCGGAACAGGGAATGTCACAATGGGCGTCAGCTTTTGCAGAGTCTGGACTTCATGTAGAGAAAGCTGTGGGAGATCTGGCGGGACCGTGCCTGTTTGCAGTGTTAATGGGAAGCTCCAGACTTCTGTATGCGAAATTAAGTGAACGGATTTCTCTGCGGCGTATGATGCTTGGAAGCGGAATCTTATGTATTGCAGGTTATTTGTTGGCATCGTTGTCATCAAGTCCGGTGCTTGCGCTTATTGGTTGTGGGATTTGTGGATTTTCGGTAGGTGTGTTCTGGCCGGGAACATTCAGTATGGCGGCAGCATCCTGTCAAAATGGCGGAACAGCAATGTTTGCGATGCTGGCACTGGCAGGCGATCTTGGCTGTTCTTCCGGTCCCGGTGTTGTGGGAATGGTGTCAGGAGTATGTTCTGATAATTTAAAAGCAGGACTTTTTGCAGCGATTTTGTTCCCGGTATTACTTTTGGTCGGAATGCAGCTGCTGAAGCGTGAAAAAATGAGAGAAAGGGTAAAAGGATGAAAAAAGAATTGACAAATGATATGACTGTCGGAAGTCCGGCGAAGCTGATCGTGCAGTTTATGATTCCAATGTGTCTGGGAAATATATTCCAACAGCTTTATAATATTGCGGATTCCATCATTGCGGGGCAGTTCCTGGGAGTGAACGCACTGGCGGCGATTGGAAGTACCGGATCCCTGATGTTTTTTGTAACTGGATGGCTGCAGGGGATTACCAGTGGATTTGCGATTCTGGTATCTCAGTGGTTTGGCGCAAAAGATATGAAACGGATGCGGCATTATGTGGCAATGTCGGTATATCTGACGTTTGCATTTGCATTGGTTATGACCATTGGATTTGAATTTGCCAATGAGCCGATCTTGCGTTTGATGAATTCACCGGAAAATCTGATGAAGGATATCAAGAGTTATATGGCAGTGATCTACGGAGGTCTGATCGTTACAGCGGCATATAACGCACTGGCGGCAATTTTAAGAGCCCTTGGGGATTCCAAATCACCGCTGTATTTTCTGATCATTTCAGCGGTCATCAATGTGATTCTGGATATTGTGTTTATTGTGAATTTTGGAATGGGTGTAGAAGGATGTGGATATGCGACTGTGATCGCACAGGCCATTTCTGCGATTTTATGTCTTGTGTATATTGCGAAAAAGTTTCCGATTTTACGACTTGGTGAGGAAGACTTTAAAATTTCCTTTCAGAGCATGGGAAGACTGCTTGCACTGGGAATCCCGATGGGACTGCAGTTTTCGATCACAGCCATTGGAACAATCATTGTGCAGGGAGCGGTGAATGTATATGGGGCAGTTTACATGGCCGGATTTTCGGCAGCGGGAAAACTGCAGAACATCATCGTTACGGTATTTACTGCATTTGGCGCGACTATTGCTACCTATGTAGGGCAGAACCGGGGCGCCGGAAAAATGGATCGTGTTCACAAAGGAGTCAAATATACCCAGATCATGGTATTTATCTGGAGTGCAGTTACGATGGTTTTGGTATACTTTCTGGGAAAGGAAATGACATTGCTGTTTGTAAGCGGAACAGAAACAGAAGTACTTCATGCAGCAGAACTATATTTTCGGGCGGTCTTTTGGGCATACCCATTTCTGGGCAGTATTTTTATTTACCGAAATGCTCTGCAGGGAATGGGATACGGTCTGGTGCCCATGCTGGGAGGCGTGTTTGAATTAGCAGCCAGAGCGCTGATCGTACTTGTAGTAGCAGGAAAGACCAGTTTTGTGGGAGTTTGTCTTGCGGATCCTGCAGCTTGGATTTCTGCATTGATCCCGCTGATCCCGTATTATATTTATGTGATGAGAAAGTATGAGAAGAATAAGAGACATTTGAGGTAATGGCGAGGGCGGTTATCTTGGAATGTGATATGCTCCCTTCTGGGCAGACAAGTGAAATAATAAAAACTTGTCACGTAGGAGGGAGCATATTTTATGTCAAAGAAGACGATGAACTGCTTTTTTGGATAGAAATAGTTTCAGTTAGGAAAGCAGAAGTTTTTATTTTTAGAAAAAATTTCTTATTTATTTATGGATTCAGGAATACGTTTGTGTTAAACTATATCCATATCGGATACACAATATGCTGATTTCTCAGCAGTCGAAGAATCTTTCAGGCATATCGCCTTAATCTTAAGTATCCAGATTCAAATCAATATCCTGATTCAGGAGGAGTTTCAAAGAATAATTAAATCAATTCAAAGGAGAAGTGTGTATGACAGAAACTTTAAAACAATTATTTCCAAATATCCGGACGAAAGAAGCAATTTTGGACGAAATTAGCAGTGATGAGAATTTGCTCGCAGAATACGAGAGCTGGACAGAAGCTCAGCAGAGTGATTTTTTAAATTTCTGTTCGGGTGCACGTGGAGTGAAGGTATTGTATGATGGATTTGGAAAGGAGATTTTGAATCCCATTTATCATCCGGAACGTCTGGAAGAATTACTATCTTGTATTTTAAAGACTGATGTGAAGATCAGACAGGTGATCCCAAATGATGGAACAAGAATCGCAGATGAACAAAGTTTGGTTCTTATGGATATTGTGGTAGAATTGATGGATAGAAGCCTGGCAAATGTAGAGATTCAGAGAATCGGATATCTCTTTCCTAGAGAGCGGTGTGCCTGCTATTCTGCAGATTTGCTTTTGCGTCAGTATAAAAGCGTGAGAAGCAGAAAAAAGAGAAATTTTACCTATCGAGATGTGAAAAATGTATATACAATTGTATTTATCGAAAAAAGTACGAAAGAATTTCAAGAATTTCCACATACATATGTTCACCGGGCGAAGCAGCAGTTTGATACAGGACTTTCAGTGAATCTGCTGCAGGAATATGTATTAGTGCCGCTTGACATTTTTAAGAAAACAAAGCACAATAGCATCATCGATAACAAGCTTGATGCATGGCTTACTTTTTTAAGTAGTGATACTCCAGAAAAAATAAAAGAACTAATAGAAAAGTATCCTGAGTTTGAAGATATGTATCAAGAAATTTACGACATTTGTGAAAATGTAGAAGAGGTGGTACGGATGTTTTCAAAAGAATTACAGGAATTGGATCGAAATACAGTAAAATTTATAATTGAAGAACAAGAGCGGGAATTACAGCAGAAAAAAGAGCAATTGAGGCAGAATCAAGAGAAGCTAAAGGAGAATGAAGAAGAGTTGAAGGAAAAAGATGAACTGATTGCCAGTCTTAAGGATCAGATGGCAGCCAACAGAGAATAGAGATTTTTGTGATTTGTGATTGGGATAGAGTGAGTTCCAGAAAGAGTGGGAGAGAAAAATCAGGTTGAATTTCCGGAAAAAGACCAGTATAATAGACATACTGAACAATAGAGAATATGAGAGGTTTTTGGTGAGGAGGTAAGTATGACCGGACAGTATGAAGGTATGGCAATCGGAATATTTGAACTGGACAGTGAATGTGCCTGTTTTGTAGCGTTGGATGCAGCAGCCAAAGCGGCAGCAGTGCAGATTCAGGGTGTGGAGAGAAATCGTCTGGGAGCAGGCGCCTGTGTAAAGATGCGGGGAAGTATTTCAGATGTGAGGGCAGCTATGGAAGTTGCAATTCGTGTTGCGGAGCCATTGGCAAAGGTGGTTTCTCATACTGTGATCGCATCACCGTCTGAGGAGACAGAGACAGCGATTGCAATGACGATTACAAAATAAGGAGAGTGTGATATGACATACGGAGCATTTGGGCTGGTAGAAGTCTTAGGAGAAGCCAATGCAGTGTTGGTATTAGATAAAATGTTAAAGACTGCGGAGGTTTCTTACGAAACGCAGGATACGAAGTGTGGAGGGCATGCTCTGATATTTGTGAGCGGAAGTGTATCAGCCGTCACAGCAGCAGTAGAGAGTATTAAAGAGGCACCGCCATGCAAGGTATTCCAGACGGCGGTGATTTCCAATCCATCACAGGAGATGGTTCAGATTGTAGAAGGATTCAAAGCCAGAAAGAAAAAATAAAACAAAGGGACAAAGGACAGTATCTAAAAGAAAGTGCTGTCCTTTGTCTTTTTTTAAGAGACTGCCTGGATAAGCTCTGACAGAGGGTGGAAGGTGTATCCCATTTCCTCCCATTTGGACAGCAGTTCATCCATGATCTCACCGTTGGTCTTTGAAGTGTTGTGAAGCAGAACAACAGCTCCTGGATGGACACGGGAAAGGAGTTTTTCAAAAGCTTCGTCATGAGTAGGCTGCTGATCTTGCTGCCAGTCCACGTAAGCCAGGCTCCAGAAAAAGGTCTGATAGCCCAGCTGTTTTGCCATTTCCAGATTTTCAGTACTGTAGATGCCTTGAGGCGGGCGATAATATTTGACCATATCTGTTCCGGTAATTTCTTTATAAAGAGCTTCTACGCCGGAGAGTTCTTTCTGAAAAGAGTCTAAAGAAGCAATGTTGGACATGTCAGGGTGGGTGAGTGTATGATTTGCTACGGTATGCCCTTCTTCCGTCATGCGAAGAATCAGATCCGGATTGTCCCGGACAAAGTTTCCTACGACAAAAAACGTGGCAGGTGCCTGATGTTTTTTCAGAGCATCCAGGATTGCAGGGGTTGCACCGTTTTCATATCCGCAGTCAAAGGTAAGATATAATCGTTTTTCTGTGGTGTCTTGCGCAAAATAGGCATCATATGCTTTTAATTCTTGTATAGAGGCGTTGGTGACAGGAAGTTGCCCTTCTTCCTGAAAGCTGAGACCCCAGTTTTCAGAAGCGGACAGAACCGGGGCGGATACAGCGCGGGTGCGAAGCATTTGTTCTGTCCGTCCTGCAAGGGATCCAATCAAAAAAGCCAGCATCAAGAGACAGAGACGGCGAAAACAGCGGAGCAGGATTTGTTTGTCTTTTCTGGTAAAATTCATGGTAAGGACTCCGAATATCTATTTTTTCTACTATATTCCGGGATACGGAAAAATATGTAAAAGAATATGCACAGTTCAGGAAGGTAGAATTTTTTGAAAAAGAGTGATATAGTTAATGCGGAAAATGAATGAAAAAATCAGAGGTGACATATGAAAAAAGCAGCATTATTTTTTGATATTGATGGAACGATATTAAGCGAAAAGACAAAAGAAATCCCGGCAAGTGCGATTGAGGCGCTTAAGGCAGCGAAGAAAAAAGGACATCTGCTGTTTATCAATACAGGCAGAACAATGTGCTCGATTCCGGCAGAGCTGAAGCAATCACTGTTTGACGGATATTTATGCGGATGCGGAACATATCTGACATACCATGATGAAGTGCTGTTTTCAAGAACGATCGAGCAAAAGCGGGGAAGAGAAATTTTAAATAAAATTGCAGAATGCAATCTGGATGCCATTGCAGAGGGAACGGAAGATGTCTATATTCCAGAGAGGCCTTCCAGATTTGAGCGTCTGGAGACTTCCAGAAGATATTTTCAGTCTTATGGATTGGGAATGGAATGTTATCTGGAACAGGATGCATTTGTTTATGATAAGGTCTTTATCTATGCGGATGAAAAAAGCAATTTGCAGGAGTTCTTTGCATTTATTGCAGAGGATATGGAAGCCATTGACCGGGGCGGCAGCACCTATGAGGTTGTTCCAAAGGGATACAGCAAAGGGACAGCCTGTGACAGAATCTTAAAGAAATTCGGAATGGAACTGGATCAGGCATATGTATTTGGAGACAGTATGAATGATCTGTCCATGTTTCAATATGCAAAGCATACCATTGCAATGGGTGAACATTCCAAGGGGCTGGAACCTTATACAGAATATGTGACAGCAGAAGTCGAACAGGACGGAATCGCACAGGCTCTTCGGCATTATGGACTTATTTAGGAGGAAGGCAGTTATGAAAGTATTTGTATACAGTTACAGAACATTTGATGAAGATGTGTATTTCCAGAAGTTTTCAAAAGAGTATGGAATAGAACTGGGAATTTGCCATCAGGGACCATCCATGGAAAATGCACATCTGGCAGAAGGATATGATTATATCAGTATTTTGACAAGCAAGATGGACGCAGAACTGATAAAAAGATTTTGGGATTTAGGGGTGAAAATGATCTCAACCAGAACGATCGGATACGACCATATTGATCTGGCAGCTGCCAGGGCATGTGGGATGAAGGTAAGCAATGTGACCTATTCTCCGGAGTGTGTGGCAGATTATACGATGCTTTTGATCCTGATGTCCATACGAAAAATGAAGCGGATCCTGCATCGGGCAGAGATCAATGATTTTTCCCTGCCGGGAATCCAGGGAGGAGAACTGCATAATTTTACGGTAGGAGTGATCGGAACCGGGAAGATTGGACAGGCAGTGATCCGGGATTTGAGTGGATTTGGCTGTAAAATTTACGCATATGATGTGTATCAGTCAGAAAATGTGAAAAAATATGCGAAGTATGTGAAAACTGTCGAAGAGATTTATCAGCGCTGTGATTTGATCACCCTGCACATGCCGTTGTTTGAAGACAACTTCCATTTGATCAATGAGAACGCGATCGCACAGATGCGGGATGGTGTGGTATTGATCAACACGGCAAGAGGAGCTCTGATCGATACCAAAGCTCTGATCAGAGGTCTGGAGTGTGGAAAAGTCGGGGCAGCAGGGCTGGATGTGATCGAGGATGAATTTGGACTTTATTACAAAGATTTGAAAGCAGAAAGTCTGAGTAAGCATGACCTGTTTATTTTGAGAGGATTTCCAAATGTGGTCGTAACACCACATATGGCATTCTATACAGATCAGGCAGTCAGCGATATGGTGAAACATTCTCTTTTGAGCTGCTGTCTGAATGAACGGGGAGAAGAAAATCCCTGGGAAGTGATCTAAGATACAAAAGGCCAAAGCGACATTCACATTGCGTTTGGCCTTTCTGGTATTATTTTAATTTTCCGTGGTACATATCGCAAAAGATTCCGGGCGTCTTTATCAGTGTGTCATAAGTACCGGTCTGTGCAATCCTGCCATGATCCATGACAATGATCGTATCGCAGTTTTTCAGGGTAGTAAGTCTGTGGGCGATGGAAATGATCGTCATATCCTGTTCTGCTTTTAAGGTTTCGATGGCTTGCTGGATAAAGCGTTCGGAAGTGTTATCCAGTGCAGAGGTCGCTTCATCCAGGATCAAAAGTTTTGGTTTTCTTAAAAAGATCCTGGCAATGGCGATTCTTTGTTTTTGACCTCCGGAAAGGTTATTTCCGCCTTCGGAAAGCTGCGTATGGAGTCCGTCAGGAAGAGAGTCGATAAAATCAGATAAGCAGGACTTTTCAATTGCATCGGCAATCTCCCGGGAATCCGGGGTACGTGTCAATCCATAACAGATATTTTCATAAATGGTTCCCGCGATCAGAAATGGACTTTGCGGAACAAGGGCAATCATCTCAGAAAGTTCTTTTCTGGAAAGATTCTTCATATCTTTGCCGTCCAACAGAAGTTCCCCCTGATAAGGCTCCAGTTTGCAGATTGCTTTAATCAACGAGGATTTTCCGCAGCCACTTGGTCCGGCAATTCCAAGAAACGTTCCTTTTGGAATTGTAAGGTTAAAGTTCTGAAGAATGGGACTGTCTTCCTGATAGGCAAAGGTCAGATGACGAAGTGTCACAATCGCTTCCGATGCAGAGACGAATGATGGTTGTGCGAGCTCATTCTGATAAGAAAAATCATTTGGAATCTCGGTCATCTTAAAAAAGTCATTTGCAAGGATCACACTTTCGGACAATTCATCCAGGATTCGATGTAGTTCTTCCAGAGGACGGATCAGCTGGGAAAAGCAAAGATAAGAAGTCAGTACAGAACCAACGCTGATCACATCAATGGTTGCAAGATAGGCGGAAATCCCGATCATCAGTACCGTGAAAAAGGCTTCATTGATAAATTTCAGGCTGTCATATTTCGCCATCTGTATGTGGTGTTTCATCTCTTTGCTTCTCAGAAACTCTGATTTTGTGTCAAATCGCGTCTGTTCCGTCTCTACACTGTCTGTGACACGGATCGTTTCAATCCCATTTAATAATTCTACAACGGTCCCATCCATAGAGGCTTTGGTGTGCAGCAGTTCAATACGGATGCCTTTTTGTGTGCTGATCTGCCGCATGACAATTCCAATCCCGATAGGAATGACAAGAAGCATCGGAAGAGCCAGTGCGACGGGAAGCGTCAGAAAGATCACAATAATCGCGGCAATGCTGTTGAAAATCGCAGGTGCGAAATCCATAAAAAGCAGTTTTTCCAGATTGATGGTTCCTTCCAGACAGCGGAGCCTTCAAAAGTGCTGTGATTGCAAGATTTCTGGCCTTTTTTTCTGTTTTTGTAGCTGTATCCTCCACCAGAAGCCTGCGGAAGATTTTGATCAGTTCATTGACAATTGTGACAATAAGGATCAAAATCAGCGCAGGAATGACCTGAAGAAATCGGATCGTGCTCTGTGCCAGAATATCATCGGTTAGCCAGCCGATCGCTTTTGGTGTAAACTGGGTCAATGCAGAAGAAACAATCATGATCAGAAGGATTAGGATAAAATTTCTTTTTTGTTTTCGATCCAGCAGTGCATATAATTTTTTTAGGATTTCTCGAAATCCGGCGGTGTTGTTCATGAATACCTCTTTTCTGGTGAATGGGGCTTTCAAAAAGCTGTCATATTAGACAAAATAAAGCTCTTTGATCTTTTCTATTGGCATCTCCTGACCAGTCCACAGTTTGAATGCTTCTGCACCCTGGTAAAGGAGCATGTAAAGTCCGTTAAAGGTAGCGCAGCCGGCATCTTTTGCAAGGCGCAGCAGTCGGGTTTCTTTTGGATTGTAGATCACATCTGAAACGATCAGGTCTTTGCGGAAGAACGAAGGATCGGTAATGATGGAAGCCTCTGTATTGGGAGCCATTCCGACAGACGTTCCATTGGTCAGGATATAGCTGTCTGCGATCTCACGTTTCAAAATGGATGGATCATCAAAATCAAACAGACGCACTCTGCAATTGGTACGCTCGTTTAAAGTCTGCACAATGTGCTCTGCACGCTCATAAAACTGGTCGTGGATACTGAATACGGAAATTTCAGAAAGACCATCCAAAGCAGCCTGAACGAGAATGGAAGTGGCTGCACCGCCGGCGCCCAGCAGCGTCATTTTTTGGCCTGTCAGGTCATAGCCGGCATCTTTAGCAGCCAGAAGATATCCGGTTCCGTCTGTGGTGTGTCCGGTTAAAATTCCATGGTCGTTAACAACGGTGTTCACTGCACCGGAGATTTCAGCAGCCGGAGAAAGCCGGTCACAGAGCTCGCACATTTTGTTTTTATCAGGCATGGTCAGATTAAATCCACGTACATTCATGGCCCGCAGTCCTTCTACGGCAGCAGGGAGTTTGTCGGTTCCCACATCAAATGCAAGGTAGACATAGTCAAGCCCAAGATGTTCAAAAGAGGCATTGTGCATCATTGGAGAGATACTGTGTGCAACGGGACTGCCAAGAAGTCCGGTCAGTCCGGTGTGTCCGGTAATCGGTTTCATAAACGAATTCCTCCTGTTTTAAATTTCATCTGCATGGTCAAAAAAGGTAAGATCTGCAGGATAGACGTAACTGTCTCCGATCTGATGAAGGAGCACCAGATTCAGATGATTGTTCAGATTTTTTTTGTCCAGAGAGATAGCATCTGTTAAAGCGGACATCGGCAAATGGCAGGCATCCGGCAGTCCATATTTATGTAAAAGCGTCTGGATCTCTTTTGCAGTGCCGGGAGGGCATAAGCCCTTTTCCTCCGAGAGTTTTGTAATCTGATACATGCCGATCCCGACAGCCTCTCCATGGCTTTCCCGCTCATAGTGGAAGTACTGCTCGATCGTATGGGCGAGAGTATGGCCGAAATTCAAAAGCATACGTTCTCCGGTGTCAAACTGATCTGCTTCTACCACCTGACGCTTGATATCCACACAGCGGAAAATAATTTCCGGTAAAATATCAGCAAGGGCTTCAAAAGATCCATATTCTTTTAAGGTGTGAAACAGAGCAGCATCTTTGATACAGCCGTATTTGATGACCTCTCCCATTCCATCCATAATAAAATGGGGCGGCAGAGTGCGAAGTACCTGCGGATCAATGAGTACCAGCTTGGGATGATAAAAAGCGCCAACCAGATTTTTTCCCTGGGGGAGATCGACTGCAACTTTGCCGCCCACAGAAGAATCAACCTGCGCCAAAAGTGAGGTTGGGATCTGCACAAACGGAATACCACGCAGATAACTGGATGCTGCAAATCCTGCCAAATCTCCAATTACTCCACCGCCAAGGGCGATCAGCAGATCACTGCGGGAAAGTTTGTGCGCCAACAGTGCATCATAGAGTATCGGAAGGGTTTCAAATGCTTTGGTCGGCTCTCCGTGTGGAAGAACCAGTTCATGTACTTCATAATTGCCGAGAGAGGATTTTAAAGTCTCCCCATAGAGCGAAAATACATTGTCATCAGAGACAATCAGGATTTTTTTTCCAGAAAAGCAGGAGGAAAGATAAGAACCTGCCTGCTTCAAAATATCATTTTCAATATAAATGGGGTAGCTGTCAGCCCCTAAGTTTACTGTCAGTTTCAAAGGAATTCCTCCTGTTTTGGATTGTTATATTTGTTTTCCAACGACCTGAGCGATCTGACGGATCTGAGTCAGAAGAGCGGTATATTTTTCGGGTTTCAGAGACTGGGCTCCGTCACAGAGCGCACATTCCGGATCGTTGTGAACTTCGATCATGAGTCCGTCAGCTCCGGCTGCAACGGACGCTTTTGCCATCGGCTCTACCAGCCACCATTTTCCTCCGGCATGACTCGGATCGATGATGACAGGGAGATGTGTTTTTTTGTTCAGCACAGGAATACTCTGCAGATCCAGCGTATTGCGGGTGTAGGATTCAAAAGTACGGATTCCGCGTTCACAGAGAATCACGTTTTCATTTCCGGCTGCCATAATGTATTCTGCAGACATGATCCATTCCTCATAGGTAGCATTTAAGCCTCGTTTCAAAAGAATCGGGCGATCCAGCTGTCCCAGCTGTTTGAGCAGGTCAAAATTCTGCATATTGCGGGCTCCGATCTGAATCAGATCTACCTTTTCATTGAAGAGATCCAGATGATCCGGGGACATCAGTTCTGTTACGATCGGAAGTCCGGTCTCTTCTCTGACAGCGCAGAGGATCTCCAGTCCTTCCAACCCCAGTCCCTGGAACGAATACGGGCTTGTTCTCGGTTTGAAAGCGCCGCCGCGCAGCAGATTGGCTCCAGCAGCTTTGACCGATTTTGCGATTCCTAAGACCTGTTCGTAAGACTCTACGGAACATGGACCTGCGATCAGGGCCAGATGGTCTCCGCCCACTTTGACACCGGACACATCGATGATCGAATCTTCCGGATGGAATGCACGGTTGGAGAGCTTGTACGGCTCCTGTACATGCATGACTTTATCGACGGAAGAATCCACTTCGAAAAGACGTGCATCTAGGCGGGTTGTATCCCCGATGCATCCGATGATCGTCATCTCTTGTCCGCGGACTACATGGGTATCCAGACCATTCCGTTTGATCTGATGTTCTACTCTGGCAATGTCTCTGTCAGAGGTATTTGGCTTTAATACGATAATCATAATCTTCATCCTCCGGCCAGTACAGAAAAAGATCTTCTTGCACTGGTTAACTTCATACTGTAAAATTTTAGTTGTTTAAAGTGCGAAACTAAAAATATCATAAAACAAAAGGGGAAGAATGTCAATGATTTCTGAAGGAATTTGCAATTTTATTTTGGAAAACAAGGAAAACATGTTAGAATAAAAAGTGTGAATGAGAAAAAGAAATGAGAGAAGGGACATGATGAAACAGAGTGATGTGTGGAAACGTGCGAGGATGATTCCCGTTATGTTGATCGCAGAAGGGGTTCTGGTAGGACTTGTGGGAGGTCTCGTGGTACTGCTCTATCGGGTGGCACTGACCTTTGCGGGAGAATGGATGACGCAGATTCTTTCCTATATAAAAGGAAATCCCATCCGGTGTGTCGGATGGTTTTTGATTCTGGCAGGTCTTGCGTGGATCGTAGGAAAACTTGTAAAATGGGAGCCTATGATATCAGGGAGCGGGATCCCGCAGGTAGAAGGTGAAGTGGCAGGAAGACTTTCCCAGAACTGGAAACGAGTACTGCCGGCAAAATTCCTGGGAGGATTTTTGTGTATGCTGGGAGGCCTCTCTCTTGGAAGAGAAGGCCCGTCTATCCAGCTTGGCGCTATGGCGGGGCAGGGAATCTCCAGAGTACTGGGCAGAAGCAGACGGGAGGAGAAATTTTTAATGACGTGCGGGGCCAGCGCAGGTCTTTCCGGAGCGTTCCATGCACCGCTGGCCGGGATGATGTTTGCGGTGGAAGAGATCCACAAGGAATTTTCCATTCCAATTCTGTTGCCGGTTATGACGGCTTCTGTGACCTCGGATTACATTGCCTCCCATATCCTCGGGCTGGATCCGGTATTCCGGTTTCAGATTACGGAGTATCTGCCGCAGAATTATTATTGGCTGTTGATCTTACTTGGGATTTTAGTCGGAGCAGGAGGAGTGTTTTACAACTGGGGAATGCTAAAAGCGCAGGAATTGTATCGGAAAATCCCGTTTTTCAAAGAAACAGGGAGACTGTTGATCGCGTTTCTGACAGCAGGAGTGCTGGGGCTTGTGATGCCGTCAGTTCTGGGAAGCGGAAATAATTTGATCGTCAGTTTAACTGAGGGAAAGATGTTATTGGGAATGGTTGTCGTTACACTGATCGTTAAATTTTTGTTTTCTGCAGTCAGTTTTGGTTCCGGGGCGCCGGGCGGGATTTTCTTTCCGCTTTTGATCCTGGGCGCGCTCATCGGGGCAGTATTTGCAATGACAGGAGTACAGTGGTTTGGCTTGGATCCGGTGTATATCAACAATTTTGTTCTGCTTGGGATGACAGGATTTTTTACGGCGATAGTCAGAGCACCGCTGACCGGGATCATCCTGCTGTTTGAGATGACCGGAAGCATCAGCCAGATGTTGTCATTATCTGTGGTATCCGTGACAGCCTATATTGTTGCCACACTGATGCGCTCCGAACCCATTTATGACAGTCTGCTCAAGAGAATTTTGAAAGCAGATACTATAGGGCATGACAAATGAAATAACTTATGATATACTTCATGTTAGAATATGCGTATGCGGTGAAACAGGCCGGATACCAAAGAGTTTTGAAGGAGCCAGACAGATGAAAAGAGTATTGTTAAAACTGAGCGGCGAGGCACTTGCCGGAGATAAAAAGACAGGATTTGATGAGGCTACCTGTATTGGAGTGGCGAATCAGGTGAAGCAGCTGGTAGATCAGGGAATCCAGGTTGCCATCGTGACAGGCGGAGGTAATTTCTGGAGAGGACGTACCAGTGAGACCATTGATCGTACAAAAGCAGATCAGATCGGAATGCTTGCAACGGTGATGAACTGTATTTACGTGTCTGACATTTTCCGCCATGTAGGGATGAAGACAGAAGTGTTTACTCCATTTGTATGCGGAGCATTTACATCGTTGTTTTCCAAGGATGCAGCAGTGGAAGCGTTGGAAGAAGGAAAAGTGATCTTTTTTGCAGGAGGAACCGGACATCCGTATTTTTCAACCGATACAGGAGCCGTTCTGCGCGCCATTGAGATCGAGGCAGATGCCATGCTTCTTGCGAAAGCCATCGACGGAATCTATGACAGCGATCCGAAGGTAAACCCGGAGGCGAAAAAATATGATGAGATTTCCATTCAGGAGGTCATTGATCAGAAGCTGGCAGCAGTCGATCTGACCGCATCCATTCTCTGCCTTGAGAATAAGATGCCGATGCTGGTATTTGGATTAAATGAAGAAAACAGCATTGTAGAAACAATGAGCGGTACATTTACCGGAACAAAAGTGACAGTATAAGGAGGACAAAAACATGGATGAGAAATTAAAAGTATATGATGACAAGATGACAAAAACAATCAATAATCTGGGAAGTGAGCTTGCAGCCATCCGCGCAGGACGTGCCAACCCACACGTATTGGATAAACTGACAGTGGATTACTATGGAGTGCCGACTCCGATCCAGCAGGCAGCCAATGTATCTGTACCGGAAGCGCGTATGATCCAGATCCAGCCATGGGAAAAGAGCATGTTAAAAGAGATTGAAAAAGCAATCCTGATGTCTGATATCGGAATCAATCCGACGAACGATGGAACTGTGGTACGTCTGTTGTTCCCGGAACTGACAGAAGAGCGAAGAAAAGAACTGGTAAAAGATGTGAAGAAAAAAGGAGAGGCAGCAAAAGTTGCAATCCGCAATATCCGTCGTGATGGAAACGATGCATTCAAAAAACTGAAAGGAACCGAGATTTCAGAAGATGGGATCAAAGACCTGGAAGATTCACTTCAGAAACTGACAGACAAATACATTGCAGAAGTCGATAAAGCGGTGGAAGCAAAATCCAAAGAAGTGCTGACGGTTTAGGATGCAGCCCGTGTGAAGGGTCAATATTACGAAACAGCAGGAGGGGCAGATGTGAAGAAGCCCCTCTTTTCCATCTTATGAGTGGAAAGTTCTGCAAAAAGGAGGAAATACAATGAACGTACCGCAGCATGTTGCGATCATCCTGGACGGAAACGGGAGATGGGCAAAAGCCAAGGGAATGCCGAGAAATTACGGGCATGCACAGGGCAGCAAGAATGTAGAGCGGATCTGTGAGGAAGCATGGAGAATGGGGATCAAGTATCTGACAGTCTATGCATTTTCTACAGAGAACTGGAATCGGCCGGAAAGCGAAGTCAGCGCATTGATGAAATTGCTGCGCAATTATATGAAGACTTGTTTGAAGACTGCTGCCCAAAACGATATGAAAGTGCGGGTTTTGGGAGATCTTGATGCATTGGATGAGGATATCAGGAGTAGGATTTTAGAGTTGGAAGAGGCCACAAAGGATAATGGGGGACTCAACTTTCAGATTGCATTGAATTATGGAAGCAGAGATGAGATGATCCGTGCCATGCGCCGTCTTGCAAAAGACTGTGTAGATGGAAAGGTGACGCCTGAGAAAATCGATGAGGCGACTTTTGAGTCCTATCTGGACACTCGGGGGATTCCGGATCCGGATCTTTTGATCCGTACCAGCGGAGAACTGAGGCTTTCCAATTATTTATTGTGGCAGCTGGCGTATACAGAATTTTATTTTACAGAGATTCCGTGGCCGGATTTTACAAAAGAGGAATTAGAAAAGGCAATTGCGCAGTATAATAAAAGAGACAGAAGATACGGCGGTGTGAAGGAGGAAGAAGATGTTTAAGACACGTCTTTTAAGTGGGATTCTCCTGGTGGTGATCGCTCTGATCACAGTGATCACAGGAGGAAATGTACTGTTTGCAACTTTGTTCCTGATCAGTATGATCGGATTGTATGAGTTGTACAGAGTGTTTGAGATTCAGAACAAAGCAGTGGGAATCTGTGGATTTCTATTTGCGGCAGGGTATTACGGACTGTTGTATGCAAAGCCGTTTCTGCCGGATACGACAGACTGGTTTATGCTGTTGTTTATGGCATTTGTGATCTGCCTGATGGCAGTGTTGGTCTTTGCATATCCCAAGTATCGGACAGAACAGATACTTGCAGCATTTTTCGGTGTATTTTATGTGGCAGTGATGCTGTCTTACATTTATCAGACCAGGATCCTTCCGGGCGGAGTCTTCCAGGTATGGCTGGTATTTATCTGTGCCTGGGGGTGTGACACCTGTGCATACTGTGTGGGGATGCTGATTGGAAAACATAAGATGGCGCCAAAGCTGAGTCCGAAGAAATCCGTGGAAGGCGGAATCGGCGGAATCGTGGGGGCAGCGTTGATCGCTGTATTGTATGCACTTGCTATCAATCACTGGGGAGATGCAGGAGTCAGTGCGGTCAGCTTTGCTGTGATCGGAGCATGCGGCGGCGCGATCTCTCAGATCGGAGATCTGGCTGCATCTGCAATTAAGAGAAATCATGATATCAAAGATTACGGAAAGCTGATACCGGGACACGGTGGCATACTGGATCGATTTGACAGTATTATCTTTACAGCCCCGATTATTTATTACCTTTCCGTGCTTCTGTAAGAAAAAAGGAGAACAGGTATGAAGAAAATAGCAATCCTTGGTTCGACGGGCTCGATTGGAACGCAGACGCTGGAAGTAGTGCGGGAGAATCAGGACATTCAGGTGACAGCATTGGCAGCTGGAAGCAACATCCGGCTTTTAGAAGAACAGATTCGAGAATTTCATCCGGTTCTGGCAGCCGTGTGGGACGAATCCAAAGCAAAAGAGCTTCGGGAGAATCTCAAAGATCTGGATGTGAAAGTCGTATCCGGCATGGATGGACTCAAAGAGGTGGCTGTTCAGAAAGAGGCTGAGATTCTGGTTACCGCCATTGTGGGAATGATCGGGATCCTTCCAACGATTGAAGGAATCCGGGCAGGAAAGAACATTGCGCTAGCGAATAAAGAGACACTGGTGACGGCCGGGCATATTATTATGCCTCTGGCAAAAGAGTATGGAGTATCCATTCTTCCAGTGGACAGTGAACACAGTGCGATTTTCCAGTCTTTGCAAGGAGGACAGCATCAGGCAGTGTCAAAAATTTTGCTCACGGCGTCCGGCGGACCATTTCGAGGGAAAAAGAGGGAAGAGCTTCTTCATATCCAGGTAGAAGATGCCCTGAAGCATCCCAATTGGGAGATGGGACGCAAGATCACAATCGACTCTTCCACGATGGTCAACAAAGGATTGGAAGTGATCGAAGCAAAGTGGCTGTTTGATGTATCTGTGGATCAGATCCAGGTTGTCGTACAGCCGCAGAGTATCATTCACTCCATGGTAGAGTATGTGGACGGGGCAGTGATCGCACAGCTTGGAACACCGGATATGAAACTACCGATCCAGTACGCATTGTATTATCCGGAAAGAAGATATCTTCCGGGAGATCGGCTGGATTTTGGGACACTTTCCCAGATCACGTTTGAACGTCCGGATATGGAGACGTTTTATGGTCTGAAGCTGGCGTATGAGGCAGGGTGGATCGGAGGATCTCTTCCGACCGTGTTCAATGCGGCAAATGAACGCGCAGTTTCTATGTTTCTGGATCGCAAGATCGGATATCTGCAGATTCCGGAGATTATTTCACGCTGTATGGAGGAACATCAGGTGATTTTGGATCCAACTGTAGAAGAAATTCTTCAGACAGAGCAGGAAACTTATGAATATATCAAAAACAGGTGGTAGTATATGGGTATTATTTTAGCAATCCTTCTGTTCAGCTTGATCATCATCATCCATGAACTGGGACATTTTACGCTGGCAAAGTTAAACGGGATCCGTGTAGATGAATTTTCATTGGGAATGGGGCCGACTCTGTTTGGCAGGGAGTTTAAGGGAACCAAGTTCAGTTTAAAGCTCCTTCCGCTTGGAGGCGCCTGTATGATGGGAGAAGATGATGCAGATGATCAATCAGAAGGCAGTTTTAACAGCAAATCTGTGTGGGCCAGAATCTCGGTCATTGCAGCAGGACCGGTGTTTAATTTCATTCTGGCACTTCTGATGTCTGCAATTTTAGTCGGAGCAGCGGGATATGCGGTTCCGGTGATACAGGAAGTGGAACCCGGATCTTCGGGAAGTGAACAGGGGCTGAAAAAGGGAGACGTGATCACGCAGATCAATGGAAAGAACATTCATATTTATGAAGAGTTTCAGCTTTACAATCTGACACATGGCAAGGAAGATACAGCAGAATTGACCGTTGAGCGGGATGGAAAAGAACAGACCATCCAGATGGAAAAGAGACTGTTTCAAGATGAAACGACAAAAAGAATGGGATTCACTTATTCGGCAGATGTGGAGAAGCCGGGCTTTTTCAAAAGCATCCAGTACGGTGCATACACGGCAAAATACTGGGTAGAGTACACCCTGGAGTGTCTGAAAATGCTTCTGACCGGGCAGGTCGGTGTAAACCAGCTCTCCGGTCCGGTAGGTATTGTGGATGTTGTCAATGATACTTACGATGCAGCAGCGCCGTCCGGATGGTCAGCGGTGATCTTAAGTATGATGAATCTGGGAATTTTAATCTCAGCCAACTTAGGGGTGCTGAACTTGCTTCCGATCCCGGCGCTGGACGGCGGACGTCTGGTATTTCTTCTGATCGAGGCTGTGAGGAAGAAACGGATCTCACCAGAGAAAGAAGGAATGGTGCATTTTATCGGATTTGCGGCATTGATGGCGCTGATGGTATTTGTAATGTACAACGATATCATGCGGTTATTCTAAAAAGAAAATAGAGAAGAAAAGCGTTCCTGTGAATGAGGAGCGCTTTTTTGCGCCGGATTTCAGGGGGGGCGCGTTATTTTTGAGAATGATTCTGCATATAGTTAGAGGAAATATTTGATATTCGATATTCTCGTGGTGTCATGTAATATTGTTTTTTGAAACACTGATAAAAATGTGTAGTATTTGTAAAATGTAATTTTTCCATAATTTCTAAAATGGAGTCGTCTGTATTGCGTAATAGATAGGCGGCTTTTTTCATACAAAAAGTCTGTCCGTAATCAAATAGGCAAAGATCGGTATATTTTTTTACGATACTGTTGATATAATTACCACTATAATGCAAAATTTGTTCTAATTCAGAACGTGTAATTCGTCCATTTGTATCTTCTAATAAATGGCTGATATGAGAAAAAAGCAGAAAATCATTATTAGCTTCCACGTGAACAGGTGTGAAATGGAAATGTTCAGCATCAGAAAGATAACCAAATAATTCTAAAAGCATACCTTTAATTACATAGGTGGAACCTAATTTAGGAAACATAATGGCACGTAGGATATTATCCGTAAGTGAGTGCAGAACTTGGTGCCAGTTTTGATTACTGATTGTAGGGAGAAAGTCAAGGTATTCTTTAGTGTTAGGATTTTCCAAATTGTCAATTAAAAAATTAAGTATAGGATTTGTTCCTGGCTGTTCAAAGTTAGGAAAATATAAATTTTGTTCCTCTTCTGTCAAGTGCCGAACGAGCTCTTTTGATATTCCAATGCAAAGAATGTTTGCATTCGAATGAAACATTTCTTTATGAATAATATTTCTATTCATCAGACAACAACTACCGCAGTGAACGGTAAAATCAGATTGTTCAATTTGCTGATGAATTTCTCCGTCCAAAACAATTAACAGTTCATAGAAATCATGAAGGTGCGGTGCCCTTGCATTAAACTGCATAATTTCAGTATCATTCTGAAAATGATAAAAATTGTTTCCAAGAGGAGAAACCATAAGAACATTTATAAAATCAGTTTGAGAAGCGCCACTGCATGATTCCAAAGTAAACTGTATAGGAGCTAGTATCCTAAGATATGAGTTTATTTCACTCTCTGAATTTTCTTGTTCAATAATATTGCTCACAATGTAGCTCACATGCTTGCTCATAGCATACCTCCTCATACAATTCACGAATATGATAATTATTTTCTTCCTATTATAACATATCTGTCATTTCAATGTAGGAAAAAATTCATTAAAATTAGTACATCAAGAAAGGAAATACAAAATAAACATTTTACTTTGAGGGTAAAAATGTTACTGTGGAAAAGGAGGTTACATAGCAATGAAAGGAACAGAAACAAAATATTTGAAATGGTATCAAAAGGTAGCATATGGTGCAGGTGACTTGGCATCGAATACCAGTTATGGTCTGGTGTCTAGTATAGAATAAATTAAATTTCTACTATATATTTTTGAGATGATGTATGGTAAAATAGTGTTATCAAAGAAAGGATGAACGCTATGAGAAAAACATATCTTCCTCTGTCAGATGAAGACAGGAATTACCTTAAATCATTATCAAAAAAGAGAACCATTCAGGCACAAGTCGTGGATCGTGCCAGGATTCTTTTATATAAAGCCGATGGAATGACATTCCAGGAAATTGCTGATAAACTTGCCATTAGTACTGCAACGGTACGCCTTTGTATTTCGAA
>ERZ894236.728-NODE-728-length-33522-cov-23.94_pt1 | contig 33522 bp, 23 predicted proteins | sample MGYA00380297_ERZ894236 | MGnify/ENA primary metagenome ERZ894236 (study PRJEB32331, sample SAMN06328420) | human gut metagenome | biome: human gut microbiome; feature: stool | host: Homo sapiens | collected 2014-08-04 ... | reverse complement strand
TCCACCAAATCTTATCATAGAAGAATCCTATTTACAGACTTTTCTTCATACCCTCTCTTGCATATTTATTTGGCAAACATACGGCTCATGACCTCACAACGATGTTTTAAAACTCGTTGGATCAAGGGACTACTGTGGTCTGCATCAGCACCATGATAAGATCCTTTGATAATATTCAATTCCGTAGAGATTCCTGCCTCCTTTAGCTTATTAGCATACGCAATTGCTTCATCCCTCAGGCAGTCAATCTCTTGAGGTTCTACATATGCAGTGGGCAAACCGGTAAAATCTGTGCATTTCAATGGAACCGCATATTTTTCTAAATTTCCATAACCATTTTTAAGGTAAAGCCGCCAAATACTTGGCGTTGAATCTGCAGGCCACGCCGCAAGTTTGAAAGTTTTCATAGATGGAAATGCAAAAGTGTTATCTACCGTTGGGTATATCAGCATTTGTCCTGCTAAATTTATAAGCTTGTAATCTCGAACCATATGTGTTACTGCTGCAGCTAAACATCCTCCGGCACTGTCACCATATACAAGGATTTTCTCCTGGTTGATCCCGTATTTGCTCGCATTTTCTACAAAGTATTTAAGTGCATCGTAGCAATCATTGAGTGGCGTAGGAAATGGGTGCTTTGGTAAAACGCGGTATTCAGGCATAATCACCTTACAATCCAATTCCCCTGCATAGTAGACTGCGTTATCGAAAATAACTGTTTGCAAGGGACTGACAAATCCTCCTCCATGAAAATAAAGAATTGCGGGTTTATTTTTCCTGCCATTATCTTTTTCAATAGAATAGCATTTAAGGTGATATCCATCCTGACATGATACTGTAAAAAGATCTTTCCGAAAATCGTCAGGTACTTTATATTGTTTTACACGTCTCGTCTCTTTTTTAAATGTCAGTGTTGAAAAGAATTGTACCGTTTTATTTTCAAAATCAACTACAGTGGGAACGGGTGGTTTCTTTAATTCTGGATTATAATCATAACAAACTTCTTGCATTTCTTCTGCCCTCCGATAACAATTTATAATCTTATTATAGAGAACAACTTCATATATCAGCAATATCGGCAACCGTTATAAAAAATATTTTTGTATCATTTTCGGATATATACCTGGCTCATTCTGATTATTTCATTGCTATCCTATGACGCACTCTATACTCTCCAGGTGTCATTTGAAAATATTCTTTAAACAGCCTGTTAAAGTGTGTACGATTTTCGTATCCCAACTGTTTAATAATTGTCTGCACATCTAACGAAGTAGTAGAAAGCAGTCGGCCAGCTTCTTCCATACACACAGTCTGACAATAGTTCAGAATTGATCTGCCTGTCTGCTTTTTAAATACCCGATTAATATAGTCTCCATTATAGGCTAGAATTTCTGCCACTTCTTCCCTTGTTAATCTCCTTTTCTGGGCATTTATGTAATAGATTACTTCGTCTGTAATGTTTCTATCAGAAAGCAGCCCAAGGCTTTTGGGTTCAAATCGATAGACATCTTGGTTCTCTAACAGGGCAAACAGGCGGTTCAGCCAACCGTTAATGAAAAGCTCAAAACCCGGCTGTCTTTCAGACATCTCGGTTTTAATCTGATTCCATATATTTGCAGCTTCTAAATCTTGGATAGACCTGTTCTTTAATATAAAGTCTATATAAGCTTTATTTTTTTGTGAATTATCATCTAAGTTCTGACGAAAGAAACGTAGGATATTTTGTGGCCAGCCAGAGATACTTCCAAAGGAGACAGGAAAGGTTTCTACAAAATGCTGAGAAAAGCAGAAATAATTTATCTTGAAATCCCCCCGAAATTCTTCGTGATGTTTCGTGTTTCTGTTAAGCAGACATAAATCCCCCCGGTGGTAATGTACTTTGGTACCTTCTACAACAATATCTAATTCACCCTCCAGAACCAGAAGCATTTCAAAATAACCGTGTCTGTGGGACGTTTCAAATGTACTTAAGTCAACTTCACTTGAACTGTCAAATTGTGTACCAATATTCTGATAAAAATCAGTATGGGTATAGGTACATTGATTTTCTCTGCCATATCCGCTTAAGGTGAGTTGGGTGACTGCGATGTCTGTAGTCAGAGTATGGACCTGATTAATCAGATTATCATTCGTAATACCGGGAAATGGTGGTATCTGAATATTTTTCTCCAAAATCATGGAAGCTCCTTCTTATATGTCCGGATATGATACACAAAAAGAATGCATGTTGATATCGGACATTGCAGCACTATTTTTATAAACTTATAATAAGTATAGAATAAATTCAGGCTTATGGCAAGATAAAAAACCATTCCTTGAAAATGACCGGAATTGAAAGGGGAACAAATAGTCTGAATTGGTTACAAAAAATTATGCTCTAAGGAGAAGGAGGACATGTTAATGGAAGAAAAAAAGTATTTGAATCTGGGGCAGAAGCTGGCATATGGATCGGGGGATCTGGCATCTAATTTTGCGTATACCTTTGTATCAGGATTTGTACTTATGTACCTGACAAATAGTGTGGGGCTGAACAGTGCAGTAATTGGAACATTAATGTTAGTAAGTAAAATGTTCGATGGCTTTACAGATGTTATGTTCGGAACATTGATCGACAGGACACACAGCAGGATGGGGAAGGCACGTCCTTGGATGTTCTGGTCTACATTTCTTCTGGCTGTTTGTTTGATTTTGCAGTTTACAGTTCCGCATGCATCTAAAACAATCCAATATACATACTTCTTTATTGTATATACATTGATGAATGCAGTTTTCTATACAGCAAATAACATTGCTTATTCAACGCTTAGTGCTCTGATTACGCGGAATGGAAATGAGCGTGTCCAATTGGGGGCATTCCGGTTTGTATTCGCATTAATTGCTGCAATGTCCATTTCATCCTTAACAGCGGGGTTTGTGGAAAAATTTGGGGGAGGTGCTACAGGATGGAGGAACGTAGCTATCCTTTATGCAGTGATTCTGGTAGTTGTAAATACGATTGCAGTGTTGAGCGTTAAAGAAATTCCGGAAGAAGAGGAGGATTTAAGTGCCGAGAAGCAGAGCTTCCTTAAAAATATAGGGCATTGTATACATAACCGTTACTATCTTATTATTCTTGGAATTTATATTGCTAACAATATGCTGGCAGGAATCACTCAGGGAGTAGGCATCTATTATATGATGTATGTATTGGGAAATCCGTCCTTGTTAGGCCTGTTTTCTATGGCGGGTATGCTGCCAATGATGTTGGGGATTATGTTTACTCCTATGTTGGTTAAGAAATATGGAATGTTTAAAATTAATAAAATTTCTTTGTTATTGGCAAGCGTCATGTGTATTCCGTTCATGATTGCGGCAAAATTCCAGGCGGTATATCTAATGGCAGCATTTTCGGCAATCCGCGGTATTTTTCTGGGGCCTTTAACTGGTTCCTTGAATGCACTCATTGCAGAAACAGCAAGATATTCATATTTGAAAGAAAAAATACATATTGAAGGAACGATGTTCAGCTGCTCTTCTATGGGCATAAAACTGGGAGGTGGAATTGGAAGTGCACTTTGTGGGTGGCTGCTTGCAGCGGGTGGCTTTGATGGTATGAAGACAGTTCAGGCTGCAGGAGCATTAAATATGATTTCGATTATGTATACGGTAATTCCCCTTGTGTTTTACGTCCTTATATTTATTCTAACATTATTTTTAAACGTGGAAGAAGCGAATAGAAGGATTGAACAAAAAATGAATTAAATAGGAAAATAGAGAGGTGTAAGACAATGATCAAGAAAAAATTTAATGATGAATGGATTGTTTCAGAAAAACAAGGTACTTTTGGAATGGCAGTTGATGCAGGGACAAAAAAGGTTACGCTGCCATATGATGCAATGATCCACACTAAGCGGAATCCTAATGCAGTAGGTTCTTATATGACTGCATTCTTTAATAAAGGTGTTTGGGAGTATAAGAAAAAATTTATAGTAACAGAAGAATTAAAAGGTAAGAAGTTGATTCTTCAATTTGACGGTGTATTTGAAAAGGCGTTTATATATGTTAATGGAGCTTTTGCAGGAAGCCAGATGTATGGTTACTCTCAATTCTTTGTAGACATTACACCGTATGTCTATTCAGAAGGAGAAAACGAAATAAAAGTTTCTGTCCGCTTAAATGACAGTGCACGTTGGTACACTGGTGCAGGAATCTATCGGGATGTTTACCTTCTGGCATCTGAGATGGTGCATATTGTACCACAGGGAATTAAAATGACAACAGCTCTGGATAAGGAAACGGCAGCTGTGGATGCGGCAGTGACGGTGAAAAACGAGGGAATTAATGATATTGAAACTTTACATATCCACACGCAGATATCGGACACAAATGGAAATCTTACAGCTGAAGGAACGTCAAAATTAACTGTTTTTAAAGGTCAGGAAGAGACTCTGCATCAGAAATTATATATTGAGAATCCTCATTTATGGAGTGACCTGGATCCGGAGCTTTATACATGCAGGGTTTTAATAAGTTATGATAAAGAAGGGCAGAATGTGGTGGATACAGGTTCAGAAATTTTTGGTATCCGTAGTCTGTCAGTCACCCCACAGCATGGGTTACAGGTAAATGGGAAATCTGTGTATCTCCGGGGAGCATGTATACATCATGATAACGGCCCGTTAGGGGCTGTATCTACTGACTGTATTGAGGAAAGACGGGTACGGAAACTTAAAGAAGCAGGGTTTAATGCAATACGAACCGCACATAATCCTGCAAGTCCTGCATTGCTGCGAGCATGTGATAAGTACGGTATATACGTTATGGAAGAATCCTTTGATGCATGGACTGTCAATAAATGTAATTATGATTATGCCTTAGAATTTGGAAAATACTGGGAAGATGATATAACAGCACTTATAAATAAATCATATAATCATCCCAGCGTTATTATGTATAGCATAGGAAATGAGATTCCTGATACCGGATATCCCAGTGGAGCACAAAGAAGCAGAAAGATTGCAAATAAAGTCAAGTCGCTGGATTCCACCAGATTCACTATAAACGCTATAAATGGCATGGTTTCTGTTATGGAGATTATGACGAAAATGTATGAAAACTCTATGGAACAGGCATCCCATCAGGGTGAAGGCCAAGAGGTTATCAATAATATGATGACTGGGCTTAGAGATAGCATGAAAGGTGTTATGATGTTGGATGCAGTGACAAACGCTACAGAAGAGGCATTTAGCTGTGTAGATATTGCAGGTTACAATTATATGGATTCAAGATATGAAATGGATGGAAAACTGTTTCCAAACAGAGTTATACTTGGCACTGAAACGTTTCCGGCAGATATTGATCAGAATTGGGATAAAGTAAAACGGCTAAGTTACGTGATAGGAGATTTCTGTTGGACGGGATGGGATTACATGGGTGAGGCTGGTATTGGTCTGCATAAATATTCTCCGGTTCCAGCCGAATATGGAACGAATGCTCCTTGGCCATGTCTGACTTCTATGGCAGGTGATATATCGATCTGTGGATTCAGGCGGCCAATCTCTTATTATAGAGAAATCGTATGGGAGCTTAGGAAAGCACCATATATTGCCGTTAAACGTCCGGAACATTATGGAGAACAGGTTATGGATTCTCCCTGGTGTTGGAGTGATTCTGTTGGAAGCTGGACCTGGAATGGGTATGAAGGGAAACCAGTTGAGATTGAGGTGTATTCAAATGCAGAAGAAATAGAACTGCTGTTGAATGGCAAAAGTCTGGGAAGAAAAAAAGTTGGAGTGGAAGACAGATACAAAGTGGTTTTTGATGCCATATATGAACCGGGACAACTTTGCGCAAGGGCGTATATAGGTGGAGATGTATCAGGAACTTATGAAATAGAGACAGAAGAAGGAACATCACTAGAGGCAGAAAAAGACATAATTCATGAGAATGAGCTGGCATTTGTTTGGGTCAGCCATCCGGGAATTAGTAAAAGGGTGAAAGTATGCGTTGAGGGAGGGACAGTGATTGCATTAGGCAATGATGATCCGCTAACCGAGGAAAACTTCTTTGATGACGAGAGAACAACATATGATGGCAGAGTGCTTGCAGTTATTATGCCAGATGGTGCCGGAGAAATGAAGGTGGAGTGTGAGGCAGAAGCAATAACTGTAAAGGTGCTCAAGAAAGAAAAGAACGAATCGGGATATTTCATAGGAGGAAAATAGGATGAGTATTCAGCTTGATATGATACTGGAACAGATGAAGGCACAGAAGCAATCATTTCATGAAGATTTTGATGTGGAAAATTTGAGGCAGACAGCACAGATGTCAGCTCAGATTCCACCTGAGAAAGATGTGGATTTTGCAGAAATTCTATTGGGCAGTAGAAATTCAGATATGGCTATTCCGCCAAAACCAAGGGAAGATGCCGTAATTATGTATATACACGGAGGAGGGTTTGTAAGCGGAAATCCAAAGTATGTCCGTTCATTCACATCTTTTCTGGCAAAAAAATCCAAGATGAAAGTATATGGGATAACTTATAGGATGGCACCGGAATATCAATTCCCGGCAGGACCGAATGACTGTCTTGAGTCCTATGAGGCTCTTGTTCAAATGCTGCCGGACAAAAAGATTATAGTTTTAGGTGAGAGTGCAGGTGCCACCTATGCGATCGTTACAGCACTTATGGCTCGTGACAAAAATATCAGGCTGCCGGATGCAGTAGTGGCATATGCACCCTGTGGAGACATAACTGGCAGAATTGATAGGGCAGCTTATAAAGATACAGATCCTGTTATTGGATATAATGCTTTGGATAAAATAAGAAATCTGTATTGCCCGGAAGATGCTGATGATCCATATGCGTCGATCTGCTTAGCAGATTATAAAGGTTTTCCGCCTATTCGGATTGTATGGGATGCAGGGGAAGTTCTTTCCCCTGACAGTAGAGAAATTGTAAATAAGGCAGAAAAAGCAGGTGTCCATGTAGAAGCGAAAGAATGGAAAAATACATTCCATACTTTTGAGCTGCTTGGCGCGATGCTGCCAGAAGCAGTAGAAGAAATCAATGATACGGTACGTTTCATAAATAATTGTATTTAGTGTAAAATGTAGATAAGCAGGGATGGTGGATAACATGGATGAGAATGATTATAAATTATTGAAAAATATTTTACAGTCACAGGGAATAAATATTCATGTTTTCCAAAAGCCCTATGAGAACATGGACGAGTTTGATAACGGGCTTAGAAAACAGCTTTATATGAACTATGATTATACGGAAGTGGAACGGAAATTAAGGAGTTTAAAATCCTCACACCTTTATCTGATAAATGATGTATTTGGAGTATGCTATGTAGCTATCACCGGTAGAGATAAAGAGGATGATGCTACCTATATTATGGCGGGACCATATCTGAAAAGGGAGAGTATCCCGGATATGGACAATATAATCAGTCGGAATAAGCTGGAGTTGTACCATACATCTATGCTGCAGGAATATTACAACAGCCTTCCTATTACACAAGATATAGAGACAACAGTCTATACTTTTTTTGAGTATTTTGTGAAAGAGATACCATTAAAAATGGACTATATGGAACTGGAATTTGGAGAAATTTATAAAGAGTTGGAAATCCGCATAGAAGATGAGGATAAGCTGACAATGGGCCTTATTGAGGACAGATATCGCAATGAGGATGAACTTTTGGAAGCTGTTGAATGTGGGGATCAGACAAAAGCAATATTACTTATGAATGAAATTGGAAAATATAGGATTGAGGCAAGAAGCAGAGACAGCTTTAGGGAAAAGCAAAATATGACACTGACTTTAAATGTTTTGTTTAGGAAATCCGTCCAGCATGCCAGAGTACACCCAGCCCATATTGATGAGGTATCGGCAGCATTTGCACGAAGAATTGATATTAGCACAACAGAGACTGAATTAAGTAAACTGATCCTGGAAATGATCAAGAGATATTGTCGTCTGGTACAGAGCTATTCATTGAAAAATTATTCTGCTATTGTTGCCGCAGTAATAAACTATGTCGAATTCAATATAAAAGAACCCTTGGGGCTGGGATATTTGGCAGAAAAGTTATCTGTCAATGCAAGCTATCTTTCAGGACAGTTTAAAAGAGAGACAGGAGAGACACTGACAAATTATGTAAATCGAAAAAGAATTCAAAAATCACTTTTTTTTCTTGCTACAACTAATCTGCCGATTCAGGAGGTTGCAGCAAGGGTAGGGATTTATGATGAAAATTATTTTTCTAGAATTTTCAAAAAGTTTCAGCTTATGACACCTAGGGAGTACCGAAGCGCCATGTATGGGGCTGTAGAATACTAAAAATGTGAGTATTGTATTTTAAAATATGCAATTCTCACATTTTTAGTATCCAAAAGAAAAACAAAAGATAATCAACAAAAACTGTGCTAGTTCAGACAAAATGAATTCTAAAGATTTTAACTGTTTTTATTTATAATACATATATCAGCTGAGAACAAAAAAATTCAATTAGTGTAAATGGAGGTTCTACCATGACGAAAGAAAAGAAACAAAAGAATCCGGACAAGCTTGGCCTTGGGAGGCTGCTTGCATTTAAAAGTTCGGATGTCGCTCAGGCGGGCATACAGGCAATTGTACTTGGCTATTTAACCTTATATTGCACAGACACGCTCGCAATCAATCCTGCTCTTGTGGGAACATTACTGATGGCAAGTAAAATCATTGATGCCTTTACAGATATCTTTGCAGGCTGGCTTGTGGACAACACTCATACAAAGCTTGGAAAAGGAAGGCCATATGAGTTATGCATCATCGGTGTAATGATTTGCAGCATCGGATTATTCAGCGCAAGCCCACAATGGACGATGTTCTTTAAATGTGCATGGATTTTTTCAATGTATACTCTTGTATTCTCAATCTTCACTACTTTAAGGATGGCTGCACTTACTCCATATACAATCCGGGCTTTTAGCAACAATCAGAACGTAATCACAAAGGTAGCATCCTACGGCGGTGTCATTACAATGGGAGCGTCAATAGCAATTAATACGGTATTTCCAATTGTTATGAGCAAATTAGCGACAAGCGCTTCAGGATGGACAAAAACGATGGCTATTTTTACAATTCCTCTTCTTCTGATCGGTTTGTTACGTTTCTTCCTGATTAAAGAAGATCCTTCTGTGGATGCAGGGCAGCAGCATCAAAAAGTTTCAATGAAGGAAATCTTCACAATGTTTAAAACAAATAAATATGTCTGGTTATATGCGTGTATCATGCTCTGTTATAACGTAATTACTGCACTTGGCGTGGCAACCTACTATTTTAAATGGGTTATAGGAAATACAGCTTTAATGGCTGTAACATCTATGTTTTCCATTATAACACTGCCGTTGATGCTTCTTTTTCCTATCATAATGAAAAAAATTGGAACTATGGGTAATATGATTAGTTTATTCAGCGTAATAGGTATTGGCGGTTATGTTGTTGTGTTCTTTTCAAACAACTGGCTTCCGGGAGTGCTTGCAGGGGGAATGCTTGCCGCTTTTGCTACGCTGCCCCTTGCATACTATGGGGTTCTGTTCATCATGAAATGCTGTACATATAATGAAATGAATGACCTTCCCAGAATGGATGGTTCATCCACTATCCTTTCCAATTTCATGAGTAAGCTGGGAGCAGCCGCTGGTTCTGCTATTACAGGTGCCCTGCTTGGGATCGCCGGATATGTGGCAGGTGACAGCGTGGCATCACAGCCGGGAAGCGCAATTATGATGATCCGTGTATTGTATGCAATCGTACCTGCAATCTTATTAGTTGTCATAGCTATCTGCTCAAAGAAGTTTGTAGTGTTGGAGAAAAAAATCCCTGTATGGGAGGAAGAAAAGAAAAAACAAGCAGGAAAGTTAAATGCAGAATAGAAGTAAGAAAGGTAAAGCATATATGAGGAATAAAATTTTAATCCTTGAAAACTGGAAATTTATAAAAGATAAGACAAACATAGAGAATGTGGTGCAGGCAGATGGAGAAAATATTAATCTGCCCCATACATGGAATGCAATAGATGGACAGGATGGGGGGAATGATTATTACCGTGGTTCATGCTGGTATGTAAAAGAACTTGGTAAACTTGAGATTTCTGATGATGATGAGGCATGGCTTGAGTTTGAAGGTGTTTCAATGTCAGCGGAGGTGTATGTGAATGGTCAGCGATTAGGGCACCATGAAGGCGGATATTCTACATTCAGAGTAAATATATCTAATGTATTAGATAGCAAAAATATAATTGCAGTACGTGTAGATAACAGCTATACAAAAAAGATTTATCCGCAAAAAGCAGATTTTACTTTTTATGGAGGAATCTATAGAAATGTGTCTTTGATTACAGTTCCGAAAGCTCATTTTGCACTCTCCTACTCTGGTGGGTGTGGAATCAAAGCCACACCTAAAATAAAAGAGGGAGACAAAGATGCGGTACTGTATCTGGAGGCCTGGACAGAAAATGCAGAGGACGGATCAAAGATTACTTTTCAATTAGAAAATGTAGGAGAAGTGGAAGCATACATAATGCACAATTATGCATCTGCCGTACTGCAGGTACCTGATGTGCATCTTTGGAATGGGAAAAATGATCCCTTTCTCTATAAAGTCCATGCTAGATTAGGAGAAAAAGAAGACGTAGTTTCTGTCCGTATAGGATTTAGAAGTTATCGTGTTGACAGCGAAACTGGATTTTATCTGAATGGAAAACCCTATAGGTTATGTGGCGTTTCACGGCATCAGGATCGCAGGGGAGTAGGAAACGCTCTTACACCGAAAATGCACAGGGAAGATTTGGAGATGATTGAAGAGATTGGTGCGAATACCATACGGCTGGCACACTATCAGCATGATTCCTATTTTTACGATTTATGCGATGAGGCAGGAATGGTTGTTTGGGCGGAGATACCATATATAACTGAACATATGCCAGAAGGAGAAGCAAATACAGTTTCTCAAATGACGGAATTGGTTGTTCAGAATTATCATCATCCATCTGTTTTCTTCTGGGGGCTTTCTAATGAAATCACAACAACTGGAGGGGTAACAGATGGTTTGATTGAAAATCATAAAAAGCTCAATGAATTGTGCCATCAGCTAGATGACACCCGCATGACAACAATGGCAAATGTATTCATGTTAGAAATGGAAAGTGAAGTATTAAGTATTCCCGATATTCGATCCTACAACCTATATTATGGATGGTATCTGGGAGATATGGATGAGAATGACAGATGGTTTGATGAATTTCACAGTAAGTACCCTGATATGGCGATTGGATTATCAGAGTATGGTGCAGATGCGTTGACATGTTATCAGACAAGCAGCCCTGAAAAAGGGGATTATACAGAGACTTATCAGGCACTATATCATGAACATATGTTAAAAATGTGGTCTGACCGTCCATACATTTGGGCGATGCATGTCTGGAATATGTTTGATTTCGCTGCAGATGGAAGGGCAGATGGAGGTGAACCGGGAGTAAATCATAAAGGTCTGGTGACATTTGACAGAAAAGTAAGAAAAGATGCTTTCTACATATATAAAGCATATCTGTCTGATGAACCGTTTGTCCACATATGTGGAAGCCGTTATATAGACCGTAATGAGAAAATAACGGAGGTAAAGGTGTATTCTAATCAAAGCCAGATAACTTTGATTGTTGATGGGAAAATATTAGATAAAAAGTCTGGAGACAAGGTTTTTCGATTCGCGGTGCCGCTTAGCGGGGAACATGAGATAGAAGCGAGAAGCGGGGGGCTTTCTGATCATATAAGGATAAGAAGGACAGACAACCCTAATCTAAACTATGTTAAAGAAAAGGAAAAAGTGATAAACTGGTTTGACAGAGAGGATATGCAGATTAGGGAAGGCTATTTTTCAATTAAAGATACGGTTGCAGATATCAAGACAGTACCAGAAGCGGCTTTACTATTAGAGAAAATACAGGAAAAAGCAGTGGAAGCATATGGTGATGTTGCTAAGAATGTAACAATGCCTGAATCCATTCAGAAACAAATGGAAGCAATGCCGGTTGAGGCAACGCTTAGGCAGGCAGGGGAAGCAGTTACTGTGGAAATGATTATTGAACTGAACAGAGAACTGAACAAAATAAAAAAAGGATAAGTTGAATCATTATATTATTACAAGTTGCATGATAGGTTATCTGCTGTCACGTGTAGGGGCGGACATTTTTCTGGACTGACTAAGCTGCCAATCCAAGATTTTGTTTCTACTTCCTTGGGCTCATATTTCCTAGTGATATTTTAATTCTTTTTTGTTATACCATATCAGATAGTCATTCATCCAATCTAACTTGGCCATCGGTAATGGGAGCCTCTGTCTGTTTGAATCAAGGGATGTTCTCCGTCTCCAAGATTCAAGGTTGTCTGATCAAGTATACTTTTAGCTAACTATGTATCTGTGATTATAATCGTCCAGTAAGAAACCATGCCATCGAAGCAGTCCGAGATTGGTGAAAGTTAGACTTTCCCTGATGGAATAGAGAATTCGGTGATGTCTGTGAGGCATTTCTCGTTTGGCTTATCAACATGGAAGTCCCTTTGCAGTTCATTTGACACGGATGAAGAAATCCCGCCCTGGTAAGAGTTGTTCATGTCTTCCCGCCGAATGGCTACAGTGAATCAGGCCTCTTTTCGATAAGAATGAACATATGATATTTTTATCAGGAAGAAGTATTTTTTATATCGATAGGGTTCTTGATTTATGAATATACAATATCATCTTAATTATGTTGTATTTATAAAGGATCGAGTATATATGAAGTTAGAATTATATGTTAAAGAACCAAAAAAATCCGGCGAGTTCCAAGTAGGAAATCCAGTTCTAATAATGTAGAACAATGTCGTAATTTATCCTCTGGATTAAATGTAAAAGAAGTACAGCAGATTGTTTACATCTGTCTGTGCTTTTTTTATTGGAAGAACTGGTTATATAAAGCCAGAGCCCCTCCCTCTGATCTGAATTTCAAAATAATTCAGATCGGAGGAAAGGGTTTTGGAAGATACATTAAGAATCTATACATTTTATGAAAAACACATAGGAGAAGAAACAAAATATTATGCTTCATTCCGTGATGGACAAGGCGTATGGCAGGAGTCAGAAGTATCCCCGGAGGTTTTTAAAGAGATGCAAAATCTGATGCGGAGGGAACGGAATTATATCCGTTCGGACGAACGGCATCTGGAGCGATTGGAACTATCCGAAGGAATGAAACATAAAAGGGCACTGCATTCAGAAACCAGTCTGGAAGAACAGATACTGTCAAAATTGCGGATGGAAGAACTCAGGATAGGTATAGACGAATTACCATCTATTCAAAGAAGGCGCTTTCTGATGCGCTATGAAATGGATATGACCTATGAACAGATTGCAAGGATTGAAGGATGCACAAGTCGGGCTGTCCAGCACAGTGTGGAGGCGGCCAGAAAGAAAATTCAAAAAAAGTTAAAAAGATTTGAAGAATAGGCTTCGTTTTTGACGTCTGAGTGTGGAAATAGGTAAGAGAGGAAAAATCTCTTACCTATTTTCTGGTTAGACAAATGTGAAAGATTGTTTTAAAGAAAATAGGCTTGAACCTTGACAATAAAATATCCGTTCATCAAATACATTCCCATTGTCTGTATGTTAAATGTGAGCTGTTCCGTGACCACGCGAAGACCTGTCAAGTATTATATTTGACAGAGAGCGATTTCTGGAAGACGGATGAAGCCAGGCTGCTCCTGGCGAGGCGATGACCAGCAATGGGGACAATGATACTCCCGTCTAGTCACAGTCCGAGCGTTAAGAGCGTCCCCGGCAATGAGGGCGGCGGTCAGAGAACCTGACCGGGACAAAAATGTCCGTGGAGCTGATCAGCAGTCAGCCGTTTGATGATCGACTTAGAGTGATGCAACTAATATAAATTATTAAAAAGAATCAGACTGCAATTATAGATAGGGGAGATAGCATCCATGGATCAAAATGAGATATGCTATACTATAGCAGTCGTTGCAGGTGTCCGACATATTATGAACAAACGGATGATAAAGAAAAGAGGGGGAACAGATGAGAAACAACGTATCAAAAGATACTTATACTATGATGTTTAGGGAATATCCTGATATCGTAGATGTAAGCCAGATGAGCGAAATGCTTCAAATCAGTACCAAAACAGCCTATAAACTTTTGAGGGAGAATAAGGTGGAATATTTTGTGATCGGCAGGAACTATAAGATCCCGAAGATCAACATCATTTCCTTCCTTAACCTGCCGCAGAACACTGCAGTTCGCAGAGTTGCTGGTCAGTAGTACACCTGTTATACTGAATTTACCAGTAGTAGGTGACTGACTGTTGCTGTTTAATGGAGGAAAGAAAGATGGTAGCAGGACACTTACGAGAAAAAAATGGATATTTTCAAATGGTACTGAATTATAAAGATCATACAGGGAAAAGACGCACCAAGTCTATTTCTACGGGGCTTACGACAAAAGGAAACAGGAAACGTGCAGAATTAATGCTGCTGGAAACGAGAAAAAATTTCAATCCTTCAGATGCCATGACGGACAAGAACTTACAATTTCATGAATTCTTGCTAAAATGGCTGAAGGAAAATGTGAAGGAGATTGAGCCGGAGACATATGCAGTCTATTCTTATAACATAAAAAGCTTTCTATTTCCGTATTTTGAAAGACAACAGGTTCGTATTTGTGATATACGTACCAGTCATATAGAAGCCTATTATCATTATGAGAAGAATAACAACCACACAACACAGGCCGGCATCCTGCAGCTTCATGAGATCATCCGGCAGGCGCTTGACTACGCGTTGGAACTGACACTGATCGAAAGTAACCCGGCAAAGAACATCAATCCGGCGACAAAAGAAGTCTCTATCTTGTTCACAGATTTTATGCTGGAATGGTTAGAAATGATGAAGCAGTGTGTGGAAGAGACTACATTTGCCAGCTACTCTATAATGGTCAAAAGACGTATCGTACCATATTTTAAGGAGAAACAATATACTCTGGCCGATATGGAAGAAAATCCTAAGTATATACAGGAGTATTATCAGCATGAGTTGGATCTGGGATTATCAGCAAACACAGTCATCCACCGCCATGCAAATATCAGGAAAGCGTTAAAGTATGCTGTGAAGATCGGTCTCATCAAGTCGAATCCAGCAGACTGTATCGAAAGGCCAAGAAAACTGAATTATGCAGCATCGTATTATAAGGCGGATGAGTTGAGCCGGCTTTTTGAGGTTTCCAGAGGGGACCCGTTGGAACTTGGGATCTTGCTGGCTTCCTTTTATGGACTGCGAAGAAGTGAGATCGTAGGACTGAAATGGGATGCCATAGATTTTGAGCAAAAGACGATCACGATCAAATATACTGTTACAGAGATAAACTTTGAGGGGAAACTAAAACGTATAGAGAAAGAACGTACAAAATCGAAGAGCAGCTGCAGGACATTGCCGCTAGTAAAGCCATTTGAGGATCTGCTCATCAGGCTGTACCTTCAACAGAAAGAAAATCGAAGGCTGTGCGGTGACTGTTACTGTCAGGAATATTTGGACTTTATTTATGTAAATGAAATGGGAGAACGGATGAAACCGGGATATCTGACACAGCATTTTTCTATACTGCTGAAGAAGAGTGGCCTGAGGAAGATACGTTTCCATGATCTGAGGCATAGCTGCGCGACTCTGCTTTTTGCCAACGGCGTGAGTCTAAAACAGATACAGGAGTGGCTGGGCCACAGTGATATCTCAACTACATCAAATATCTATACGCACTTGGATTTCAACAGTAAAGTATCGTCAGCAGAAGCCATACTGCCGATATTTCCAGTACAGCCAGGCGGCATGCAGAAAAAAGGCTAAGGATGAAAAAAGAAAAAACTCTTTGAATTCTCATCCAAAGAGTTTTCGCATACTGCCGCTGGCCGGACTCGAACCGGCACGGCTGTTAACCGCGTGATTTTGAGTCACGTGCGTCTGCCAATTCCGCCACAGCGGCTTATATTTCAAATCCCGAAATACTTAAATATCTTACCAGAAAATGGAGGGATATACAAGAGGGATATTGAAAATAAAGCTAAATATAAAGTTGAAAAACCTAGTAAATACAATGGCTTCAAGGGACAACACAAAAAACTGCGAAGTTGATTTTGAGTCAAGTGCGTCTGCCAATTCCGCCACAGCGACTCGTTCTCACGAACCGAAATTAATATTACCATATAATTTTACACCATGCAAGTGTTTTTGCTCAATTTGCTACAAAAACTTTACAAAATTATACTGGAATCGCCCTGCCTTCCAGAGGAGTAGGAAGGCAGGGCGGTTTCCGGGGTGTGGCAGACACACGCTAAAAGACTTCTTTGCTGTAAGCTGCGATTTCTTCACTGAGAGTTTCATAGACTCCCGGGAATGTACTGATATCAAGCCCCTGAGAGGCACAGGGGATGAAATAGAGTTTGCCGTTTTCATCGCAGGCACGGCGTACTTCTTTCTTGATGACATCTCTGGACCAGCCTGGGAAATCCACTTTGGCGCTGTCGATACCGCCCATAAAGGATATCTGTCCGCCGTATTTTTTGATCAGTTCTGGTATATTGTTGGTAGTCATAACGCCCTGCCAGATATCAATCCCCATCTCTATCATATAAGGTACCAGTGTTGCCGCGTAGGAATCGGAGTGGTGCACAATAAGCTCCACGCCGTTGTCACGGTATCTCTTGTAAATCTTCTTATAAGCCGGCAGGAAGAACTCTTCAAACATAGCCGGGGAGATGAAGGTGGAGGTCTGTGTTCCCCAGTCATCATGGTGGAAGAGGGCGTCCGGTTTCAGATATTTGCAGACCTTATCCGCGTACTCCAGCTCCCAGTCCGTGAGATAGTCGATCAGCTCGTGCATGGCTTCCGGCTCTTCTATAAAGTTCATCATAGTCTGGGGAATATCCATCAGATGATGGCATTGTTCAAAAAGTCCCGGATACATAACAGCAGATACAAAATATTCATTTCTGTCCACAGATTCCACTTCTTTTATATAAGGCTCCCATTCGGAATCCGGATAGTCAAGGCTTGGAGCATGAACGAATTCTCTCCAGCGTGTCACATCTTTGAGTACCAGGTGCTCGTCATCGTGGACCGGGAAATCACCGGGCGTGCCTTTGGGCCAGGAAAATGTAATGCCCCAGCCATTTACGGCGTTTATAACACCTTCTTCCAGTACAGGACCGTTATGCAGATCAAAGAAAGGATTGCCGTAAACAAGGTGCAGAAATTCATATTGGTTCACAAAACGGTCAGGATGTCCTCCGCGGATCGTTTCCAGTAAATTTTGTCTTTTTGTCAGCATAATAAAAACCTCCATTTTATATTAATCGTTTAATTTTCCTGCATGGACAGATCACTTGGATTTTTCTTATCCATGATAGTACAGATAACAGATAGAACAGCTCCGATTCCGGAAACAGCAATGGCTACCGGAAGGAGTGACACGATTCCTGTGGTGCCCAGGATCTTCTGGAGCATGGTACAGGCATAAGTGGAAAGGAACATTCCAAATCCTCCGATTGCGGTGGTCATGGAGATGGAAGAGGATACCTTTTCTTTTGGAACCACCACGGTGCACCTCAGGAAGAAATAGGAGAACCCATATCCATAGGAAGCGCCGCACAGCGTACAGGCAATGCCGGCCATGACCGGACTGGAGGCCAGAAAGAGCATCAGATAGGAAATACACAGCCCGGCATATCCGAAGATGATGGTTGCTCTTTTCAGCTTTGAGTACAGAGTGCCGAAGAGGATGCAGAGAATACAGCTTCCCACAGTCCCCAGTGTGGAGAGCAGTGCCGCGATACTTTCATTCCCGTAGCCCTGTTCCGCCACCAGTACAGAAACCTGGTAATAGATGACAGCGTAAACCAGATTATAGGCAAAACAGGATACCATGAGCATAACCTGGCGCATCAGATAAGGACTTCCTGTATGGGACCCCTCTTCTTCCCCTGCCTGCTGGTCCCCTTCCGGGGGAGTCATTGGGATAAAGAAGAGCATCATAACAATGACAGGAACTGCGATCCAGTATACCTTGAAAACCTCATTCCAGGAGCGGACGGCAAATACCCCGGCTATCAGGCTGATCACTGCGCCCGTTCCGGCCATGGTGGCATTGAAGATGCCCATGATGGTTCCGCGTTTGTCCTCATCCACATAGACTTCAGCAATAAGCGCCATGGCGGCGGCATTGACAAATCCCATAGAGATACCTACCAGGACACGCATGGCGAGTACATAATAGACATTCTCCACAGCTCCGCCTAATATGGCAGATACTGCAAAAAGTACCATTGCGCCCACCAGGATTTTTTTCTTGCTCAGATACTGCATCAGCTTCCCGCAGAGCATAGCTGAAAACAGCATGATAAAGGATGGTCCTGACAAAATGAAGTTGACGGCAGCATCATTTTGGAATGTCTCATACAGGCCGTTGCCGGCAGGTATGATGACCATGTCCGCCATGACTGCCACGTTTGTCAGGAACAGGGAGATCAGAAAGAGAAGAGCCCGTCCCTTGGTCATTTCTTTGTTCATGTTACACCTCCATAAAATATTTACGATCCGGATCTTATAGCTTTTATTATATCGGATACCGCCCGGCAGACCATCCTTAAAATTCCTGTAATTTCGCAGGTTTTCCGTTGAAAACTCTTGAAAAAATAGAAAGATTTAATTTTATTCGTCTGTTTGTGTGAAATGTAAAGGAAAAAAACATCAAAAGGGAGAAGAAGGCTGAATAGTAACAGAAGAAGATCTTCTGGTAAAAGGAATCCCCAGGATTTATAATGGAGCTATAGGCAATGGGCAGAACGGGAATGTGTTAGAAAATTTGGGAGGTGCAGGATGGAATTAAATATTCAGATTCTGATGAATGAACTGGAACATGTGTCTGCCTTCAGGCAGGAAGGGGATTTTCTGGAGAGAAGACTGTCCTTTTATACCGTTTATCAGCAGGAATGTGTCCTGCGTGAAGATACGCTTTATCTGGTGGAGACCATGGGCCAGGCGGCAGAGATACCGGAAGCGGAACCCGGAAACGCGTTTATCTGCCTGGAGGGGCAGGAGGAGACGGGGGGATCCTTAGAGGGCTGTTCCTGGATCTGTATGGACGGCAGTTTGGCCGCTGACGTAGTGCTGACCCGGCTGGAAGAGATTTTTGAGAAATATGACAGATGGGAGCAGGAGCTTTCCTCCGTCCTGGCAGGGGAGCGGAGTATTGAAGCCCTCTGCCGTATCAGTCTGCCCATTTTTAATGCCCCTGTCATGGTACATAACAGAGAATATGAGCTGATCGGATGTGCGGAGGCGGGAGGCGCCAGATTTCCCTACAGCCTTTTACAGGAAGGGACGGATTATTTGGACCGGAATATTACAGATGAATTGTTTTTCCGTTCGGATTATCTGACGACCCTTGAATTTACCACGCCTCAGTATTGGACCAACGAAGAGGAAGAGTATATAAGCATCTACAGTAATATCTTTGACGAGAATCAGGAATACTGGGGCAGGATCGTCATAGACGGAGTAAATGAGAGTCTGACGGACGGCCATTTGGCACTGCTGTCTGTGTTTACTGAGGCAGTTCGGGCACTGGCGGTGCGCCACTCCGGGCCAAAATTCAATGCTCTGGATGCATTTAAGAATTATGCCCTGGAATATCTGCGCAACACGTCCTCCTTTGACAGCGATAAGCTTCTCATGGCTATGCGGCTGGCAGGATGGAAGCGGAACGGTTCCTTTTTCTGCGTCTGCATGGAGCTGACAGAAGCGGGGCAGGAGCTGCATTCAGCCGCCTATGAGAGCGTGCTTTTTGACCATCAGCTTCACGGTTATCTCTCTCTGGAATACGGAGACAGGCTGCTGCTTCTATGCAATCTCGGAATGGTGTCGGAGGGCAGGAATGAGGAGTGCCGGAGGCTGGCTTATATCGTCAGGGATAACCTGTTTAAATCAGGGATCAGTACGGAATTTACTGATTTTTTTCTGTTTCCGGACTATTATCTGCAGGCAGAGGCTGCCCTTCAGTCGGGAAAGGAGTGCAGCAGTACCCAGTGGCTGTTTAAATTCGAGGATTATGCCCTTCATTATGTTTTGAACCGGGGCGCGGATACGCTTCCTGTGAGGACTCTGATACCAGGTACCCTTCTGGAGCTTATCCGTTATGATAAGGTACATGAAACCAGCTATTACAAGACCTTGCTGAATTATATACAATTTGATTCCCACACAGCCAAGGCCATTGATGATCTGTACATTCACAGAAACACTTTTAAATCCAGAATGAAGAAGATCCGGGAGCTTCTGGACATGGATGTGGACGATCAAAAGGAGAGGCTTTATCTGATGCTGATCTTCCGTATATTGAAACGTTATCCGGAGCTTGCAGAGCAGCAGGAGGTGATATTGTGAAACTGAACGGATATATACTTGCCGGAGACTTAAAAGGCCTTGAGGGGAGTTCCCTGAGATCGGATTCCATGGAGCTTCCCTTGACCAATGCACTGATCTGGAGAGAGGGGTCCCCATTCAGACCCTATTATGTATATATCATGTATGCCGGGGATTTGGAGCGGATACCGAAAAAGCATCCGGCGCTTACTGTGGTGAGTATCGGGATGCCATCCCGGGAATGCCTGGAGAGGGAGGGCCTGGATATCCTCTGGGTCAGGCCGTATCTGACGCCTCAGATGATATTGTCCATGATATTGAAGATATTTGAAAAATACAGGAAATTTGAGGAGGAAATGAACCGACTGTGCAGGGAGGGTAAGGATTTTTCAGCCCTTGCTCCGGTGCTTTTATCTGTATTTTCCAATCCCATCATTGTAGCCGGCGGGCATATGGAAATTCTGGCTTTGTCCCAGAATGAGGATACCTGCAGGATACCCTGCGAATGCAGGGACGGGGATACGGATTTTCTGCGGCCCGCTCTGGAGCGCGCGTTTCGGAACGTGTGGATGCAGGAGGAAGGCGCGGTATCGGCCACAGAGGAGGGGATTCCCTTCCTGGCAGTACCGGTCCGGGAATCCGGCAGCATTTTAATGGGAATCTTTCTGCTCTCTGTTACAACACCTCTGGCAGAGCGGGACAGGGTTTTGCTCTGTTATATCGGCAGATATCTGAAATGTATGTACCGCGTAAATTTTATAAACAGGTGTCAGGGAATGGAGCGGATGCAGAAGATTTTGGCAGAGCAGGCAGAACGGGGAAAGAGCCTGCCGCAGATGCCCAAGAGCCTGGAGCGCGGGCTTGGAACCCTTGGCTGGGAGGCGAAGGGGAGCTATGTCTGTATTGTTTTGAAATCGGCTTTTTTCAGCAGAGTCAGCCAGAGAGAGATACCGGCTGATACGTTGTTTGAGAGCAGCAGCCTGATGGTGAAGACAAAGACGGAGATTTTCTTTCTCTGTAACCTCTTGAAAATACCGGGAGGTGTGGAGGAGATTGCAGACAGACTGGAGCAGGTTTTAAAGGATTCCCCCCTGATCGCAGGGGTGAGTACGCCTTTTCGCAGCTTTTTAGATTATCCCGATTACTATATTCAGGCAAAAGCAGCCATTCGCATCGGTAATAAACTGGATTATACAAGGAAAGCCTGCCTTTTTCAGGACTTTGCCCTGGATTATATCATCTATGAGGGGTGGAAGTCCCTTCCGGTCAATGTCCTTCTCTTTGGAGGCCTTAAGGACCTGCTTCTCCATGACTATGTCCACCACACCAGCTACTATGAGACCCTGGAGGCGTTGTTTGACAATTTCATGGTCATGAGCCGGACTGCATCACAGCTTGGCATACATATCAGCACCCTGAAATACAGGGTAAGGCGTATCCATGAGATGCTGGGACTGGACTTAAATGACAGCTATAACAAAATGTATCTCCAGAGCATTCTTTTCCTGCTGAAACAGGATACCTCCTCACTTGAGGAGTACATGGAGCAGGAGGGGAAGAAGGCTGTGCGCACGATTCGGGTTGCCAGTTCAGAAAAAATAAAGTAAAATGATACTATTGAGGAGGTATTAACATGAAGAAACGTAAGATTCAGAAAATTATAGAGCCTATTGTCCGCCGCCCCGGCTGCACATCCTTTGCTGTGATCGGAGATCCCGGCTGTGAAGGACTGGGGACCGTTATGATGAAAACCTATGCGGGCGCGCTGGAAAAGGCGTCAGAGGAGGACATGATCCTCATAGCAGGGGATATGGTTCCTGTGGGAGATGAGCGGCACTACAGAAATATATGTACACTCACAGAATCCGTGACGGAAAAAGATGTTTTTGTGCTTCGGGGAAATCACGACACAGGGGACTATGAGGCGTTTTTCGGCCTGCATGACTATGCAGTCATTGCGGAGACCTTTACCATTGTAGTGGTGGACAATGCTTTCCGGAAATTTTCTGACACAGGGCTTGTATTACTGGAACAGGTACTTGCCATGGAGGAGTGCGAAAATGTAGTGATTGCCTTTCATATTCCCCTGCCAAATCATTTTACGGGAAATTCAGTGCCTCAGGAAGAATTTGAACGCCTCAGGAAAGTGTACCTTCCATATAAAGAGAAGATCAAATATTTTGTGTGCGGCCATGTGCATTCCTGCTTTGAGGATGAAGTGGATCAAATCCCCTTTGTGTGTACAGGAGGAGGCGGCGCTGTCATAGAAGATGTATCCGAGAACATCAAAGCATCAGATGTGGAACATCATATTGTCCGATTTACCTGGGAAAACGGCAGGCTGTGCCACAGGTTTGAGAACCTTGGGGATGCGCCATACCAGAGGGAACGAGAGGACAAGATCACAAGGGAACAGCTTGAGGCCACAGTCAAAGGGGAGCTGTATGCGTTTCTCAGATATCAGACCTTTGCAGAGCGGGCGAAGAAGAGAGGATACGAAAAGATCGCCAATCTGTTTTCTGCGCTGGCAGAGTCGGAGTATCGGCATGCCAAGAGCTTTTATGCCATTTTAGATAAGCCCAAAGCGTTTCATGAATCTGTTGGCACCTATGTGCCGGGAGAAGAATTTGAGTATGAGCGTTTATATCCCATGGTTGCGGACTACGCTCAGGAGCATGATCTTCTGCTGACAAGGCAGGCTTACCGGGATGCCGGGTCTGCGGAGAAAGCCCACGCAAGGCTTCTGAAGGAGGCAGCAGACTGTGAAGGATTTCATAAGAATCTGTTTTATGTGTGTCCGGTCTGCGGATGCTTGATGGAGAGCCGGCCTGATCGCTGTCCGGTTTGTGGGGCACCTGCCAGGGAATTCTTAATATATGAAAGCAAAGAAGAGACGGAAGAGAGATGACGGTGAGATGACACAAAATGTAAGGAAAGCAGGCCTAGTTTTAGAGGGCGGCGGCATGCGCGGGGTGTTTACCGCAGGTGTTCTGGATTTTTTTCTGGAGGAGGACATTCAGTTTGACACCTGCATAGGAGTTTCCGCCGGTTCCTGTCTGGCCTGCAGCTATTTATCAAAGCAGTACAGAAGGGGATACCGGACGGTTACCGGGTATCTGGATGACCCGAGATACTGCGGTATGGGCAGCTTTTTCAAAACAGGTGACTATTTTGGGGCGGAGATGCTTTATAAGACCATTCCGGATGAGCTGGACCCCTATGATCATAAAGCCTTTTTGGACAACCCCACCAAATTTTACGCGGTTGTGACCAACTGTGAGACCGGACAGGCAGAGTATAAGCGCATCCGGGACCTTCGCCGGGAAATCTGTTATACCCGGGCGTCCAGTTCCCTGCCTCTTATGTCCAGAACTCTGTGGATACGGAAGAAACCCTATCTGGACGGCGGTATCACCGATTCCATCCCTATCCGCAGATCCGAAAGCCTGGGAAATGAAAAAAATGTAGTGATCCTCACAAGGGGCAGGGAGTATCGGAAACAGAAAAACCAGATGATGCCCCTCATGCGTCTCCGCTACGGCAGACAGTTTCCAAAGCTGGTGGAGCGGATGGAAAACAGACACCTGGATTATAACGAAACCCTGGATCACCTGTACCGGGAGGAAAAAGAGGGAAAGGTTTTCCTGATCCAGCCCCCGGCCCCTGTGGAGATCGGGCGCTTAGAAAAAGACGGGAAAAAACTGGAAGCACTTTACTGCCAGGGATATGAGACGGCAAAAAGACAGGCGGAGGCACTTAAAAAATATCTGGAAGACGAAAGCGTGTCTTCACAAGAAAAAACAAATATTGACATCCTGAACTATGTTACTGAAACGGAAAGTTTTCTATAATAGAGCCAGGAAGACGAAGAGGGGTCTGCCGGTGCAGGCCCCTCTCGTCACAGAAGGGGCAGGGCCGCACAGAGGGGTTCTGCTGCCGGTATTCTTAATAGGAGATTCAGGAGGGTTTCGTAACATGAAATACGGACATTTTGACAATGAAAAGAGAGAGTACGTGATTGACAGGGTGGATTTACCTACGTCCTGGACCAATTACCTGGGAGTCAAAGATATGTGTGCGGTTTTGAACCATACCGCAGGGGGATATATTTTCTACAAATCACCGGAGTACCACCGCATCACCCGTTTCCGGGCCAATGGGGTTCCTATGGACCGTCCGGGGCATTATGTGTATATTCGGGATGACGAGGACGGGGATTACTGGAGCGTATCCTGGCAGCCTGTGGGCAAATCCCTGGAAGAAGCAAAATATACCTGCCGCCACGGCATGTCTTATTCTGTATATGAATGTGAGTACAGCGGAATCAAGGCATCCCAGAAAATGTGTATCCCCAAGGATGACCCGGTGGAGCTTTGGGATGTAAAGATCAAAAATGACAGCGGACGCACGAGAAGCCTCAGTATATATTCTTACCTGGAATTTTCTTTCCACCAGATCGAGATGGATAACAAGAATTTCCAGATGAGCATGTATGCCGCAGGTTCTTCCTGTGAGGACGGCATTATAGAGCATGATCTCTTTTATGAAGAGTTTGGTTTCCAATGGTTTACAGCCAGCTTTGAGCCGGACGGCTTTGAGTGCCTGAGAGATGAGTTCATCGGTCCCTACCGCACAGAGACAAATCCCATAGGCGTGGAAAAAGGTGTCTTAAACGGCGGCTTTGAGAAAGGAAGCAACCACTGCGGCGCCCTGCAGAAAAAGCTCACTCTGGCTCCGGGCCAGGAAGTGCGCCTGGTATTCATGCTGGGTGAGGGGAACAGGAAAGCCGCTTATCCCTACAGGGAAAAATACAGCAATTTTGCAAATGTGGATGCAGCCTATGAGGAATTGAAAAACTACTGGGACAGCAAATTTGATAAACTGCAGATCCAGACCCCCAATGAGGGAATGAATACGCTGATCAATACATGGACACTTTATCAGGCGGAGATCAATGTCATGTTCTCACGTTTTGCTTCCTTTATCGAGGTGGGAGGACGTACGGGCCTGGGCTACAGAGACACGGCGCAGGATGCCATGACCGTTCCCCACTCAAACCCGGAAAAGTGCCGTCAGAGGATCATAGAGCTTCTGAGGGGCCAGGTGTCTGAGGGGTACGGCCTGCACCTGTTCCAGCCTGAATGGTTTGACCCGGATACGGAAGTGAAGCCCTTTAAATCCCCCACAGTGGTGCCCACACCCAGCAGGGACCAGATGCTCCACGGCCTGGAGGACACCTGCTCTGATGACGCGCTGTGGCTGGTCAGTTCCATTGTGGAGTATGTAAAAGAGACAGGGGAATTTGATCTGCTTCAACAGGTGGTGCCTTATGCTGACAAAGATGAGGGAACTGTCTATGACCACATGAAACGGATCCTGGACTTTTCCGCCAGACAGGTGGGAGCCGACGGCGTGTGCAAGGGTCTGCGCGCTGACTGGAATGACTGTCTGAACCTGGGAGGCGGTGAAAGCGCCATGGTATCCTTCCTGCACTATTGGGCGATCCAGAGCTTCCTTGAAGCGGCCGGCTATCTGGGAGAAAAAGAGGATGTGGAAAAATATACCGAAATGGCGGAGAACGTGAAAAAAGTCTGCGACCGTGAGCTTTGGGATGGTGAGTGGTATGTCCGCGGCATCACGAAAAACGGCCGGAAGATCGGTACCGGGAAGGACAGGGAAGGCAGAGTCCATCTGGAGTCCAATGCCTGGGCTGTGCTCTCGGGAGCGGCTCCGAAAGACAAAGGCATAAAGGCCATGGATGCGGTTTATGAGAACCTTTTTACACCATACGGTATTATGCTCAACGGCCCGTCCTACACCGTGCCGGATGACGACATCGGCTTTGTGACCAGGGTATACCCGGGTGTGAAGGAAAACGGCTCTGTGTTCAGCCATCCCAATCCATGGGCATGGGCTGCAGAATGCATGCTTGGCAGAGGAAGCCGGGCCATGGAATTTTATAATGCCCTGTGCCCTTATTACCAGAATGATATGATCGAGATCCGCCAGGCAGAGCCTTATTCCTACTGCCAGTTCATTATGGGAAAAGACCACACTGCATACGGCAGGGCAAGACATCCCTTTATGACAGGCAGCGGCGGCTGGGCTTACTTTGCTGCCACCAGATACATGCTGGGCATCCGTCCGCAGATGGACGGACTGGAGATAGACCCCTGCATCCCGGGAGACTGGGACGGATTTAAGGCACACCGGGTATTCCGCGGCGCGTCCTTTGAGATCACAGTGGAGAATCCGGAACATGTGGAAAAGGGTGTAAAGGAAATCTGGCTGGATGGGGAAAAAACAGATAGGATCCCCATCTGTGAAGCGGGCAGCAGTCATACAGTGAGAGTAGTTATGGGATAACTGTTCAGGGGCCTGTGAAGGCAGCGGACAGTTTACGTTATGGGATAACTTATGGGTTCATACAGGAAGGAGAGAACAGCAATGATCAAATTTGGAACAGGCGGTTGGAGAGCCATCATAGGTGACGGCTTCACAAAGGAGAATATCCAGAAGCTGACAAAAGCCCTTGCCATGAAAATGAAGGCAGAGGGCGTAGAGAAGGAAGATATCTGTATTGGATATGACAGGCGTTTCCTGGCAAAAGAGGCGGTTATGTGGGCATGTGAGGTGCTGGCCGCGGAGGGGATCCGTGCCTGGTTTATCAACAGGTCTTCGCCCACCCCGCTGATCATGTATTATGTGATGGCACATGATCTGCCTTACGGCATGATGGTGACGGCCAGCCATAACCCGGCTATTTACAATGGAATCAAGGTCTTCACAAGAGGCGGAAGAGATGCCAATGAGGTGCAGACACAGGAGATTGAGCAGTATATAGCCAAAGTGGAGGAGGAGACTGCAGCAGGTAGTCCTGTGGCTGTCATCCCCTATGAGCAGGCGGTTGCCGAGGGGAAGGTTGTGGAATTTAATCCTCTCAATGAATATCTGGACAATATTATCGCGGCTGTGGATGTGGAGGCTATTAAGAACAAGGGGCTTCGTGTGGCTCTTGACCCCATGTACGGCGTGAGCCAGACATCCCTGAAGACACTGCTCTCCATCACCCGCTGCGAGCTGGAGATCATACATGAGCGCCATGACACACTGTTCGGCGGCAAGCTGCCGGCACCGAATGCCCAGACACTGCGCTCCCTGCAGAATTATGTGCTGGACAGAGGCTGTGATATCGGTGTGGCCACAGACGGGGATGCCGACCGTATCGGCGTCATTGATGACACCGGCAAATTCCTGCATCCAAATGACATTTTAGTGCTGCTGTACTACTATCTTGTAAAATATAAGGGCTGGAGCGGTCCTGTAGTCCGCAACGTGGCAACCACCCATATGCTGGACCGGGTGGCTGAGAGCTTTGGGCAGAAATGCTATGAGGTTCCTGTTGGCTTCAAATATATTTCCTCCAAGATGGAGGAGACAGACGCCATCATCGGTGGTGAGTCGTCAGGCGGCCTCACTGTAAAGGGACATATCAACGGCAAGGACGGCGTATACGCCGCCATGCTTCTGGTGGAGATGATCGCCGTGACAGGAAAGAAGATATCACAGATCGCAAGGGATATTGAGGAAGAGTACGGAAGCATCTATATGGAGGAGAGGGACTATAAGTTCACGCCTGCGAGAAAAGAGGAGATCCAGAGGACGCTTATGGTGGATAAGGCACTTCCGGATATCAGTGAGCCTATTGAGCGGGTATCTTATATGGACGGCTGTAAGATCTATTTTAAAAACGGCGGCTGGATCATTGCCAGATTCTCCGGTACAGAGCCTCTTCTGCGTATTTTCTGCGAGATGCCGGAGGCTTACCAGGCTGTCCGCATGTGCGAGCTTTTTGAAGAATTTCTGGAATTGAAGGGCTGACCACAGGGATTTTAAATATCCGCGCGTGCAGGGTATTGAGCAGTTACAGGAGATGAGACAAATAAATGAGGGCGTACTGCAGAATGACAAAATTTTGCAGTATACCCTCTATTTTTTTCTGCGAAAAAAGAAAGTACATGGTATGATATAGAAAGAGCGGTTTGAAAGAACAGGAACCGCAGAATGCAGGGAGAGAGGAAGAAGAGATGAAAGAAAAAAAGAAAATTTCCATCCAGTGGAGAGTGATCGCCATTGCCCTGGGCTGCTGGATGATACCATTTGTGCTCATGGTGGGAATGATGGTGCATTACATACTGTCCAACCAGTTGGGGGACCGAGTGGATAATATGACGGACCAGGTGAATTTTAATATGCAGACAAGTGTGGAGCGGCTGAATCAGGCCATAGAGGACTCCAGGGACGCGTCCTATGAGGGGGAACTGCGCTCTGTCTACGAGGCGTTTAAAAATAACAATTATAAGGATTACTGGTTAAGCGGCAGGGTGCGGGGATATCTGAACACCAAATACACCAAGGACCCCAGCTTTTCCAGCACTGTTTTCTGGTATCTGGAAGAGCCGGAGAAGCTAAACGGTGAGGTGTATAATTCCAGTGCGGGCGGGTCTTATCATCAGATAGATACCTATTGGAAGAAAGACCATGAGACAGTGAAAAAATACGCGGAGACCCTTGACACCAACATCGGTTTTCTGGAGTGTGACGGCCGTGTCTATATGATCAGGAATCTTGTGAACCGCTCCTTTGAGCCTGTGGGTGTGCTTGTCATGCGCCTGAACATCGCGTACTGCTTCGAGGGTATGCAGCATTTTCTGGAAGACTTTGATATGAGTATCTACTTAAATGAACTGAATCTGGAGTTCAGCCAGGGTATAGAACAGGAGAAAAAGGACGGGCCTTACCCGGATGAGTACCCCCAGGGAAGCACATGGGAGGGCAGTTACCTGTATATCAGAAATCTCGTGAAGGAAAACAGCTACCGTCTGGACACTCTTGTGCGGATACCCAAGACTGTGGTAATGGATTCCATGTATGCATACCTGCGCATTCTGGGAGTGATGATCGTGCTTCTGGTTCCGCTGGTGATGATCCTGATCTTTATGGTGCGGCGTCATATTCTGCAGCCCACAGACCAGCTTATGGAGGGGGCCAGAGAGATCCAGGAGGGCAATCTGGGGTATCAGATCACTTTTGAGCCGGGGAGCCAGGAGTTCGGCTATCTGACGGAATCCTTTAACCAGATGTCCAGCCGCCTGAAATATCAGTTTGACCATATTTATCAGGAGGAGATGGCGCTTAAGGATGCCAGGATCATGGCTCTGCAGTCCCACATTAATCCTCACTTTATGAACAATACTCTGGAGATCATCAACTGGGAGGCCCGTCTCTCAGGCAATATGAAGATTTCCAAAATGATCGAATCCCTGTCCGTGCTCATGAACGCCGCTATGGACAGAAAGCGGCGCCATGTAGTGCCGCTGAAAGAAGAACTGCAGTATGTGGAGGCTTATCTTCATATAATGAAAGAGAGACTGGGAAATAAGCTCACCGTGGATCTGGAGATAGGGGAGGACACCTTAAATGAGAAGGTCCCCAGACTGATCCTGCAGCCTGTGATCGAGAATGCCATAGAGCACGGAGTCATAAGAAGCGGCAGCGGCACAGTGGTGTTAAGGAGCTATAAGAAGGGGGACTACCTCTATCTGGAGACGGAGAACAACGGCATTATGAGCGGGCAGGAGAGGGCTAAGGTAGACAGGCTGCTTGCGCCTGACTATGACACCAGCAAGGAGTCCTCAGGCAATCTGGGCATAGCAAATGTGAACCAGAGACTGGGTATTTTGTATGGAGAACCCTGCGGACTGTCCATTTTCCAGGAAAAAGATGACCGGATTTGTGCCCGCTTGACCATTTTTGTTGGTCTAAGAGCACAATAAAAAGCAAAAAATCACAGTCTCAGTTATTCGCTTTTTACAATATATGCGGTATTATAATGTCATCAAGAAAAACAAAGCAAAACAAACAGTAAACAGGGAGGTAAGTTAGTTATGAAAAAGAAAGTTGTATCAGTTTTACTTGTTGGAGCAATGGCAGGAACTATGCTGGCAGGCTGCGGCGGTGACAACAAAGCAGCAGACGCCGGAGACAATACCAAGAAAGAAGATACCGCGGATAAATCCGACAGCAGCGATGACAGCAGCGCAGAGGGAAAGGTTACATTGAATGTGACCACAACATTTGCAGGAACTGAGAGTAATGTGGATAAATACCAGGAAACCATTGAGAACTGGCAGAAAGAGACAGGAAATAAGGTAAATGATTCCTCCGCATCTGCAGACGAAGCCATGAAAGCCCGTGTTATCACAGACTTTGAGACAGGTGCAGAACCGGATGTGATGTTCTACTTCAACGGCAATGACTCTAATCCGTTTGTAGAAGCGGATAAAGTGGTTCCCATTGATGAGATCCGTGAAAAATATCCGGACTATGCAGCGAATATGAATGATGACCTGATCCCGGGATCTCCGGTTGACGGTGTGAAATATGCAGTTCCCTTCTACGGATACTGGGAAGGTATGTACGTAAACAAGAAAGTCTGCGAGGATGCGGGTGTTGAGATCCCGGGACCGGATACCACATGGGAACAGTTCATGGAGACCTGCCAGAAGATCAAAGACGCAGGATATACCCCGATCGCAGCTTCTCTTATCAAAGAGCCGCACTATTGGTTTGAATATTCTATCTACAATCATGACACACCGGCAACACACGTAGCCGTTCCGGAAAAAGTGGATGACAAAGTGGGCAAAGCCTGGGAAGCCGGTATCGCTGATATCAAGGATGTCTATGAAAAAGGTTTCTTTACAGAGAACACCAACACCTGCGAAGCTGATGAAGCATTCCAGGGATTCCTGCAGGATAAAGCTGCATTTTATGTAGACGGCTCCTGGAAAATGGGCGGTATCAGAGACAATTCTGATAATATTGATAACTTCACAGTTACTTTTGTACCTGGACAGAACGAGAGAAAGACAACAGATATCATCAGCGGCCTGTCATCAGGATGGTACATCTCCAGAAAAGCATGGGATGATCCGGAAAAACAGAAAGCAGCCGTAGACTTAGTAGAAGCTTTTATCAATACAGAAACCGTATCTGATTACGCAGGAACAGCAACAACAGCATTAAAAGACGGCGCGCAGATCGATGAGAGCAAACTGAATTCACTGGAAAAAGACGCTCTTACCATGCTGAAATCCGTAACCGCAACAACAGGCGCATGCCAGGATCTGTGCACAGAAGATCAGAGAGCTCCTATCTTCACCAATATGCCGCAGATCGTAGAAGGTCAGATGCAGATCAGTGATGCGATCCAGCAGGTTATCGACGCAATGGAAGAATAGTTTCTGTAACGTATAAACTGTATTTTTTAAGGACCGGAGAGGAGAAAATCCTCCGGTCCTTCTTAAAGAAAAGCAAGTGAAGTAACTTTCAAATGGACGCAGGTGTTCGCTTGAAAGTCTGGGAGGCGAAATCTATGAATAACACATCAAATATTTATAAGAATAAGAAGCCGGCCATTTTTTTCCTGCTGCCTGCATTCCTGTTCCTGATTCTGTATCTGTATTACCCATTTATCCAGAACATCTTCAACAGTTTCATGAAAATCAAAGGACTGGCAACTCCGGCCAAAGGGTTTAATGACCCGGTTTACAAGAACTACACACGTCTGTTCACAGACCCGAATATGAGAATTGCTCTGAAAAACACACTGATCATGATAATCGTGACCATCGTAGGGCAGGTGGGGATCGCGATCGTCATCGCACTTTTGGTAGATAACATCAAAAGAGGGGCAAAGTTCTTCCGTATCGTTTACTTCTTCCCCATTGTTATCTCAGCAACCGCATTAGGACTTCTGTTCAACCTGATCTTCCTGTATGACAAAGGTATGATCAACCAGCTTCTGGAGTTTTTAGGAAAGACGAACCTGACAGACTGGAAGGACGAAACGCATGCCATAATGACCATGATGATACCAGTCACCTGGCAGTATGTGGGATTCTACTTCATCATACTACTGACCGGACTTAACAATATATCGGATGAACTGTATGAATCAGCATCCATTGACGGAGCCACAAGGTTCCAGAGAGTACGTTTCATCTCCATCCCGCTTCTCCACAATGTCATCTGCACCTGCTGTGTGCTGGCTGTGACAGGAGCACTGAAGGTCTTCGACCTGCCATGGATGATGTTCCCCAACGGAATGCCCTACGGCAAGACGTGGCTCACCGGTACGTATATGTACTACTACGCATTTGTAGCAAGTGACGCGGATTACAGTTCAACCATCGCAATTGTGATCGTTGTTCTGGGTATAATCCTGTCAAAGGTTGTAAATGTCATTTTCAAAGAGAAAGATTATTAGAAGGGAGATATAGAAAATGAAAAAGAGTAAATTTTCACCAGGCATGTGCGGCGTATATCTCATCCTGATATTCTGGGCACTTACAACGATTTATCCGATTTTGTGGGTTATCTTAAACTCATTTAAAGACAGAAAGAAAATAATTGCAAACTCCTTTGCACTGCCCATCGGTGACCTGTTCAGTATGGAGAACTATAAGACGGCATTTGACAGACTGAACATCTTTACCGCATATAAAAACAGTATCATTGTTTCCTGCTGCGTGGCAGTTGTGGTTATCCTCCTGGCAGGAATGGCCTCCTACGCACTGGTGCGCTATAACCTGAAAACAAAGAAACTTTTAAACACTCTGGTTGTGGCAGCCATGATGTTCCCGGTATTCGCAACCATCATCCCTGTATTCCGTATGGAATTTGCATGGGGGATCGTAAATACGGATAAAGTTTCCCTATCCCTTTTGTCACTCATACTACCGCAGATAGCCGGCAACCTGGCCTTTGCCATGGTGGTACTCACGGGGTATATCAAGAGTCTTCCCATAGAGCTGGAAGAGTCGGCATACCTGGAAGGCTGCAATCCCATGCAGATCTTCTTCAAGATCGTAGTGCCCCTTACAAAACCATCTTTTGCAACAGTTGGTATCTTCAGTTTCCTTTGGAGCTACAATGACCTGTTCTCCCAGACCTTCTTCCTTCGTTTCAAAGACCAGT
>ERZ894236.725-NODE-725-length-33721-cov-97.9327_pt1 | contig 33721 bp, 36 predicted proteins | sample MGYA00380297_ERZ894236 | MGnify/ENA primary metagenome ERZ894236 (study PRJEB32331, sample SAMN06328420) | human gut metagenome | biome: human gut microbiome; feature: stool | host: Homo sapiens | collected 2014-08-04 ... | reverse complement strand
ATGTCAACTGTTTTTATGAAAAAAGGGAAAAATATGGTTAGACACCCTTCATTAAAAATCTAACCATAATATTGCAAAGCATTAACTAAATGACATTGACCTGTGAACTGTAACGTTATCATGATTTAAAAACCATTTTTCCCCACCTGCACCATGTAAAACTATCAATCACAGAAAAGTCTGCAAAATAGCCGCCGTATCTCTGTACGCACATTTCCAATCCTCTGGAATATCAGCTTCAATCGTTAAAGTTCCTTGATATCCTGATTCTTTTAAGACATCCAAAAATTCCGTATAATCAAAATCATCGTTGGCGTTCGGGAAGGGGCGTGCCGGATATGAAATTGGATAGTCCAAGTGTATATGGTGTACATAATCTGAATAGGACACGATATCCGTTAGCGGCTCTTTTGCCCAAACCAAATGTCGTAAATCAGCCATTGTGAACAGATTTGGCATATCTACCTCCCGGATAATCCGTACCGCCTCCGGCAGTGTGTTAATATAGTTAGAATACATAGGACCAAGGGGTTCCAAGATAACCTCTACATCATAATTACCTGCAATTTCTGCAAACATGCGCATAAAGTCAATAAACCGATTTTCTTTTTCAATGCTGGTTTCATCTATGAGCAGCCGAGCCTTACCATTTCCAATAATAATCCTGTCCATCCCAAGCAACTTCGCCCTTTGACAAGCATGCTCAAGATAAGCCCTATATTCCAATGCGTTAAAAGAATCCGTAAAAAACCATGGCTTGGCAACCGGAAGTGCCCTTGCTCCTGTCAGCACCGGAAAACCAATCTCATGCACCTTATCACAAAAAATACGAAACTCATTTTCTGTCAATGCTTCAATCTCCGGTACATCCAGTTCCGCATAATCAAATCCAGCCTGCCGGATATTATCATAGTCTGCGATTCGTCCAAAGCCGCCTAATCTCATAAATATTTTCCCTTTCCTCTTCTTGTTATAATCCTGCCTTTGCGTTCATATCATCAAGAATCCTGTTAACATCCAACATCTCTTTTAACGATGCGCGGGGTTTAGCCCCAGTCAACCAATCGTTCAATGTTGTCTTTGTATAAACAGTGTAGTATATGTCACTGTCCGTGTTTAACGGAATATCCACTGGCTCTCTATCATATTCCCTGATTTCCAAACGGTTCTCCGCAAGTATATAATACCCATTCTCCGTGACAATTGTCCAGCGGTTCTCCCGTTTCGATTCCTCCGACATGGGATAAGCATAGCCGCTTTCCAAAAGCAGGGAAGTTCCACTTGGCAGTTTCAGCAATGATGTCGCATAAGTCTCAATATCATATGGAGAACTATATTGATAAGCGGACGCTAATGTTTTGGCGCTGCAACTGTCTGTCAAAAACAAAGCCATATCTATAAAATGAACACCCAGATTGGTCATGCATCCTCCTCCTGCTGTGCGTTGTGAAAGCATCCAGGAAGAAGTCTCCAGATAGCGGGATGGAGGACCTGCAATAAAACGATAGGACATATGAGTAATTGGTTTGGTAAGATATTTGTTTTTCAGATCATTAACAGTATCACTATAGCGCCAGACAAAAGGAATGGAACAAAAACCGTTCTTTTTCTCGCAAAATTCATATAAGGATTCCACCTCACCAGCATTCATGCCGACTGGTTTTTCCATTGAGAATGGGATGCCCAGCTGTAGAAGATATTCCGCAGTCTCTTTCATCCGGTAGTGAGGCGCAAATGCAAATACGAAATCCGGCTTTGTTTCCATTACCATCCGGCGGTAATCCTGATATGCGGGGCAGCTGTATTTCCCGGCATAGCGTGCAGCGATACCAATGTCGTCATCACTGATACCGACTACCGATTTCTCCGGAAGTCCCGGAAGATACAGCGGTAAATGCCAATGACTGACTCCCAACAAGGCAATCTTCATATTTTCACTCATTTTTTCCCCTTTCGGAATCAAGAAAGTATACTTTTTAAATAGTCAATGGATTTTTTCATTCCAATGGATGCATTCGGAATGTCATCCGGATGCCACCTTCTCTCATATTCCAAAGAAAGCCATCCATCATATCCGTGAGCCTTCACTGATTTCAGTATTGCAGGCCACTCTAAAATGCCTTCTCCCACAATACGAGTGCGGACATTTCTCTCTGATTCATCCGGATGGGATACGTCAGAAGATACAAAATCCTTTCCTTCCAAAAATACCAGGTCTTTTACATGCATATAACTGACATATTGCTGCTGCAGGGAAATGGCCTCTTCATATCCTTCATTTCCCGTAAAGGTCAGATTGGCCTGGTCATACAGGATGCGGACTGCCGGATGGTCAATATCCCGGATTAATGCGGCACTATCCTTTGCAGATACCGCCATTGTATTAAAATGATTTTCCACAATTAACATAACATCCTTCTGCGCAGCCAGATTACCCAGATACCGCAGTGATTCTATCAGTTTCTCTCTTCGTTCTTCCAGATTTTGTGTATCCCCTGCCAAAAGATTCCCACCATAAATACGGATGTAATGCGCATCCAGATACCGGCAATAATCAATCACTTTACGAATGCTTTCGATTTCCGCCTGTCGTACTTCTTTATCCAATGAATTAAAGTAGGAGTTATATGGAGTCAGGCAGGAAATCTCAATTTCATTTTTCTCTGCACAATGCTTCACAATAGAAAGGCTTTTTTCATCGCAATCACAAGGAATCCCTGAACAGTATCCATCCTGAACAACAATTTCCGCTCCATCTGCTCCAATCCTATGAAACAGCTCAATGGCTTCGTTCACCGTATATTCCGGCGTACCCATTGTATGTCCGGCAATTTTCATGTGTCTCTTCACCTCTATTCCATCCCTGGAAGGCCTGCGCTTCGCAGTATCCTATCCAGTAATTCATGTGTCTTATATGCATCCAAAGCATTTGTAAGCGGTACCCTGTCTTCTTTTACACAGTCCAGGAAATGCCGGATTGCATAACTGAAACCAAGCTTATCCTCTGACCGCGCCCATCCCATAGCAAGGGGAGTCATCTCTGTAGTATGCTGCTCCTCTGCATCCGTTATGATGATACTATCAGGCATTTTGATAAAAACAGACCGGTTGCCTCCATGAATCTCAATATTTTCTTCCCACTGGCCGGAACTGCGGTCCGCTATCAGCATACCGGACGCACCGCTTTCAACAATAACTGTGCTGTAGTAAAGCTTTCGTAATCTGGATCTGTGAATTTAGAAATTGCATGTACCTCCTTCACTTCACCGCCATAAAAACGCATCAAGTCAACAATATGGATTGCATTTTCCAGTGTTGCGTGATATTCCGTAGCCGGACGGTTTTTCTGTCCTATGATAACATCCGGAAGGATATCTGTATAGACTTCTTTGGCTTTCCGACATACCGGAGCATACCGACGGTTAAATCCAATCATCAGTTTACGTCCAGTCTGTTCTGACAATTCAGCCATATGGTCAGCATCTTTTAATGTTGTTGCCATAGGTTTTTCACTATAGACATCTACACCTGCTTTTAGGAGAAAGGATATCTGCTCAGCATGGCATGCCTTTGGGGTAAGCACAAAGGCACAATCCAAATCAAGCTTTACAAGTTCTTCCAGAGACTGCACTACCTGTTGGGCGCCGCACAGACGTTGCGCCTTTTTTGCACTCTCAAGATGATTTGCCATGATCCCAGCCAGCTCCACATCATCAAATCTTGGAAAAACCGGTAGGAAATTATTACTGGCAACATAGCCCACTCCTATCACACCGACACGCAGTTTATTCCTACTCATGAATACCTTCCTCCTCACAGTATGCAGCATAGATTTCTTCTAAAATGCGCTTCTCATCTTCCTTAAGCGGGCGCAGTGGACCACGGCATACATCAGTACGGATAACGCCGCGCAGCTTAAGCAGTGTTTTAAGCGCCGGGATACCGGGAATCCCAACCAGCTTACGGTCCGTTTCCACAATCTTTTTCTGGGTCATGGCCGCGCCTGCATAATCCCCCTCCTGATACTGACGGTAAAGCCTTGTAAACCTTTCGTGAAAAATGCTCCCCGGCCCGGTTACCGTTCCTACGCCTCCGGTCATCAGGCACTGCAAAAACAAGCTGTCACAGCCAATTAAAAGCTCTGGCTTTCTTCCATCTGTTTCAAGATAATCTTCTACCCGCATAAGGTCCGGGCTGCTGTATTTGATTCCCACGATATTAGGAAACTCCTCCATCAACTTTTGCAGCAATCCAGGCTTTACATCATTAGTCGTGCAACCGGGAATATTATATATATACACTGGAAAATTCTCCGGAAGGCCTTTTATAACGTCACGGTAATACTGGAAAAGCGCTTCTTCATCCATTTGGAAAAATGCAGGACTCATAATGCCAATCCCATCTGCCCCAATATCAACCGCATGTGCTGCGTGGGATGCGGTTTCTCCTGTTGTCATACTGCCACACTGGATAAACAACGGAAGGCGGTGAGCGTTCACGTTCGCCATAACCTCTGCCACATGGTCCCTTTCCTCCTTTGTTAGGAGCAGGCTCTCGCCATTTGTCCCGTTGGGATACAGGGCATTTACACCTGCTTCTAATAGATACCGTGTGAAATCCGCAAGCGACGCGTCATCAATAGATCCATCCTCATTCATCGGTGTAATGGTGGGAATAACAACCCCACACAGCCTTTTCTCATACATAACGTATTTCCTCCCACTAATAGTTTTCCCGTGTCTTTGTCAGCAAATCATACAGCGCCTTCTGATCCTCGCTGGCATTCGCCAGAAATTTATCAACAACCGGTTTTACAGCCTCTTCAAATAGCGCTTTATCAACCTCCACAATTTCAACGCCCTGTTCCTTCATTGCCTTCATACCATCCTCGGTTGCCTCTGGCCAGATCTCATTATTCCATACATCAGAGAACTTCTTGCCGGCTTCCAGAACAGCTTCCTGATTTTCAGCAGACAAGCCGTCAAACCATACCTTACTTACGAATACCGGGTCCGGGATAGTGAAATGCTCCGTCAGGGAGAAATGCTTGGCCAGTTCCTGCCATCCATTGGCAACCACTACAGAGGGGGTATGGTCAAGGCCGTCAATGGTCCCCTGCTGCAGACCGGTATAAATCTCGCTTGCACCCAGAGGCGTGGCGATTGCGCCCATGGCATTGGTTGAATCCGCCAGAATCGGATCCTGCATGCAGCGAATCTTAAGTCCGGTAAGGTCTGCCGGGGTATTGACCGTTTTCTTCTGGTTCATTATGCTGCGGCTTCCAATGTCAGTCCACGCAATGATGATAAATCCATTGGCCTGCGCGTCCGCCTCCAGCATCTCGCGGACCGCCGGGTCCATTACAGTTGCACAGGCCTGCTGTCCGTTTTCCCACAGATACGGCAGGGAGAATACAGACCACATGTCATTAAACGCAGAAAGATCCGTGGCAGCGCACTCCGTCATCTCAATGGTTCCGTTTCCCAGGCCCTCAAAGGTTGCGGTCTTATCCCCCAGCTGGGAGGACGGATAGAATTCCATCTTCATACGCCCATCTGAGCACTCTTCAATCAGCTCTCCTAATTTCAGCGCCCCCTCTGCCTGCGTACCGGTGGAGGGATACGTTACCGAATACTTAACAACCACTTGTGAAGCATTGACGGATGCCGCGGTGTCTTTCGGGGCAGATGTGCCGCTGCTGCCTGCAGAAGCAGGAGCCTTAGAGCCGCCGCAGGCGGCGAGGCTGATTGCTGTGGCTGTTATAAGTAACATGGATATAAGATTCTTTTTCATATGGTTAATCTCCTTTATCATTCTTTATTAGTTAATTACGCCCACCACATCTCTGTTTTGTCTTCCATTATCAAAGATTCTTTGACAATCCTGACCGCTTTTTCCAGGCCTTCGAACCGGTTGATCAGGCTATCCTCATGTTCAATACTGACCGCCCCATCGTATCCAATGATACGCAGTGTGGAAAAAATATTTTTCCAGTAAGCCGTATCATTGCCATAACCAATGGTCCTGAATATCCAGGAGCGATTAATTTCATTGCTGTAATGTTTGGTATCCAGGACGCCGTTAACCGCGGTATTGATTGAATCCACCTTTACATCCTTGGCATGTACATGATAGATTGCGTCCTTAAGTTCCCGGATGACCGAAACAGGGTCCATTCCCTGCCAAAGAAGATGGCTTGGGTCAAAATTCACCCCAATCTCCCTTCCAACCGCCCCGCGTAGCCGTTTCAAGGTTTCAGAATTATAAACCATAAATCCCGGATGCAGTTCCAATGCAATCTTCGTCACGCCATTCTCCTTTGCAAAAGCGGCAAACTCCTTCCAGTATGGAATCAATACCTCATTCCACTGATAATCCAGAATCTTAAGATAATCATCCGGCCAGGGACAGGTCACCCAATTGGGGGATTTTGAATCCGGACAGTCTCCGGCACATCCGGAAAAGCAGGTAATCGTGTCCAGTCCCAGTTCTTTACAAAGGCGTACCGCGTCCCGCATATCCCCGTCATGGGCAGCTGCAATTCCTTGATCCGGGTGAATGGGATTGCCATGGCAGGAAAGAGCGCTGATAGTCAAACCGGAATCCGCTATGGTCCGCTTAAATCCATCCATCTTTTCTTTGTCCCCAAGCAAAACAGCGGGATTAACATGGGACTTGCCGGCATATCCGCCGCATCCCGGCTCTATTGTCTGGATTCCTATGTTCCGAAAATAGTCCAGGGCCTTTGCCAGGGGTTTGTCCTGCATAATATTCGCTACAATGCCAACCTTCATTCTGATTGTTTCCTCTCGTTTTTAATTAACACTGGTCCAACAGCCTGTTTTCGCGCTTTCAAATATCTTATCCAGAACCTGCATCTGATGCAGCCCATCTTCAAAGTCTGCGTATGGATTAATCGGCTTTACTCCACGGATTGCTCCATAAACAGCAATAAAATTCTGTTTAAAAGCATCCGGAAACCCCTCTGCGTGACCGCCCGGATAGGTTATGATTGGCGCAGTATCCGGATGAGCCAGCCCGCGGTCTTTTGTCAGCAGGCGATTAGGTTCATTTCGGTATCCAAGCTTCAAATCACCAATGGCTTCGCTGTCCCATTCAGCAGAAATTTCCGAACCGGATACCCGAATCGTGGTCTGGTTTTTCCTGCCCTGATACACCTGGGAAAATACAGCACTGCCAACAGCTCCATTCTCAAAGCGGACCGTAACATAAGAAGTATCCTCTGTATCCACTGCTACGTCCTTTAAATTCCCTGCCAGATTCATCTTTCTCACCGGCAGATTGGTCTGGAACTCCGCAAATACCTCTTTTACTTTACTTCCAATTACATACTCCGCCAGGTCAATCCAATGGGAACCAATATCTGATGTGACGCGGGTACTTCCGCCTTTGGCGGACAACATACGCCAGTTAAAATCCGATTCCTGGGAAAAGCAATCCTGTAAATATGCTCCATGTACGCCGTATATTTTACCCAGAGCCCCATCCAGAATCATATTGCGCAGCTGATGGTTGGCGGGATAGAATCGGTTATGTAAATTAATTGCATGGACAAGATTACTTTTCTTTGCCGCTTCCAGCATTTCTTTTGCTTCCCCAGCATTCCTTGCCATGGGTTTCTCACAGATTACATGAATTCCATGTTTGAATGCGTAGAGGGCAATTTCTTTATGCGTATGATTCGGTGTACAAATATGGATACAGTCCGGTTCTACTGCTTCAATCATCTCACGATAGTCTGAGAATCCATTTGGAACATCCAGCTCCTCTGCCTTTTGTACCGGGTCTACAATATCCACCAATGCCACAACATCCACACCTGGCACACGCTTAAGCGCTTCCACGTGCGCCGCTCCGATAAATCCTGACCCAATAACCGCTGCTTTTAAACGTTTCATGTCCGTTCTCTCCTCCTGTCTCATATTATGCTTATGCCCTTACTGCTCCAGAACCAGGGCTGCCGCCCCGAGAAGGGCCGCTTCATAACCTAGCGGAGTCTTTACAATATCAATATCCTGCATCTGTTTAAATGCATTCTGCTGAACGGAAACGCGGATAGATGGAAGCAGAAGATCAAGGGACGCGGCAACCCCACCGCCAATCACAACTGCCTGGGTATTTAAAATATTAATGCAATAGGAAATACCACGTCCCAGGTATGTACCAATCTGATTCAAAATATCCAGGGCATCCGTGTTTCCTGCCCTGGCAAGAGCTGCGCATCCTGCCCCATCCGGCTTTAACCCCATCTCATCCAGCGCTTTTGCAAATGCGGGAGATGTAAGCCTGCGCTTCCTTGTCTCCCGTATCAGCGCTGTCCCGGAACCATGTGCTTCCAGGCATCCATACTGACCACAGGGACAATGAGCCGGCGACTTATATTCAACTTTTAAGTGTCCCAGCTCACCGGCAAAACCAAGGCCTCCCCGCACCAGCTTTGAACCTTCCACCACGGCGCCGCCCACGCCTGTACTCACTGTCATCCATATGAAATCCGTATAGTTATTTCCCAGTCCAAACCGCTTTTCGCCAATGGCGCAGGCGTTGACATCATTCTCGCACCGCACCCTTGAAATCCCAAGGTTTTTACTCAAATAGCCCGCGACTTCCACATTTTCCCAGTTTGCATAAGGTGCGTAAAGCAGAATTCCCTTTTCGTTGTCCACAATTCCCGGAAGCGACACCCCCAGTCCGGTAAAGTCCTCTGCCTGTAACTCAGTCCGATGCATCAGACGTTTCATTGCCTGTACGCACAATTCCAGATGCGTCTCATATCTTGCGACAATGGACGGAAAACTTTCCTGTATCAAAATTCCGCCATTCTCATCCAGTATAGCAACAATGGTTTTTGTTCCGCCAATGTCTAGTGCCGCAATATACATATCTTCATCCTCCAATATGCCTTACGCCCCCACATTGTCTGCATAAATCTGCTGTGAGATTGCATGTCCCAGAATTACATGAATATCCTCAACAACACCATAATTCTCAGATGGGATAATCATTGCAAAATCAGACATGCCGATTATCTTACCACCTTTATCCGCAACAACACAGGCTGTTTTTGCACCAATCTCTTTTGCGTACCGATGAGCTTCCACAAGATTTGATGAGCTTCCTGAAACAGAAAAGGTTAATACCAGGTCGCCCGGCTCCAGAAAATTCTTCATCTGCTCAACAAACGTTGTCTCATATCCACAGTCATTACCAAGAGCGCTGAAAATTGCTCCGTTATCTGCCGGTGAAAAAATTTTCAGGCGTTTGGAATCTCCTCTGTTAATTCCTTTGCCAAAATCACATACCCAATGGGATGCGGCGGCCGCGCTTCCACCATTGCCAAGCACAAAGAGATGTTTTCCGTTATTCCTAGTCTCCTCAATCAAATCAAACAGTTTCTGTATATCCTCTCTCTTAAGGCCATCAATCGTATCATTTAACATTTCACTATATGTATCAAAGAACATTTTTCTTTCCTCCAATTTCCTCTTTATACTTCTTCCACATATTCTCCGGAGTTATCCTCCAGTATGTCATAGCCTGCGCGCAGGTAAAGGTCAAGCTGGGGCGGTGTCGCGATACCAAGCGTTACAAAGTCCTCTGTATTTTCCGCTGGATTGCGGGTGCCGTGCAGGACGCCGGGAGGCGCAAACACAATATCTCCTGTCTCAACCGGAATCCACTTGTCATAAAGGTAACACTCACCCTTACCGCTGTGGATGATGAGGATTTCCTCAGAAATGGGATGCTTATGGGGCGCAAATTCCTTACCTGGCTTATGAAATCCAACCGCGATATTTGCTCCGCGGCATCCCATCTTTGGATTTAAAGCGAAATGAACATCGTGTCCATTTGGCATTGTCCACACTTCACCGCCGCTGATACTAAACTTTCCTCCATATTTCAATACATGCTCTTTGTTTGTCATTACAAAATCTCCTTTTCCTGAAATTATTCTATCATTCAATTTTTTTATGATCGAAACCGGATAACCGGCTTGATTGCAAAACCAGACATCATGTCATCAAACGCCTTAAGGGCATCCTTATAATCATAAACCGTAATCAGCTTCTTTAAGTCATCCTGAAGCCTCACCAGAATATCAACTGCCGCACTGGTACCATCTGTCTTTAGATGTGGATACGGGCCCTTGGAGCCCAGAATGGTCAGCTCTTTGCGCATAATGGGCAAAAGCTCTACCTGGTCTGCAAAGCCGCTGTAAACACTGCCCACCACGATGCGCCCTCCCGGACGGACCACCTGGAACGCGCTCTGAAGGACCGGGAGCGCTCCTGTAAGCTCAATAATCACATCCGCACCCTTTGAACCGCACATTTCAAATATCTGGTCCTGCCAATTCCCGTCATTGCTGTCAATCACATCAATAAATCCAAGACTCTGCACTTTTTCCAGACGCGCCTTACTATTATCCACTCCCACAACCACATCTACGCCCATGCTCTTTATAATGCGGGCCGCAATCAGCCCCATGGGTCCCATGCCAAAGACAACCGCCGTCTCCCCATGCTTCACATCAGCCCGACGCGCCACGTGGTAAGCACAGTTGGTTGGTTCCAGCAGAGTTGCGGTAATATCATCAATGGTATCCGGAACAGGGCTGATAAAACTGTATTCCGGCGTATTTAACACCAGGGTTTCCTCTGAAAATCCTCCGGGCAGAAGGGCATCATTCATGCTCCTGCAATAATTGGGAATCCCGTTGCGGCAATTCCAGCAGTGTCCGCAGGCCCTGGAAAGCTCACTTGCCACGCGCATGCCCTTCTTAATACCATTTGCGCCATCGCCAGGATCTGCTACCACGCCGGAAAACTCGTGCCCGAAATATCTTTCATTCTCAAGGGAACGTTTTCCACGATAAAGCGCGATATCGCTTCCGCAGATACTGCAGGCCGTTACATCAATCTTAACTGTTCCCGGCTCAAGGGCCTTAATGTCCCCGCAGTTATCCTGTAATACTAATTTCCCATAATCAACCAATGCCACTCTTCTCATAATATCTATCCTTTCCATACCTCCGGACGTATGTCCCGGTATCTGACTACAGCATAATTCATCCAAAAATAGAACGGGCGTATTTAATACCGTTGCCCATATGTTCAACCGACTCTTCAAAGGTGTCATACCAGAGTTTCCACGGATAAAGCCCAAATACCTCAAAGGAACAATACCCCTTAAAATCCACTTCCCGAAGCGCCTCCGCCACAGACGCAAAGTCAAAGTGTCCATCTCCCGGCGCCTGGCGGTTTGAGTCCGCAAGATGCAGGTTTGCCAGGGTATGTCCATATTTGCGGATGGTTTCAGCCGGATTTACTTCTTCTATATTCAGGTGATAGGTATCCGCCATGGTACGCACATTTGGAAGGTTCACCATATTCACAAAATTTACCGCTTCTTCCAATGTGTTCAAGAAGTTGGTTTCATACCGGTTAATTGCCTCCACCGCCAGGGTAACCCCTTTTTCCTGGGCATACAGACCAACCCGGCGTATTACCTCAGCCATACATTTCACTCCTGCCTCCCTGTCCCAGTCAGGCTCAAAGCTTCTGGTCTTTCCGCCGCTTCCCACTATAACGGTAGGGCATTCCATATCATATGCAACATCCACTACCTGTTTCAAATAGGCGGCAGACTGATTCATCATCTCCGAATCCGTGCTCAAAAGCCGAATGGTTCCGTCGAAAATATAGTGAAGGGCGCTGCAAACAATTCCTGCATCATGAATCCAGCCTAAAACCTCTTTTCGGCGCTCCGGGGTGGATTCCACCGGCAGGTGAAGGGCCGCGGTAAGCTCCACGGCGTCATATCCCAGCTTTGCCGAAGTATCAATAATTTTTTTCAGATCCGCCATGCCAAAGGCCGCGGTACAGGCACTAAACTTCATATATATCTCCTCCTACAATTAATTTCCTTATACGGTTATACCACACTGTATCCCAGCATCACCGGAACATAGGTGACCAACGACGGGATATAGGTAATCAGCAGCAATGCGGCAATCTCTGCAATTAGATATGGAATAATGCCCTTGATGCCTTCCTCCACCGTAATATCTCCAATTCTGCTTCCTATAAATAAGCAGTATCCCAGCGGAGGCGTAATGTTACCAATGGTAAGGTTAAGCGCCATGATAACACCAAAATGAATTGTACTGATACCAAGAGCAGCCGCAACTGGAGCCAGAATCGGAGCAAGGATAATAACAGACGCTCCTCCATCCATGAACATTCCCATAATAAGAAGCAGGATATTCACAAGCATCAGAAATACATATTTGTTACTTGTTAAGGAAAGAATCAGGTCATTCACAATAACCGGCATCTGGAGCGCTGTCAGACCGTAACTGAATATCCGGGCACAGGCAATAATCAGCAGCAATGGTGCCGCACTGTTAACCGTTGCAAGCAGCAGAGACCAGATATCCCGAAGCCTTAAGGTGCGGCTGACAAAAAGACTGACCAGCAGACTGTAAACAACCGCAATGGCGCCCGCTTCTGTAGGAGTATATACACCTCCCATGATACCTCCCACAATGATAACCGGCATGCCCAATGGGATGATACCATCAAGAGCAACCTTCACAACTTTGTTGCGGCTCAGCCGTTCATCGTGCTTCGGAAAATGATACATGTGATTACGGACCAGCAATACAATCATCAGTATCAAGCCCACCAGAATCCCCGGTATCAGGCCTCCCATAAACATTGCTCCAACCGAACACCCAACCGCGGTGGCAAATACAACCATGATGATACTCGGCGGGATAATTGGCCCGCAGGTAGAAGCCGCAGCAATAATTCCAACCGCCTCTTTTGTGGGGTATCCCTCCTCTTTCATGGCGGGAATCAGGATACCGCCCATGCAGGAGGTACTTGCCTGTGCGGAACCGGTAATGCCGCCAAAGAACATACTCGCCACAATACTGGAAAGCCCAAGACTGGCGGGCAGGCGTCCAATCAGCAGCATTGCAAACCGAATCAGCTTCTCCGTAATCTTTCCCCGGTTCATAATCTCACCTGCAAGCATGAAAAACGGTATAGCCAAAAGGGGCAGGCTTCCTATGCCGTTAAAAATAGACTGTGGAATAACCAGTGTGGCAAGAGGAGTTGCTGTGGATGATGCCAGTGCCACAAGGCTGAGCAAACCGGTAAACATCAGGCTGATGTAAATCGGGATACCTGCAATGATAAAAATAAAGGTCAAAATGACCAGGAGCGCAATTACTTCTCCCATCTATGTTTCCTCCTATTCATTCTCGGACGCTGCGTCCGTTAATATCTTTGTCTTGACCACCTTCAGATACTCATAAATGCAAAGCCCGAATCCCATGGGAATTGACATGTAAAAATACATTCTCGGAATACGAAGTACCGTACTCTTCATGGTTCCGCCTAAGGTAAACTGCATTGAAATCACGAACATGAACACCAGCAACACAATCGTAAGTATATTGATTGCAGCCCGCATTGCAATTCGCGCCGTTCTTGATTTCCGGTTGTTAATAAAAGAGGTGAATTCCGCATGACCATTGGAACGCACTGCTCTTGCACTCCCAAACATGCCCATGGCGACAAGCAGCATCTGGTTCACTTCGTCCGCCCATAGAAAACCTGTATGTAAAACATAACGCCCAAATACACTTCCCGCTGCGATCACCACAATCCCTGCCAGGCAGAACGCAGAAACAATGTCCTCAATCCACGCAACCACAGAATCAAACCTTTTAAAAGTCATCTTGCCCTCCTTATCGAATTATACTGTAATCGATTACAATTTATGTCTATAGCTTAATGGATATTTCTATTGTTGTCAATTGTTATTTTTGATGATATTATTTTGTATTTATTGTTATTTTTTACTATATTTAGCTTTGTTAATATCTGTTCGGATTTTTTAAATTGTAATCGATTACAGTCATGTCAAATAGCAATTTAAATTATTTTGCATGTTTTTCTTGCAATGCCAACTTTAATGTTATAAAATGTAATCGATTACAGTATTTATCATTAAAAAATAGTTCTGCTCCATATAAATGCGTTTTTCAATTTTTGTTTCTTGGGAGGATAAATATGAATGCACCAACCATAAAAGATGTAGCGAATGCCGCAGGAGTTTCCGTTGCAACCATATCCAGAGTGCTCAGTAACCCCGATCTTGTCAAACCGGCAACAAAGGAACATGTACTTCAGATAATCAAAGAAATGAATTACCAGCCAAACGTTCTTGCACGTCAGCTTCGGACTCAGACAACAAGAGCTGTCATTGTTATTGTTCCTAATATAGAAAACTCCTTTTTTCATGGAATATTATCAGGTATCGGTACGGAAGCTGAACGGCAAGGATATCAAATGCTGATTGCTGATTTAAAGAGCCAGCCGTCCTTGGAAAAGCATTACATTGAGGCAATTAAGCAGCGGCAGGTGGACGGAATCATTTCCCTATCCGCTAATATGACACAAAAGCTAGAAACACTGATTACGGAAAGATACCCTTTAGTTATGGTAGTGCAATGCGTACCCAATTACAAAATACCAAGCGTTTCCATTGATAATATGGCTGCTTCAAAAGCGCTTATGACTCATCTTATCCGGCTTGGACACCGCGAGATTGCACACCTCACTGTATCACCTTTACAGATGCCTTATCAGGATCGTCTCAACGGTTATATTTCTGCTCTTGAAGAACACAAAATTCCTGTTGATAATGAACTGATCAGTTACGGAGAACCCGCCATCAAGGGCGGCTATGATCAGATGTGGACATTACTGGCAAAACAAAAAAAATTCACCGCTGTATTTGCCGCAGGTGATACAATGGCAATTGGTGCTATGAAAGCATTAAAAGATCAGGGACTGCGTGTTCCTGAAGACTGTGCTGTTGTCGGCTTTGATGATATTGATCTTTCTTCTGTATGGGAACCAGCGATTACCACAATACGTCAGCCCAAGGAGATGATGGGAAGGATTGCATTCCAGAAACTGCTGGCCCTCATGCAGAATGAACCTATTGCAGTCAGTCAAGAATATCTACCATACGAACTGGTAATACGGGAAAGTTGCGGCTATTTTCTATGACTAACAGTGCCTGATATTTTTTCAGGTTATTACACAAATAAAAACTTATCACTTTACAGCATATTCAAAAATATTGTACATAGTGCTTTATCGTAGAATGCGTTTGCGACAAACATATCAAAGGAAAGTAATCTTTACAAGCCAAAAACCCTGGAAGACTCATCTCCCAGGGCCAAGGCATCTATTTCTCACGCCCTGAAAAACACCCATTTCCAGGACGCAAATTCGCTCAATTTTCCCTCAAAAACCACCACATCTTGTGGTTTTATCCACTTATCCTCTTCAAAAACCACAACCGGCATCTAAACTACCGCAGCTTAATGCCTATGCATCGAAAACTCATCCATCGGATACTTCTTCAGATTCTCCAGCACATGCCTCTCCTCAGCAGCTCCAATCAGCTGATCCCTGGCCTTCTTGGCCTCTGTCTCAGTTTTATGCCGGCTGGGACCGCCCACGCAGCCGCCCACACAGGCCATGCCTTCCACGAAATCTTCCGGAAGCTTTCCCAACTTCATCAGCAGCAGGGCCTTCTTGCACTCTGCGGCTCCGTTGCAGCGGGCTACCTTGATATCCGTGTTCTCGTCCATCTCCTTCAGACATTCCAGAACGGCTGCCGTCACTCCGCCGCCGTTGCCAAAACGCTTTCCAAACACAGAGCTTTCCTGATAATCATTCTCTGCCGGCTGAAGCTCCACTCCCTTGGCGCGCATCATGGCTCTTATCTCACCGAAGGTCATTGCATAGTCTGCATTGCCCTTTACATTCAAATCCATGCTCTCACTCTTCTTGGCTATGCAGGGGCCGATGAATACCGTGACCGTATCCGGATTCTGGCTCTTTATCATTCTGGAGACAGCACACATAGGTGACACCGTGGTGGACATATTCTCCAGCAGCATAGGAAAATGCTGCTTAATCATGTTCACAAATGCGGGACAGCAGGAGGTAGTCATTTTCTTTCCCTCCTTATTTGCCTGGGCCCATTCCTCTGCCTCGTAGGCAGCTGTCATGTCTCCGCCCAATCCCACTTCTATCATATCCGCAAATCCCAGCTGCTTTAATGCAATCTTCCAGCTGGCCATGGTTATGTCAGGGCCAAACTGCCCCTCCGTAGCAGGAGCCACCATGGCAACCACCCGTTTTCCTGCTTTAATCAGGCGAATCACATCTACCATAAAGGTCTTGGAACCTATAGCTCCGAACGGACAGCTATGGATACAGGCTCCGCACTGGATACACTTCTTCTCATCAATCACGCAGATACCGTACTCATCATAAGTGATGGCATCTACCGGACAAATTTTCTTACACGGGCGCTCCAGATGAGCAATGGCGTTATAGGGACAGGCCTGTGAGCACTTGCCGCATTCCTTACATTTGCCGGGCTCGATATAGGCCCGCTCACGCCCCATGCTGATGGCTCCGAAATTGCAGGAGTTCTGACAGGCCTTGCCCATACATTTACGGCAGTTGTCAGTCACTATGTAGGATGCAATGGGACACTCCTCACAGGCCGCATTGATGACCTGGACCACATTGGATGTGTCCTTACCGGTCGGACATTTTCCTTCTGCCAGGCGGACCCTCTGCCGGATGATTTCTCTTTCCTTATAGATGCAGCAGCGGTAAATCGCCTGAGGTCCCGGTATCATGGAATATGGAATCCGCTCCCGCTTCTCGTCCAGATTCCCTTCCCATGCAGCTTTAGCCACCTCGTAAAGTACATCGTGTTTCAAACGCAGGATCGTAGCATCATTGGTTACCATCTTTTTCTCCTCCTCGTTACGGGCACGTGGAGACCGTCCTATGGTCTCCTGCGCGCAATACATATGATTGGCATATGCCATAGTCTGCTTCTATATCACAATTCGTATTTGTTAAAATTATATCAACACTAGAAATCTACTATATTTACTCTGAAAATGCAAGTATTAAATGGCGTACAACATTAGTAATATGTAACCACCACTGTTTTTCCCATCCCCTCAATCACGTGCCTCAGCTGTTCCACCAGATTCTGGCGGATACCCAGGTCAAAGGGAAGTCCCGGATTCTGGTACGCACTGTTGATTGCCTTTCCCACATACAGGTGGACCTCCGTGCAGTCTTCTATGAGCACCTTGGCCACCATGGAACCTCCGTTGGGCTTATCCAGCTCCTGGAAAAATTCTTCGGATACAGTCTCATTCTTCACATATCTGCGAAGCAGCTGGAGCACCCGGTTAAGGGTAAGGACTCCCTCCGTAACCAAATCCACGCCATCCATGTATGCGATGGGAGGTATCTCCGGATCCACATAATCCAGGGATACATCCAGTTTCTTCCCCAGCACCCTGGACACGATGGTGGCGCTGGTTCCTCCGCAGACAATGGTCTTGGCATTGGGATCATCCATAAAATCCTGGACCATACGAACGTCGTCTTCCGGATTCCTGGCAGGACCAGTCATGAGATGAACAGGCTTGCTGTCAATAATCCGCATGCACGCCACCGTGGTATCATCTCCGGGACGGAACTGATACAGCTCGTCACAGGCCCTGCTGATGCTTGCAGCCAGACGCATGGCCGATACGGTCAGAGGATACTGTCTCACTGCGTAGTCCGCAATGTCCTGCCACAGCCATCCAAAATTCAGCAGTTCTCCCACTCCCGCATGGATGGTACCGTCGCTCATGAGAATCAGGGCATCGCCTTTTTTGACCTTGAATCTGTATTCGTTGATTTCCTTGCCCTGCATGACCCGTACATTCTTCGGTATCTCCATTAGCTTTCCGTCCCGGATGAATATGCATCCGGGATTATCATATTCCACCAGATACGCATCACCATTATGGTATACCTGCAGTATGCTGAAGGTGGAATAGGCCACCTGCCTGACCTGACAGATGGGAAGGGTCTCGCTGATGGTATCCACACACTCCTCCAGGGTAGCCCCATTGAGGAACATGGTTCCCAGTATCTTAGAGGTCAGCGTGGACAGGATATTGGCCTTGACCCCGCTTCCCATACCATCCGCCAGAATCATGATATTGGAATCCTCGGTCTGCAAAAGCTCTACCTTGTCCCCACACAGGATTTCGGTGTACTTGTTCAGGCTTTTATATGCAACATCCACTGTAATTCCCATTATTTACCTCCGCTGCCGCCTGGTTTCTTTAAAACCACATTGCTCAGATGGACATACCCGGACTTTCCGCCGCCCGTTTTGGCGCTGCCGATATGGACATAGCCCGTAGGCTTTTTCTGTTCCCCGGCATTGTCTGCCGGATTCCCGTCTCCTGATGTCAGTCCGACTCCTGGTATCTGCCCGGCTCCCGGCATCTGCCCGGCTCCCGGCATCTGCCCGGCTCCCGCTCCGCCGGGCGCCCCGGCTGTCATGACACCCTTTAAGGGCACGGCTCCGCTTCCCAGCTGTACGCCCGGAATTTCCCGCTCCAGTTCTCCCCCGGCATACCCGGCATCGCTGCCGTCCTCCAGCAGGGAGTGGCACAGCTTGGTCAGGGTGGTTTTTGTCTCAGCCGTTGTCTCTCCCAGCAGACCTGCTATCTCCTGAGCCACCATCATCTGCTTGTGGATGACCTTCTGGGCCAGATCTATGGTTTCCAGCTTTCTCTCATATTCTTCCTTGGCCAGCTCCTCCTCACGGGTTATGTCTATGAAGGTGGCCAGGACTGCATTTTCCTTTTCTATGTACACAATGTTCTGCAGGGTGGAAAGATTATATTCCGGATAATTCACCCGCTTGCCATGGATGTTCTGATGTGTATCAAATACCCACTGGAAGTTCACCGGGTCGATGAGTTCATACAAATACATCTGCAATGCCTGTGAACGGGTCCTGCCAAAATATTTCTCGCCCACATCCGAGTACTCCATGATGCGCATGTCATCTCCCACAATCAGTACGATGTTCGGGGAAGTCTCCATCACCAGGTTGGCCATGGATTCCGCCTTTTCATGCATAAAGGGGATGCACATGCTCACCTCTGCCTTATGCTGGAATACGGCAATGGCCTTTTCCCGGCAGGTAGGGTAACCGCAGGCGCCGCAGTTCAGCTCGTCCTCCGGCTTTAGCTTGTTGGTCATGCGCAGGATTTCCCGTATCTGTTCCTCCGTAGGCTGGGGGTCCCTGGGGGAATGGTCCTCGAACCGCTTCCTGAAGTTCACATTTTCCCATACCGGCTCCATCTGCTTTTCATCAGCCGGCTCTCTGCAGATGCTCTCTTCCATGTCCAGCTTTACCTTGAATCTGGATATGAACTCCTCATCCACCGTGGGGCCTTTGATGCAGCCGCCGGAACACATATTCATCTCTATGAAACAGCCCTTGATTTCACCCCGGGACATACTCTTACACAAATCAATACAATTGTCCTCCCCGTGGACATAAAACTTCCTGTATCCGTCCCCCTTTTCCTCGGTGGCCAGCACGGAATTCACCACGCCGTTAGTCACTGGATACAGGCGGTTCACCTTTGGGTCAAAGGCGGTAAATGGCCGGTCTTCACAGTCCCCGATTACGATGTCCTCTTCCTCCAGCCATTTGTTTATGTCATTGAAATTTAATACAGCGTCAATATAGCCCTCATGTCTCAGGTCCATGGCTTCTTTTTTCTTGGCAATACACGGTCCAAGGAACACGACCTTCACATCACGCCCCAGTTCTTCCTTCAGAAGCTTTCCGTGGGCAATCATGGGGGACACCACCGGTGCCAGGTAAGGTATGAGCTGCGGATAGTAGATTTCCACCAGGTCATTGGCGCTTGGACAGCATGTGGTTATGATGTTCTCCATCTTGTGCTCTGCCAGGAGCTTCGCATATTCGGCAGTCACAAAAGCAGCTCCCTCGGAAGTCTCCCTCACATCCTCGAATCCCAGACGCAGCAGAGCCCCCCGCACCTGACCGATTGTCTTGTATTTCAATAACCCCATATAGGACGGTGCAATGGACACCACCACACGCATGCCTTCACGCAAAAATCCGCGGACCATGTTCAGGTCGCTTTTAAGGGTTTTTGCTGACTGGGGGCAGATTTTCAGACAGTGACCGCACAGGATGCACTTGTCCGGCATGATGACCGCCCGCTCATCCTTGACCTGGATGGCCTTTACCCCACAGTAACGGACGCATTTATAGCAGTGTTTGCACTTTGTGGCTTTGAAATCTATGATTTCCATGCCCATAATCAAAGTCTCCCCCTAATCTCATTTTCAAAAAATTCTTCTGTATCTTCCGGCTTCAGGGAGTACAGCTCGCCCTCCACCGTCACGCACACTCCATGGTCACAATTTCCGGAACAGAACGCACCGTTTAAGTCCACCTTATCAGACAGGCCGTTCTCATCTACCAGCTTCTGGAGCTTACTGATAATCTCCCTGGATCCCTTTAAATGACAGGCGCTTCCAATACATATCGTTACTTTCATCCCTTATTCCTCCACTATCTGCGTGTATTATGGGCTCACCCCAAACCATGGCTTCATTATCTCACATTGTGATATTTATATCAATAATATTTCTCAAATATTTTATAGAAAAGACAGGGCTGTTGTGCTATAGTTAATGATATTTACGAGAGGAGTTGAAGTATTATGAAAAAACATATTTCCTTACTTTTAATGGCATTTATGGGTGTCTCCCTGGTGCTGGGCGGATGCGGCAAGAGCACCTCAGGCACACCTGGCACAGAATCTCAGACTAAAGCACAGACTGAAGCAAAGACCGTGGCGCAGACCATAGCCCAGACCGGTGACAAAACCGCCCGGGACCAGGCTTCAGAAAGCCCTTCCGGTGCAGCGTCCTCCCCTGACTCTGAATCCGGTTCCGGCGATGAACTGAACACGGGTTCCGATGAAAACAAGCTGAACTGCCAGGCAGCCATCCGCATAGGCTCCCTAAAAGGCCCTACCTCCATGGGACTTGTATCCCTGATGGACAAGGCCTCCAAGGGCGAGACTTCCAATGTCTATGAATTCACCATGGCCGGCAAGGCTGATGAACTGGTGGGCAAAATTGCAGACGGCGACCTGGATATTGCCCTGCTGCCTGCCAATGTTGCCAGTGTGCTCTACGCCAAGACCCAGGGAAATATCACCGTCCTGGATATCAATACCCTGGGCGTCCTCTATGTAGTGGCCTCAGATGATTCCATCACCTCCATGTCCGACTTAAAGGGACGCACCATTTACATGACAGGAAAGGGAACCACACCTGAATACGTCATGAATTACCTTTTAAAGGAAAATGGCCTTTCTGCATCTGATGTGGACCTGCAGTTCAAATCCGAGGCCACTGAAGTGGCATCCCTGTTAAAGCAGGATTCCAGTGCCATCGGCGTTCTGCCTCAGCCTTTTGCCACTGCTGCCTGCATCCAGAACCCGGACTTAAAAACAGTGCTGGATTTTACGGAACAGTGGAACATGCTGAACAAGGACACAGGAAGTATGCTGGTAACAGGCGTTACCCTGGTGCGCAGCGATTTTCTCAGAGAGAACCGTTCCCCTGTTGCAGACTTCATAAAGGACCATGAGGCCTCCACCCTTTTTGCCACGGAACATACAGAGGACGCCGCCAGGCTGATTGCCAAGCAGGGTATTGTGGAGAAGGCCCCCATTGCCCAGAAAGCCCTTCCCTACTGCAATATTGTATGCCTGACCGGACAGGAGATGAAGGATGCCTTAAGCGGCTACCTCTCCACCTTAAATGGGCAGGACCCCAAATCCATCGGCGGACAGATGCCCGGAGATGATTTTTACTATATGCCCTAACCCTTGATTGCGGAGACATCACTCATGAATCAACCCACAAATCACAACACACGAATAAGAAAATATCTGGTTTGGCTGTTCTGGATTGCAGTATGGCAGGCAGCCAATCTGCTGATACACAACAACATAATATTCGTAGGCCCTCTGGACATGATAAAGGCCCTGGCAGAACAGGCAGCGGACCCTTCCTTCCGGACCACCATCCTGAATTCCTTTGCCAGGATAAGTCTTGGTTTCCTGGGGGCCTTTTTCTTAAGCATCCTCCTGGGAAGCCTGGCCTATCTCTTTCCCCTGGTAAAAGAACTGCTGGACCCGGTCATGCTGCTGATTAAGTCCGTACCCGTTGCCTCCTTCATCATCCTGGCACTGATATGGATTGGCTCCCGCAACCTGGCAGTGTTCACCTCCTTTCTGGTGGTGGTGCCCATGGTCTATGTAAGCACCCTGTCCGGGCTGGAACATACGGATAAGAAACTGCTGGAAATGGCCCGGGTCTTCCGTATGCCCATATGGAAGCGTATTCACTATATCTATGTGCCGGCCCTCCTGCCATACCTTGTAAATGGGTGCGGGACTGCCCTTGGGATGAGCTGGAAATCCGGCGTGGCCGCGGAAGTCATCGGCATACCGGAAGGTTCCATCGGAGAACAGCTGTACTACTCCAAGCTGTATCTTGACACGGCCGGACTCTTTGCCTGGACCTTTGTCATCATAGTAATAAGCGCACTGTTTGAGCGTTTCTTTCTTTATCTATTAAAGAAAATAAAGCATTGAGGAGCGTGTATGGAATGACCCTGGAATTACAAAATATCTCTAAATCATTTGACGGGCTGCCCGTATTAAGGAACCTGAACCTGTCCTTTCATCAGGGACAATGCTATTGTCTGATGAGTCCGTCCGGTTCAGGCAAAACCACTCTGCTGCGCATTCTCATGGGGATGGAACAGGCGGACCATGGCTTGATACTCGCAGATGGAAAACCTCAGGACATGGATTCCCTGACTGTTTCTGCTGTTTTTCAGGAAGACCGGCTCTGCGAATCCTTTTCCCCCATTGAAAATGTATCAATGTGTGCCGGGCGGCTGGTCAAAGCATCCCGCATTAAATGGGAACTGGCCCGCCTGCTTCCGGAGGAATGCCTGAACCGCCCTGTGTCCACCTTAAGCGGCGGCATGAAGCGCCGGGTAGCCGTCATTCGGGCCCTCCTCACCCCCTCACGTATCCTTCTCATGGACGAACCCTTTACCGGTATGGATGACGAATTGAAACGCAATGTCATTTCATATATCAGGGAAAAACAGGACGGAAGGCTTTTAATTCTATCAACCCACCAGGAGGAGGATGTGGAACTCATTGGCGGGGAGCTGGTGAGATTGGAAAACTGTATGGACGGCTGATGAATCGGAGGATGTTTTGGCCCTGCCGGAAAAAACAGATGATATGTATGATATATCAGTAAAATCAAAGAAAGGCGCTGCGGCCTCTGGTTTTGCCAGATGGCCCGCAGCGCCTTTCACATATAAATTTGTATAGAATTTGTATAAAACAGACTGATTCAAGCACCTGTGTCGGTGTGGACAGGATGACCTTACATCTGTCTCATCTGGTCCTGGCAGGATGGTGCAGGCACATCGAAGGCAGGATTGAACGCATAGAAATTCCTGCTGTCCAGTTTCTCCTGAGTGATGCGCAGCAGTTCGCCGAATCTCTGATAATGAACGACTTCCCTTTCCCTCAGGAATTTAATGGGTTCACAGACGTCATAATCCTTGACAACGCGCAGAATATTGTCATAGGTGCTCCTGGCTTTCTGCTCTGCGGCCATATCCTCATGAAGGTCCGTAATCACGTCTCCCTTGGACTGGAACTCACATGCATTAAAAGGAATCCCACCTGCTGCCTGGGGCCAGATACCGGTGGTGTGGTCGATATAGTAAGGTCCAAAGCCCTGCTCTACCAGCTGGTCAGCAGTCAGTCCCTTTGTCAGCTGATGAATGATGGCAGCCACGATTTCCAGATGGGCAAGCTCCTCTGTACCGATGTCGGTCAGGGTTCCCTTGCACTCTTTATATGGCATGGCGTAGCGCTGGGAAAGATAACGCATGGAGGCGCCCATTTCGCCGTCCGGCCCGCCATATTGACTCATTATAAACTGAGCCATCTGAGCATTGGGCTCTTTGATATTAACCGGAAATTCCAATCTCTTCTCATAAATCCACATTAATAGCACCCTCCTTCCCATGGCCATGGATCGTTAATCCAGGACCAGTATGCAGCATCCCTATTGGCGGAAGCAGTCAAAGGTCCAAACTGGGCCTCAAAGGCTGCTGCTGCATTTCTATATGCGTTTGCCATCTGATTATAGTAATCAATGGCGGCTGCATCACACGGATGGGTGTCAAGGTAGAGATTCGCGTCAACCACTGCAAAGCCGGCCTGGTCCACCTCAAGGAGCATGGCCTCACGGGAAGCATTAAAGTCGGGATTCATCATCTGATTCATCATCTGATTCATCATCTTCCGCACCTCCCGTAATTAAATTGTAAATCCAGGTCAGGGAAAATGGTTCCCTGGACAAGGCCTCTCTCAGGGGCATAGGTGGTCTGCCACTGCTGCCACGGCACATAAGCCATGGCTACCGGAAACTGCTGCTCCAGCACGCCTCCTTCAGTAGAGGGACACGACATATTAGCTGGCTGAGTGGCTGGGGCTGCAGGGGCAGGATAGGAAAGCTCAGGATTGCTTCCCCATGAGTCCCATGGAAATGTGTTCATGTCTGGATAATTCGGATTTGTATAAGAACCGCATCCATTTCCAAACGATGTACCGCTAGACATGCGGCCGCGGCCACAGCACTGGGTACTTACATCTGTATAAGAATCCATAGGTTGGATACTCCTTCCATTTATCTTTTTCTACTATAGTTTATGAGAAGAAAAAGAACGGGTGACAATAAAATACATTGAGACAATCACTCACACTTTGTCCGGGCGTCCCATATGATATAGTACAAACCAACAAAAAAGGAGAGTGCAATATATGTGTTGCTTTAGATTTTGCAGATGTGGATGGAATCGTTGTAATTGTGGATGTGGCTGTGGCTGTGGCAGTAACAGCGGATGTGGCTGTAACAATAGTGGCTGTGGATGCGGTTGCGGCAATAACAGCGGCTGGGGCTGTGGCTGTAACAACAGTGGCTGTGGCTGTGGCTGTAACAACAGTGGCTGTGGATGCGGTTGCGGCAATAACAGCGGCTGGGGCTGCGGTTGCGGTTGCAGCGGAGGCAATAACAGCGGCTGCGGTTGTGGATGCGGCGGCAACAGCGGCTGCGGCGGCCATGATATCTGTGCAGGCACCAGACGCCAGGCATACAGGGAAGGCTTCCGCAATGGCCATTGGGAAGGCTTCAACGATGCAACCTGGGGCAATCGATGTGGCGGCCCTGCCCCCCGTACAGCCGGAGGACCTGGACCAGCTATCGCCGAAAGCAGCTGTGGCTGCAATAGCTAATATAAACTGATAAACAGCAGGTATGCAGAACAGGACCTCCCTGCGAGGCCCTGTTTTATGCACCTGCTCTCTTTTTAACCTCCTTTTGACATCTTTTCGACATCATTCGACATCTTTACTCCCCACATCCCCGCCTACATAACGGACAGCCATTGACAATCTTCCTTTTTCTGGTATATAGTTGGTTTATATTCATTATCAATTCATACATATAACCACAGGAGGTTTTTTCATATGGATGCACAAAAACTGGAACAAATACAAAAGGTCTTTTCCAACGACCGTTTTGCCACGGATAACGGGGCAGTCATTGAGCAGGCGGATGAGGGATATGCAAAATGCTGGCTGGAAATACAACCGCACCATCTCAATGCGGCGGGCACGGTCATGGGGGGTGCCATCTTTACCCTGGCTGACTTTGCCTTTGCGGTTGCTTCCAACTGGAACAAACCCTTCACGTTTCAACCACGTCCCAAATCACCTACCTGGGTGTTGCCAGAGGCACACGCCTCATAGCTGAGGCCAGAAAGGTAAAGGAAGGGCGCAGCACCTCTACTATCTGGTGGAAGTGAAGGATGACCTGGGCAATGAGGTGGCCCACGTGACAGCCAGCGGTTTCTCCAAAGGATAGTCATGATTCCCTTGAGCAGGGCGCAGGGCGCCTTGGTGATGATGACGGATACCGCGTCCCTTGCCACTTCCTCTTTGATTACCCGCTCCAGTTCCGCCTGGTCAAAGGCGTTCACCTCACAGACATGTTCAATGCCCAGTGACCTGCACAGACCGTAAATATTGATGGCGGGAACCACCTGTCCCTTAAGGGTCTTGCCTGAGGCGGCATGGTCCTGGTGCCCCGTCATTCCTGTGGTGGAATTATCCAGGATGACCACTGTGCCTGTGGCCTGGTTGTAGACCATGTTCATGAGAGAGTTGATGCCTGTGTGCATGAAGGTGGAATCACCGATTACAGCCACCCAGTTCTTAATATACTCTCTTCCCTTTGCCTTTTCCATGCCGTGGAGAGTGCTGATGCTGGGGACATCCCGGACACAGTTACCCAAAACAAATCTGGGCCACATCCTCGTCCGAGGCGCCTCCTGCCACGGCCAGGCGGGCCACACATTCCTTCCATACCTCCAGGTCATTCTCCGTATATCCCACCACAGTAGGCTTTCCCGTGGTGCCGCTGGATGCATGGATTCTTAGCAGTTCCTTCCTGGGAACCGCAAACAGGCCATAGGGATAATTATCCCTCATATCCTGTTTTGTTACAAAAGGAAGCTTCTGCAAATCCTTCAGCGTCTGTATATGCTCCGGCTTTACACCTGCCTCCTCCATCTTGGCGCGGTATGCCGGTACCTTCTCGTAAACCCGGTTCACCGTGTCTTTTAGGCGGCTCAGCTGTATCGCTTCAATCTCCGCCCTGGACATTGTCTCCTCTTTTGCCCAAATCATGTTGTCTGACCTCCCTTTCCCTGCACCCACATCTCCTGTCTGGTTTTCTGTACTATCTCACTTCGACGTGACAACGCATTGGCGCATTATATTGTCTGGCGACATTATACCATCCTTTCCCGGATTTGTCTGCTGTTTTTGTGCATATTTCATATGAGTTTTCTGTTTGCGGTTTTTACGCCGGAAGCATCTGCACAAAGCCAAAGAGCGACCATATCTACATATTATCACAGTTTCATGACTTAGGTCATATGAGGACGGGACATACTGCCAATGTCCCTGTATATTAACAGGGAACCATGCATCCCGCCTTATGGCGTTTTCCATGGTTCCCTGCAATCGCAAGCCCTCACTGTGCCGGACGGCCGTGTCCCGCTACACCAGGACTCCCTCCTGGCTGCGCAGCTTTACCGCTGCGGACAGGTCCGTCTTTTTATGTTCCTCTCCGCCCTGTTCCCGACACTTCTTGGAACGTTCCCCGGCGGTCTCGCACTTCTGGTAGAAATACTTGATGATGTCCTTTCTGGTAATGATACCAATGAAACTCTTCTGATCATCCAGTACCGGCACAAAGTTCTGGTTCAATGCCTTCCCGATCAGATCCTCCATATCTGCGTCTGCCTTAACCGGACGGTTGTCACACCGGCGGCGTATGGCTGTGACAGGTATCCTCTCAGCCCCTTTCAAATCCAGGTTGAACTGGTTCTTCATTCCCCATAACAGATCACCTTCCGTCAGCGTCCCTACATAGCGCCCTGTCCTGCTGACAATCGGTACCGCAGAATACTTGTGGTGCTCCATTTTCTCCAAAGCCTGCCTTAACGTATCATCCTCGCTTATATACGCCACGTCACTTTTAGGAGTCAGGAAAAACAGTATGTTCATTTTTTCACTCCTTTTTCCCGTATTCTTAATTAAGTATAATGCCTGCCTCTGAACCGAATGTGAACAAATTATTATAAAAATCTGAAATTTCTTAAGATGCAGGAAATATAGATGTATTTATATGTGCATTACACCTGCGGGAGCCGCCGTACTCTGTCTGACCACCAAATACGGCTGAAACATAATATTTTTCTTTGTATCCTGTTTCTGTTTCTGGCGGATAATCCGAATCATCTGCTGAACCGCCTCTGTTCCCATCTCCTCCACCGGCTGATGAATTGATGTAAGAGGCACACTCAATATCTCTGAAAAAAAGATATCGTCATATCCAATCAGCGATATATCTTCCGGAACAGAGATTCCCTGCTGCTTTAAATAGTGAAACACGCCATACGCCGACATATCATTATAGGCAAAAATTGCTGTAACATCTTTTTTGAGCAGATACTCTGCCCCCCGCACGCCGCTGCTCAGGTCATAGTCCCCATAAAATATAAGGGACGGGTCAAATTCCACTCCTTTTTCCATCAGCGCCCGTATATAGCCCTGCGTCCTCCGGTTGGAATCAGCCAGATCCTTTGGGCCGCCCACGCATCCAATCCTGGTATGGCCCAATTCCAGCAGATGTCTGGCTGCAAGATATCCTCCCTCATCATGGTCCACAATCACGGAACAGCCTTTGACCTCAGGATAAAAGCGGTCCACAAGGACAAACGGTATGTTGAGTGAATCCATCAGCGCCACCATTTCCTCCACTTTTTCACTGTCATTCTCCCTTGCCATACAGATCAATACTCCGTCCACACCCTTGTCAGCCAGCATCTGCAGATATTTCATCTCGCGCTCATGAAGGTCATTGGTATTGCACAGTATGAGATTCCAGCCGTTCCTGCGGCATTCATCTTCAATGGACTTAGCCATATTAGCAAAAAAGTTGTTTCGGATGTCAGATAAAATCAGGCCCAGGGTTTTTGTCTGCTTCTTTACCAGCCCCACGGCTAATTGATTTGGCCGGTAATTGAGTTCCTTCGCAGCCTGGAGAATCGCCTCCTCTGTTGCCTTAGGAATCTTATGTGCCTTTCCATTCAGTACCAATGATATGGTGGTAATAGAAAAACCTGTGTACTTCGCTATATCCTTAATTGTTGTTCGCAAATCCTGCCCCCTGTTAAAACATGCTCAAAATCTTACATTTCATTATATCATAAGTTTATTATTTAGCAATGTACCAGCAAAATTTTTCCATGACTCGAATTGCCTCAAAATACTTAGATATCTCCACGTATTCATTGGGCTTATGACACATCTGAGGCTCTCCCGGACCAAAGAGCAGTGCCGGACAGTCCGGCCAGGCTGTCCGGAAAATGGAAGCATCTGTAAAATAGTTGATACCGGTCTCTCTGGCATCATCGCCTATGAACCCTTTCAGCCTGTGAAGCCACTGGTTTTTTTGGCCTGTCTCTACCGGCATCCTGTAATTTGATATCTCATGCACAAAGGACAGACCCCCGTTATATCCTTCACACCGCTTTTCCATAAGGCATTCCAACCGGTTCAGAACCTCCTTTTCATTCAAGGGCGGTACAATCCGGATATCAGCCAGGAATTTGGCCCTGTCCGGCGTCATATTGGGGGCAATTCCTCCCTCCGCCATGGTAATCTGGAGCGTACTGCGTCCCAGCACAGGATGCTCCTCCCTCTTAAGCTCCTCTTTCAAATCCGCAAGCAGGCCAAAGCCCTGCTCCAGGGCATTGATTCCCTGCCAGGGTTCTGCTCCATGGCTTGTCTTGCCTGAAACAGACAGCTTTAACCAGATACATCCTTTCTGAGCCACACCAGCCTGACATGAAGTAGGCTCTCCAATCAGGAGCAGCTCTGGAAATAAATCCGGGTATTCCTTTATGATTTCCTTTGCGCCCAAACCGCCGCGTTCCTCATCGCAGGTTCCCGCAAAAACAATCGTCTTCTGTGGGACGCATCCACTCTCAGCCAGCTCTCCCAGAACAAAAGCCATGACTGCCAATCCGCTTTTCATATCACTGGCTCCTCTTGCATAAAGGCGCCCGTCCTGTTCTGCACACACAGCCGGATTGGTATTCCATTCGTTTATATCCCCATATGGAACTGTATCCAGATGTCCGTTAAAAAGTATGGTCTCCTCTGTTTTTCCTTTGAGCACGCCAATCACGTTGCCGTGATGCTCATCAATCAGCTGAACCCTTGTTTCCATACCCTTTCTTTTTAAATATTCTGCCAGATAAACAGCTGCCTCCTGTTCCCTGTCCTTTCCGTTGACACTGGGTGTATCCAGTATGTGCTTCAAAAACTCCAGAGCCTCTGTTCTTTTCTGTTCCTCTGTTCTTTTCTCTGTTTCCATCTGCAATCCTCCTGCAAAAAGAGGACTGCCGCCCATGGAATCCTTGATTTCAGGCAGCAGTCCCCATTCTTATTCTTACTTTGTCATCCAGTCCATGATTCCCTGCCACATCCTGTTATAATATTCCCACTCACAGAATTCCGGCGGTGCCCAGTGGGGGGCGCAGTCCGTGGTTACTACAGCGCTCTTTCCCTTTCCATATTCTCCAAAGGCAATAAACGGGTCATCATCTACCACAGCGGCCACGACCGCTTCCGGCTTTGCAATGGTCTTATTATATCCCAGTACCTGCGGGAATTCCCTGGGAATTCCGTTCAGGGCTTCATGCTCAGCAACCGTCACAGGCGCAGTTCCCTCGCAGTGCTCCATACGGTCGTCCACGGTAAGCACCTCTACCGGCAGAACCTCCTGCACTGCAGTATCATGCCATTTTCCTTTTGCATCCACGCCTGAAAAGGTAAGGTAGCCTCCAACCATCATAAGGGCTCCCCCATCCAGCACGTAATCGCGAATCAAATTGCATCTGTTTGGTTTCTTCTCGCTTCTCATAAACGTGGCTGACGGAAGAAGAAGCGTATTTGCTCCGATGTCAGAGAGAATCACTGCATCGTATTCCTTTAATTCTTCCATTGTAAATGGAAATTCCTCTCCTGCCAGATGGTTCGGCAGAAAAGTAACCTCATAACCGCCTTCCTCCAGCGCTGCTTTCAGCCATTTTTCTCCTGTCTCATATGCGGAGGTATAAAAACTGTCAAATCCTTTCACATGTGTGGTATAACTCATCCAGGACTCTCCTGCCAACAATACTTTCTTGCTCATCTCTCTTCTCCTTATTCTTCATTCTATTTATTTGCCTTACACCATTCCAGTATGAGCTGGGCATAAACAAGAATGGCTTCCAGATATGATTCCGCCTCCACATACTCATTGACAGAATGGCACTCTTCCAACCGTCCGGGGCCAAACTGCATGGTGGGGCAGCCCGCGATGTTCTTCCATAATCTCGAGTCACAGCCTGCAGGAGAACCGACCAGGCGCACCTGCCTTCCAAGGGCTTTTTCGTATCCATTCATAAAGCAGGCCACAAAGCTGTCACCGGATTCCTGTTCAAAGGCCCCTCCGGCCTGATACATGGTTATCACCGGCCTGTGCTGGCGCAGCCACATGTCACTGTCAGCCACCCGGTTCACCGCATCTGTAAATTCTTCTACAATTTGATCATAACTCATCTGTCTGGGCAGATAGTGGATGCATGTCTCAAAATAGCAATGTCCCGGCACGGTGGAACCGGCGCTGCCGCCGTGAATCGTACCTATATTCAGATTGGGAGCAGGAAGCAGGGGATGTTTATAGGTCAGGAGCCATTTGTGTTCCAGCTCCTCCAACTCCCGGATAACCTTAAGCGCCTTATCAATTGCGCTGACTCCCTTCCACTTTGCTCCGGAATGATTCGCTTTTCCCTCAAACTCCACTTTAAAAAAGACAAATCCCATATGGGCCAGAATCAATTCATCGGAAGAAGGCTCGCAGACAACCACTCCATCGGCTTTTTCTCCTGACATGATTGCCGCCATAGAACCATTGCCTCCGCCTTCCTCGTCGCAGACTGAAGTGATATGTACATCTCCCGGCAGTTGTACCCCGGCGTCCTTAAGCAGCTGCACTGCCATAACAGATGCCATAAGACCGCCTTTCATATCAGCCGCGCCCAGGCCGTAAAGCCTGCCGTCATTCATGGTTGGCGTGTGCGGCGGCGTATTCCACTCATTTTCATTTCCCGCAGGCATGGTGTCTATATGGCCGTTAAACATCAGGCTCCTGCCGTCTTTGTCACCCTTAAAAACAGCATACACATTATAGCGGTCATCGTAATTATGTCCAATGTTTCCTTCCTGATATTTTGTCAGGCATTCTTTAATGGCTTCCTCTGTCATGGGATCCCGGCGGATGATATCCGCGCCCATATCCCCGAACAATTTCACCATATACTCCTGCCCCTGTTTTTCCAGTCCCCCTGCTATCCCATGGCCCAAATCATGGGTATCAATAGCAATAAGGTCCATCAAACGCTGTATATATGTCTGTTTATTTTCTTCCAAAACTTCTTTTAGCGGCCTCATAATTTCAACTCCTTTTTCGGTCAGACATGGCTGCGGCATTTCATCACTCTCTTAACCATATTAACCGTAATTACGGATTCCCTGTTCAATGATATCCCAGAACTTTTCCACATCCACTTCCACTGCCACATTGCTGTTGGGCTCCCTCTTGGAATATCCGAAGAAGTCACAATTCGTACGGCCGTAGCTCTGAACGCTGCGGATGTCTATTTCCGTAAACATTGCTTTCGTAGTAAGGACGGTCGGGTCTGTCAGGTATGCTATGGTCAGAGGATCATGAAGAGGCCCTCCCTCCCATCCGAATACAGCTTTTTGGCTCTTGCTGAAAAACCGCATCAAATCCGCGAACAGCATTGCCGGCGGCGTGCCGATTTTTTCCATTCGTTCAATCACGGACGGATAACACAGTACTTTTCTGGTCACGTCCAGTCCTACCATGGTTATGGGCCTATTGCATGTGAACACCACGTGGGCCGCATCTGCGTCCGCCAGGATATTGAACTCTGCCGCAGGCGTCACATTTCCCAACTGATAGCAGCCTCCCATGAGCACAATCTCACGAATCTTGGGAAGAATTCTCGGTTCCAGGCGGATTGCCATGGCAATATTGGTCAGAGGGCCTGTGGGTACAAGTGTAATATCGCCGTCCGATGCCATCAGCGTATCTATTATATACAGCACCGCGTGTTTATCTTCTGCTTTTCTCCGGAGAGGAGCAAATACCGGTCCGTCAAGTCCTGTCTCTCCATGTATGTCATCTGCAATAACCTGCTTATCCCGTATCATGGGCTGTCCGCATCCTGCGTACACCGGAATATCCAGCCCCAGATATTGGCATACATTCAGCGCATTGGCAGTTGTTTTCTCCAATGTCTGGTTTCCGGCGACCACTGTGATACCCAATAAATCAATTTGCGGGCTCTTAGCTGCCAGCATTATGGCAACCGCGTCGTCATGGCCCGGATCACAGTCTAAAATAATCTTGCGCTTATCCATATCTTGACCTCCTGCTATTCAATCGTAACCAGCGAACTCTTTTTCTTCTCCTGGGCTTTTTTCTTAGATATCATGGAAACTGCCAGCACAGCAATGGTCACCACGTAGGGCATCAGCAATACAAACTGGGATGGAACACCATACGCCTGTATACGGGCTCCCAATGAATCCGTAAATCCGAATATCAGACATCCAACCGCTGTAAGTGCGGGATGGGCTCCTCCAAAATACATGGCAGCCACACCCATAAATCCTCTGGAATTCGTCATGCCCTCTGTAAAAAGCCTGCTGTATCCAAGGGACAGATGAGCTCCTGCCAGCCCTCCAATCAGACCGGATATGGCTATTGCCTGGTATTTCATGGCATTTACATTAATTCCCGCTGTCTCTGCAGCCATGGGAAACTGTCCCACTGCCCTCAGCCGCAGTCCCCATACTGTCTTCTCAACTACCACCGGCTAAAGCCGGTGGGTTGATGCGGCCTAAAGGCCGCCGTTA
>ERZ894236.723-NODE-723-length-33743-cov-30.7593_pt1 | contig 33743 bp, 35 predicted proteins | sample MGYA00380297_ERZ894236 | MGnify/ENA primary metagenome ERZ894236 (study PRJEB32331, sample SAMN06328420) | human gut metagenome | biome: human gut microbiome; feature: stool | host: Homo sapiens | collected 2014-08-04 ... | reverse complement strand
AAGAAGGGATTAGAAGTAGCAGATAAGGCAATTAATAAAGATTCAGAGGGCGAGTAAAATCGCTCTCTTTTAATTTGCGCCGGCGCAAGATCTGGCAGAAAGGAATATGTATGAAAACATTAAAAGTCATTGATGTATCAGAACATAATGGAAGGATTGACTGGGAAGAGGCCAGAAAACATATCGACGGTGTGATTATCCGGTGTGGTTACGGTATGGATCAGGCCGATCAGGACGATAAATACTGGAAACGTAATGCCGATGAATGCACACGCCTGGGCATTCCGTTTGGTGTATATCTGTACTCTTATGCCGACACGGATGTAAAGAGCCGTAGTGAGGCAGCTCATGTGCTACGATTGATTAAAGGGTATGAATTGAGTTATCCGGTGTATCTGGATCTCGAAGAGGAGAAGGACGGAACCCGCAGGCAGGCTGTAAGAGGGGCAAAAATCTTTGCTGATATTGTGGAGGACGCCGGTTATCAAGTCGGGATCTACGCCAATGAGAACTGGTACAAGACCATTATCGGCAGATCCCTGGACAAGTACACCAAGTGGGTGGCGAAATACAGTTCTAAGGCTCCCGACGTTCCAAATGTTGATATCTGGCAGTATACCAGCTCCGGTAGAGTGCCGGGGCTTACAGGTAATGGAGGTCGTGTAGATGTTAACCATTGTTACCGTGATTTTGTATCAGAGATTACGGGCAGCTCCGCTCCGGCACCAAAACCGGATACCAGTAAGCCTGCCACATCTGGCGGCAATGCTGTGATCAGAGACGGGCAGATCCACTGCAACAACTTCACCGGTGCCAGGATTAAAGTAGATGGAGACAGGGGACAAGAAACTGTCAAAGGCGGAATCATGGTACTGCAGACAGGTATTAACCAGGATTACCGTGCTGGGTTGGATGTAGATGGTATCTGGGGACCTGCGACAGAGCGGGCATTGGGCAGTCATTATGTATGCAGGGGAGAGTGTCAGTACATGGTAACGGCGCTTGAGATCCTGCTTATGCTCAAATGCTACAACCCTCAGGGTGTAGAGTGCCCTGGCAGCTTCGGCGCTGGCCTGGATGCGGCAGTAAGGGCATACCAGCGTGATCATGGTCTTACTGTGGATGGTATTGCAGGATACAATACATTTATGAGTTTGGTTGCATAATAATAGGTTGCGGAGCACTTAGATGACAAGAAAGGGCGTGGCATAAAGCTGCGTCCTATTTTATTACTACAAAATAAAACGAAAGGATGATTTTATGTTAGTAGAGATCAAGAAAATGAACAAGGAAGAAGTAACAGTTGTAACCAGCCTTGATATTGCGGAGACGTTTGGGAAGGAACATAAACATGTATTAAGAGACATAAAGGAACTTGAATGCTCGGAGGAATTTGGACGGTCCAATTTTGGACTGTCCTCATATATAAATCAGCAGAACAAAGAGCAGCCAATGTACTTTATCACCAGGGACGGATTTACCTTGTTGGTAATGGGATACACTGGTGAAAAAGCTATGAAATTTAAAGAGGCGTATATTCGCCAGTTTAACGCTATGGAAAAGGCTCTGATTGGAAAGCTGAAAGAGCGTGAGAAAGGCATTGCTGTCAGGCAGGCTCTGACGAATGCCCTACAGCAGTCACAGGAAAATGAACGGATGCACGGGCATGCTTATTCCACATATACGAATATCGTATATGAGGCAGTATTCGGAAAAGATGCAAAACATCTCCGTGAAGAATATGGCATATCTAAAAAGGAGAATCTCCGGGATTGTTTTAGCGAGGAAGAACTGAAGGCTGTACAATCAGTTGAAATGATCGTGAGTGGTTTGGTGAACTGTGGGTGGGGATATGACCAGATCAAGGAGTTTGTGCTGAACCAGAATCTAAAAATGCTGGCGGCCTGATACGTGGACAAGTCTGGTAAGATGTGCTATACTGATAAAACAGGAGCACTACTGTAACTATCAACGCACAGAGGGCAACTGTAAAACGCTGTAAGGCTCCGAGTCTCCCGCCGGGGCCTTTTTAGCGGCCATAAATAAAGAGACTATACATAAAGTATAGCCTCTCAGACAAAGAAGGAAATGGTGGAAGTATTACCAGTTTTTTCAATAATAACGCTTGGAAGCTCTGATGTCAAGTACAAAACGGCCGACACCATTACAGTGTCGGCCGCCGTATAAGATTAGAGGATGCAAGCTCCCCCTGGTTGCGTTTTAATAATACAACATAATGGGGATTAGTGCAATAGATAATCGTTGACAATTTTCGACGTTAATCCTCTTTTAGTAGCCCACGTTCGTGTGCTTCTTTTACTATACGTTCAAATAATTCATCTGTAGGCTCAAATTTGCCCAGATCCGCTTCATTGTCCATTTCTTTTGCATTTCCTGCAGCTTCATCCCTGACACGCTGGCATATCCATTCAAGAAATCCTGGGTCCTGTTCAAATTCTGGGTTAGCCTCAAAATCTGGGTCATATGTTTTCTTTCTGTTTGACATTTTCATCACCTCCGAATTAAGTTTAATATCGGAGGTGATAATAGGCTACTGGTAAATGTTGGAAGTTATGCGGAGGCGTGCTGCCTGTACCGGTATCCCTTGGGGCGTTCCTCTGGATAAGTCCGATAATAGAGGTATAAAGCATATTGCACAGATACGTTCCCGTGTGCTGGCAGATTTGGGTTCCGGTCCAATGCCGCCCTATATAATAGGTAGGCATCGTGATTCTCAAAAATAATATTCTCTTTCATTCGTGCAACCTTCTTTCAAAAAACAGAACATTTGTTTGTTGTATACTTAATTATACGAACGTATATTCTGTTTGTCAACTGTATAAAATCACCATTGACAGATATCGCAAAATACTATAAAATTGTAATGTGTCAATCTCGTGTCATAGAGATAGGCAAGACACCAGCATTTATGCGGTTCCGTGGCAGTAAGGTAACATGACTTTTAATCAAGTTGTCCGGGGTTCGAATCCCCGATGCTTCACTGTGAAACAGTTCAAATTCAGTTATTACTGTATTTGAGCTGTTTTTTTGTTACGGAAGCTATTTGGACAGCATGCTCACTGCGCTCGGGAGAAAAAGTACAAAAAATAAGAAGCCATAATCTTGAGGGGGGATAGATTATGGCCTCTTATTTTCATGTCTACTTTTATAAAAATATAAAAAGAAGGAGAGCCGGTATAAGGGAATACCGGCATATGAAAAAGAAAAAGATTTTGAAAAAAGTCTTATTGGCTTTGTTCAAATACTAATATACATTGTAAATGTGATGAATCTGTGATGAAATAGTAAAAGAAATGTGAAAAAGTTTTTTATTTTTTCTTCATATATGGATAGAAATCCTGTACACAGATACGAAGTATATAGTGTAACGGCCGTTAAAGAAAAAAGAATCGGGTGAAAGCTTATGAGAATAAATGAAGACAACTTTGTAGAGCAGTTAAAGTTCCGGAACGAAAAGGCTCTAGAATATGTGATCGACAATTATGGACGCATTGTAAAATCAGTGATAAAAAAACATCTGTTTTCATTGGAGTATTATCAGGAGGAGTGTATCAATGACGTTTTCCTGGCTGTGTGGGAAAATATAAATTCTTACAGAGCCGAGAAAAGCAGTTTTACAAACTGGATTGCAGGTATCTCCAGATATAAAGCCATAGACTACAAGAGAAAGTATCTGAATGGGGAACAGGCGGAGAATCTGGATGATGTAGTAGCTGGAGAGGAGGACCGAGAGCAGTTGAAACTGATTGAGAAAGAACTGTCTGAAGAGATGGAAGAAATGCTCAGTTGTCTGAATCCTGAGGACAGAGAGTTATTTATGAAGCTTTATGTGGATGAGATGGAACCGGAGGAAGTGAGCCGGCAGACCGGAATGAAAAAAGATGTGATATATAACAGAGTTTCCAGGGGAAAACGGAAAATAAGGAAATTGTTTTCGGGGCAGAAAGGAGAGAACAGTTATGAGCAGTAATATATATGAATTATTAAATGATGTACAGACAGATATGGAGAATTACAAAGCGGAGGAACCTGATGATATAGAGAGAAAGCGCTGGAAGAAAAAAGCTGCAAAAGATATTATAGGTAAGGGAAAAAAGAAAAGAAGATGGAAACCTGTTGCCGGTGTCTGTGCCGCTGCAGTGATCCTGGCTGTGGGAGTAGGAAGCGGTCCCCTGCATTACGTTGTTCAGGCTGCTGTAAAATCAATATCTTATGATATTGCTTCCATACTTGGCATTAAAAAGGATCTGGAGCCATATAAAACAGTGATTGGCAAGTCTGTGACATCAAACGGAATAACGATTACTTTGAACGAGGTAATTGTAAATGAAGATGAAATTATAGTATCCAGTACCAAAGAATATGATGAGAAGATCACAGATGAAAATAAACGTTTTATCGGGGTAAATGTATACATCAATGGTAAGTCTGTTTCAGACAGCGCGTCCGGCGGAGAAGAGCAGGTTGGAGATAATACAATAGTATCCGTCTCTGAATGCGATATTAAGGATGTGGACTTAAGTCAGACATTTGATTTTGAGATACAGTATATGGACTATGATAACATGAGTGCTACATGGGAGTTTGAATTTTCAGCTTCAGGGGAGGAACTGGCACAGAGTACCAATACAGTCCAAATAAATAAAACATTTACACTGGACGATGGAACAGAAGTATATCTTGACAAATTTACAGATAATCCTCTTGGACAGAAAATTTATTTTTCTACATCTACAGGTAATTGTGATTATGATCTTGTTTTAAGAGGTACAGACGACTGCGGAAATGCTGTGGAGTTTACACTTTCCAGGTGGAGTAACGGCGTGGGTAGAATGAATATTTCCACCATTGATAACGGAAACCTGAGTGATGATGCCACAGAACTTTATCTGACACCTTATGCAGTGAAATTCCCGGAGCAGAGCGGAAAGCTCAGTAATGATTTTAAACAGGCAGGGGAGGCATTTACCATAGATATCAGACCGCAACAAAAATAACAGGTATGGATAATAAGAAAAAGGGACAGGCGATATTTGCCTGTCCCTTTGGGATTATCTGTCAGCTTTATATGGAGGGTCTGCAGGATAACCGCTGCCTGCCTTCTGCATTCCTCTTTGTATGGCATCCCTGGAGTTTTTCCAGTCTGCATCTTTGTTTCGGTAGTCAAATTTGTCACAGAACCATTCCAGGTCATCTGTGACCCTCTGCATATTATCGGTCATGAGTGGAAATAGGATTTCATAAAAAGAAGACTTCTCTTTGTCGGATAAAAGGGATTCTGCGGTCTCTACAAGATCACCAAAGTGAGAGAGACAGAAGCCTTTGCTGTTCTTAAACAAATCTGTAAATTCAGGATTTTTTCTGTACAGCTCAAAAAAGGTATCGAGATAGCGTACATATGTATTTTTATAGTAATCGCAGATATAGCAGTTTTGGCCCTGCTCCTTTACCCAGGAACCAATGTTCGTTTTCGGATTGTCTGAATCCAGTTTGGCTTTTTTAAAATGTCCCAGCATGGAGGCTTTTCCCGGGGAGAACATTTTAATTTGCTGTTTTAGTTCTTCATTTTTCTTCTTAAAATGTGTGGTTAAAATCAGTCCGCAGCCAAGACGGTTGCCGTAGTCAAACATTTTTTTATAATGCTCATGGCAAAAGCCAAGTTTATCTGTCTCTGCACGCACATCGTCCTCCATATAGGAGGCACCGGACCCAAGTACAAAATCCATGGCATGCTGTTCCAGATTTTTTTCAATAAAACAGAAGGGGCATTCATCGTCAGCACGGAATGCGTCCATCAGCGGTATGGTGTATATTTTTTCTTTCATTTTTCTTTCCCCCGGTTTCTTTGCTTATCTTATATAAGAGTAACATAAAAAAATAAGAAAGAAAGAGTGCAAAATGGATTTCTATGCGATACAATAGTAACATTGGATCGCTCTTTTAAGATGTTAAATGTGGATATCTTAAAAAAGTGTGGATAACTTACTGAAGAAATGGAATTTCTGTTGAAAATTTGAGACTCTGTTTGGAAGAGGTTGCAGGTTTTTTCATTGTCTGTTAGTATAGAGTTTAGATTCTGAAATTGGGGGATTTAAAGGAAAAATGAAGAGAAATGTAGATTTGCTGGAGGGTCCTATTGCGGGTTCTCTGGCAAAATTAGCCTTTCCTATTATGGGAACATCACTGATACAGATGGCTTACAATTTGGTAGATATGATCTGGATCGGTCGTATCAGCAGCAATGCGGTAGCTGCCATAGGCGCAGCGGGCATGTATATGTGGCTGGCAAACGGTATCACCACCATACCGAGAATGGGAGGACAGGTGACAGTGGGGCAGTCACTGGGGGCTATGGACAAGGATGCAGCCATTGACTATGCCAGAGGTTCTATTCGGATGGGGACACTTCTTGGCATTCTGTATGGAATTATCAGTGTGATTTTTTCAGGCCCGTTGATCGGATTTTTTAAGCTGAACAGTCCTGATGTCATACACGATGCCAAAATGTATCTTATCATTACATGCGGAGCTATTGTGTTTTCTTTTTTGAACCAGGTCTTTACAGGGATACTGGCAGCTATGGGAAATACCATGGCAACTTTCAGAGCCACCACCATTGGTCTTATCATAAATATTGTGCTGGATCCTCTTTTTATATTTGGATTTGGCCCTGTGCCCAGGATGGAGGTAACAGGAGCGGCGATTGCTACTGTGCTTGCCCAGATTATCGTGTTTTTACTGTATCTTGTTACGGTCTGGAATGAGCCGGTTATTTTTAAGCATATTCATTTGATGCAGAAAACGGAAAAGCAGCACGTGCGTGAGATTGTGCGTATTGGATTTCCATCGGCGATACAGGATGCCCTGTTTTCCGGAATCTCCATGGTAATTGCCCGTCTGATCGCCGGGTGGGGTGATGCTGCTGTGGCTGTACAGAAGGTTGGAAGCCAGATAGAATCTATTTCCTGGATGGCTGCAGGAGGCTTCTCAACTGCTGTAAATGCATTTGTGGCCCAGAATTATGGAGCGGGTAAAAAAGAAAGAATTAAAAAGGGATATAAGACAGCTATGGGGATCATGGCTCTTTGGGGAATATTCACCAGTTTTATTCTCATTGCTTTTCCTGAATTTTTCTTCCGTATTTTTATTACAGAGAGCGATGTACTTCCCATGGGGGTTGACTATCTGAGAATTATAGGTATCTCAGAATTTTTCATGTGTATGGAGATCACGACGGCAGGTGCGTTCCAGGGATTTGGAAGAACCATACCTCCGTCTGTGACGGGAATTTTGTTCAATACACTGAGAATTCCGGTTGCCATGCTGTTGTCATCTACGGTTCTCGGACTGAACGGTGTATGGTGGACTTTGAGTCTCTCCTGTGTGCTGAAGGGGCTTGTACTTCCAGTATGGTTTTTGATCGTATTTTTAAAATATTATAAAAGCGGAAGGCAGAAGTTTTAAAAATAAAGAGGGAGGCAGTTTATGGACAGACAGTCTTTGATGATGATCATCATTGCAGGTATGGTAATACTCATGGGGATCTTTATGGCAGTGAAAGGAAAAACTTCTATGGTAAGGGAGCGGTTTTCCAGTGGTGTATCACCTGAGAACGAGAGAAAATTTATGATGACCGTCGGAGGCGGAGTGAGTATTATAGGGCTTGATATGCTGGCGCTTGGGATTTTCGCATGGAAATCTCCTCTGAAACAGTCCCAGATTTTGTTGGTATTGGCTGTAGGTGTTCTGTTGTTTCTGGCAGTTATTATGTATGGGCAGAAAAAGTTCCGTAAATGACAGCCCACAGCAGAGGAAGATCCTGACATATTATAGGGCTCTGAAATTAGCAGTTGGCGGATAAGAAGAATCGTGGTAAAATGAACCACATATAAAAGTTTTGGTATATCATGGATTTTGTACGTAACTGTGATGATACTGGACAGGTACGTATATTTTATGAAAAGGGGAAAGAACAATGGATAAAGAATTTCGTATTGAGACCAAATGTGTGCAGTCCGGATGGAAGCCAAAAAAAGGCGAGCCGAGAATCCTGCCTATTTACCAGAGTACCACATTCAAATATGATACAACAGAAGAGATGGGACGTCTTTTTGATCTGAAGGAGGATGGATATTTCTATACAAGATGCCAGAATCCTACCAATGATGTGGTGGCATCTAAGATCGCAGATTTGGAAGGCGGTGTGGCAGGTGTGCTGACCTCATCAGGGCAGGCAGCTACTTTCTATGCTGTATTTAATATCTGTGAGGCGGGAGACCACGTGATCTGTGCGTCTGCCATTTATGGAGGTACATTGAACCTCCTTGGTGTGACAGCAAAGAAAATGGGAATCGAATGTACTTTTGTGGATGCGGATGCTCCCTCAGAGGAACTGGAAAAGGCATTTAAGCCAAACACCAAGGCTGTTTTTGCTGAGACTATTGCAAATCCGGCTCTTGTTGTGCTTGATATAGAAAAATTTGCAGGATTGGCACATGCACATGGTGTGCCCCTGATCGTAGATAACACATTTGCAACACCTGTCAATTGCCGTCCATTTGAGTGGGGTGCAGATATTGTGACGCATTCCACAACAAAATATATGGATGGACACGCAATGCAGGTAGGTGGAGCAATTGTGGACAGCGGGAATTTTGACTGGGATGCCTATGGAGAAAAGTTCCATGGACTTACAAGGCCTGATGAATCCTATCACGGAGTGATATATACAAAACAGTTCGGCAAAGCAGCATATATTATGAAAATAAATGCACAGCTTATGCGTGACCTGGGTTCCATTCCATCTCCTACAAACTGTTTTATGCTGAATGCCAGCCTGGAGTCTTTGGCACTGCGTGTAGAGCGTCATTGCTATAATGCCCAGAAGGTAGCAGAATTCCTCAATGAGCACCCGTTGGTGGGACATGTAAATTATGCAGGACTCCCAGGAGATAAATATCATGAACTGGCTAGGAAATATATGCCAAAGGGTACCTGCGGCGTTATTTCCTTTGAGTTGAAAGACGGCAGGGAAGCAGCAGTGAAATTTATGGACAGTCTGAAGCTGGCAGCTATTGTGACCCATGTGGCAGATGCAAGGACCAGCGTGCTTCATCCTGCAAGCCATACACACAGGCAGTTGAATGACGAACAGCTTGTGGCAGCAGGTGTCTCTCCCGGGATGATTCGTCTGTCTGTTGGCATCGAGAATGTTGATGACATTATCGAGGATCTGGCACAGGCTCTGGAAGCCAGTACGAAGTAAGAGATGAAATCTTATCAGATTACAGAGTGGTGTCAGGAGAGCTTTAAAATCTATGCGAAGTCCGGCGGTATATACATAGATGCCACTATGGGAAATGGCAATGATACACTTTTTCTGTGCCGTATGGCAGGCAGGACAGGGTATGTGAAGGCTTTTGATATTCAGCGTCAGGCACTTGAAGCCACAGAGAAACTTCTCCAGGAAAACGGTGTGGGAGAGCGGGCTGAATTGTTTCTGGACAGTCATACAAATATGGGCCTGTATCAGCAGGAGGAGACTGTTGACGGCATATTCTTTAATTTTGGTTATTTGCCCGGGGGTGATCATTCTCTGGCAACCAAGCCTGAAAACAGTATGAAAGCTGTTCTGACCGGTCTGGGACTTCTCAAAAAAGGCGGTGTCATGAGTCTGTGTATATACAGCGGAGGCCATACTGGTTTTGAGGAGAGGGACAAAATTCTGGAAATGCTGAAAAATCTGGACAGCAGGAAATATGTTGTCATTTTGAGTTCATACTATAACAGACAAAATAATCCTCCTATACCGGTGCTTATAATAAAAAAATAGAATTTTTATCAGGGAATGCATATTGCGAAAGGTAATTGCATTCCCTGATTTTATGTATTTGCTGTTCTGAAGCCGAAAGGATGAATAGTAACAAAGGGCATGGGACGAGAATGCCGATTCATATAATAAAAGAAAGAAATTAGCCGGGTTTTGTATGAAAGCAGGAAAAGGTCCGGGTATTTCCGGGATTATCATGTTGTTTTTACTGCCGTATCTTTTGACTGTTATTATATGCGGAAGAAAGGCATGCCCTGTATCCAGAGAATCAGATATGGAGGATTATATTCCCGCTGTGACGGCATCTCAGATATCCTGGGATGCTCCCAGTGAAGCCATAAAGGCGCAGACGGTCATTGCCAGAAATAATCTCTATCTGGAGTGGAAAAAGGGAACTGCGGCAAAGACCATTCAGAATGCCTCTCAGGCCCTGAAGAGAAGGAAAATGGATGATCTGTTCTTGGAACAGTTTCAAAAATTCCAGGACGCGGCAGCCGATACCAGAGACCAGGTACTTATGAAAGACGGAAATATAGTAGAACTTCCTTATCATGAACTGAGTCAGGGAAAGACCAGGGAGGCTGGAGAGGTTCTTGGAGAAACATTTTCATACGTTCCTTCTGTGGAAACACCGGAAGATATTAACAGCCCTTCTTACATACAGGGATGTTACTTTTCTCTGGAGGAGCTAAAAAAACAGATTCGGAAGACATATCCCGGATTTACTATTGAGAGTATAGAAGAAATAGAGATAAAAAATACTGACAGTGCAGGTTATGTACTGGAAATCAATGTAGGAAATCAGGAATTCCAGGGGGAAAAACTGAAAGACATCCTGAATCTTCCATCTTCCTGTTTTACGGTTCAGACGTTGGAAAACGAAGTGAGATTTCTGTGTAAAGGGATAGGACACGGAGTGGGGCTGAGTCAGTATACAGCGGAAAAGATGGCTGCTAAGAAAAAAAAGTATGAGGAAATCCTGAATTATTTTTACCCTGACTTAAAACTGGAGGAGATACAAAGGCAGAAAAAATAAAAAGCAGAAAAGATGCCGCGCGGAGATATAAAAATATGTATAAGTTCACATATTCTGGCAATCCTATAAGAGAAAACAAATGGGTAACTGTTCAGTACCTTCACAGTTTACTGGATAGTTATACAAAAGGTTACTATATACAGCCACTGTCCGGAGAAAAGGTTTCCGATCCAATGACAGGGTTTTTAAGGCTGTATGCTGTAACAAAAAAAGGGGCGGATGCTCCACTATAGGTTGAGGTGAAGAATATGAGTAAAAGAAACAAAATCCGCGTGGCTCTCAGCAGTTTTTTAGTGCTGGCCATAGTAGTAACATGTGTGGCTGTATATCAGTCCGGGAGTAAGAGCACACCGAATGAAAAGGAACTTGTCAAGAATGAGGAGAATACTTCTGACGAGGCAATGACAACAGAAGAAAAACCTGAGGAGGAATCCCAGGATGCGAACACCACTCAGGTTGAAGGTACAAGAGAAGTTCCGGAAGAGGCAGATACACAGGCAGAAGCAGTTCAGGAGCCTGCAGCAGAGGAGAATGCGTCTGCTGATGCTTCCGCTGCAGAGAATGCGCAGCCGGAGGCAGATACACAGAATGCATCTGCGGAGGTGGACAACCAGGCAGAAGTGGCAACTGCACCGGATGTTAATTTCACAGAAAGCTCTCTTATGGAGTGGCCGGTAAGCGGACAGGTTGTCATTGACTATGATATGGAACACACAGTATATTTTCCTACTCTGAACGAATATAAATACAGCCCGGCAATTGCAATCTCCTCAGAGGTAGATACACCGGTTGCCTCTGTTGCAAACGGTCAGATAGTCTCTGTTGAAGAAAGCGTTGAGACAGGCACAACAGTAACCGTTGACCTGGGTAATGGATATCAGGCAGTTTACGGCCAGTTAAAAGATGTGGCATTCCAGCCGGAACAGTATGTAGAGGCAGGCGCAACACTCGGTTATGTGAATGAGCCTACGAAATACTATACAAAAGAAGGTGCAAACCTTTACTTTGAACTGAAGAAGGACGGAAGCCCGCTGGATCCTATCCAGTACCTGCCATAACTGTAAAAGGGCTGTACGTAAATAAACAGACAACGTAAATAGACAGATAAAATAAAGATAAAATACAGGGGTTCCACGATTGACGAGAATCGGGGAACCCCTATATTATAAAAAAATATTTCAATTACATATAAATAAATGAAAATAAATGATTATGTAATGCTTTGTGAAACCTCTAAAGTGTTATATTTTAATATAGGAAAAGAAAATTTGTATACAATGTAAATTTTTTATTAGTTTGTTTGAATTTTTAGTGAATTTTTATTTTGCTGTTGACATTGGAAAAGAATGGTGGGAAAATACAAAGTATAAGGAATTTTATGCTTTTTTGCAGCAGGAATAAGACGGAATGGAAGGAGTTCTATGCATTTAAAAAGATTGAGCAGAGTTGTGGCAGTAACAGTGGTGCTGACAATGGTTACACCATCCGCTGTTTTAGCCAGCGATATGACAAAGGTTGGAACAAATAAAATAGAAACGCCTGAGGATGTGGAGACTGCAAGTATAAAGAACCAGGAAAATACTGAAAACCTTACAGACACCACAAATCCCGAGAACCCAGATAATCCAAATCCGGAGAATCCTGAAAATCCAAACCCGGATAATCCGAACCCGGATAATCCAAATCCAGATAATCCGAACCCGGATAATCCAAATCCGGATAACCCGAACCCGGATAATCCAAATCCGGATAACCCGAACCCGGACAATCCGAACCCGGATAATCCAAATCCAGATAATCCGAACCCGGATAACCCGAATCCAGATAACCCGAATCCGGATAATCCAAACCCGGAGGATCCAGATCCCGAAAACCCAGAAAATCCAGACTCGGAAACCCCGGATACTCCTGAGACCCCGGCAGAGCCTGAACAGCCTGTAGTTGAAACTCCAGCAGAACCTGAGGCACCGGCAGAAGAACCGGCACAGGATGCGGAGGCAAGCGATAATTTAATAGACAGCCAGCAGACTTTTGTAATGCCGGATATCAAAGAAAATTTCCGTTTCCGTACAATCCGTAAGGTTTATGCGTTCGCTTTGGAGAATCTGAATGTATATGAGGAAAAATCCGAGCAGGCAAGGGTGATAGGAACACTTGATAAAGATGGTGTGTGCTACCTTCTCAGCAATGATGGATTAAAACTGCATCTGGGAACTGAAGAGGAAGAACAGGATATTGATACAGACGATGGAACATGGGTATACATAGAATCCGGAACAGTAAGAGGATTTGTGCTTAAGTCAAAGCTGTTGACAGGTGATGAAGCACAGAAAATAGCAGACGCAAAAGCAAAAGAAAAACAGGAAGCCGAAGAGAAAAATAAAACAGCTGAAAAGAAAATAACTGTTGAAGAGTTTAAAGAAGCAAATGAATTAATTTCACCGCTGGAAAATAAAGCATTCCTTTATACAAAGACGACTGTAAGATCTACAGTTGTTTCAAAAGATTACGCAGTATGCAAATCTTTGCTTGGAACCATTCATGAATCACAGAGCGATAAGAGCCGCGTCATTGGAAATCTGAATCTGGATAATATATGTTACATACTTGCTGACAAAGACAAGGATTGGGTATATGTAGAGTCTGGTGATGTGAGAGGATTTATTAAAAAGAGTGCTCTTTACCTTGACGAGGAAGCGAACAAATTTATAGAAGAACACGGGGAAGAGAATCTGGAGACAGCTTCAGAGCTTATCAAACCGGAAGAGAATAGTGCTTGTTACTATACCATCACCTCCACAAAGGGCGGAGTTCCCGGTGGCGCGCTGAGACAGTCTATTCTGGAATTTGCGTCCCAGTTTGTTGGAAATCCTTATGTCTGGGGAGGTACCAGCCTGACAGACGGTGCGGACTGCTCCGGTTTTGTTCAGAGTATATACGCACAGTATGGTTATGACCTTCCGAGAGTTGCGGAGGACCAGGCTTACTACGGTACTCAGATACCGGTTGATGAAGCGCAGCCCGGCGATCTCATATTCTATTCAAACGGAAGCGAGATTTATCATGTTGTCATGTATGCAGGCGATGGCAAGACCGTAGAGGCAGCTAACAGCCGTGCGGGAATCATAGTAGGAAATGTAAATACTGCAAATGCCGTATGGGCTACCAGAGTTCTGGATGACACCTACGGATTCTACGGAAGTGATATTGGTGAGATCAATGCATCTTCAGACCAGTACGGAGAGTGCTTAGGCACCTATAAGATCACTCATTACTGCGGCGGTGCCTGCTGTAATGACCAGTGGGCAGGCGTGACTTCCACGGGAGCACCTCTGGTGGAGGGGGATACCATTGCAGTTGACCCCACAATTATCCCTTATGGAACAAAGGTTATCATCAATGGACATATCTTTACCGCATCTGACTGCGGCGGTGCTATTAAAGGCAACCACATAGATGTATTTGTCAATGATCATAATCGCGGAAATAATTTAGGTGTATATTTCACTAATGTATATCTTTTAAAATAACATAACTGATAAGTATCTTTATAGTTACGAAACAACAGCACATCTGAATTTCTTTTGCAGGGACCGCATTTAGCGGTCCCTGTATTCACATTTATGAGACTTTAGAGTATAATAAACTATGCGGAACAAGAAAATCCGCAGCCGATCAAATTTTTTACAGGATTTATTTTAGAACAGTGTGTCACTGTTCCTCTGCGGAATTATCCGAATTTCCGCACATGGGAAAAATACTTTTTTTATCGGCAGCTTTGGAATAGAGGGTGCCGTATTTGCCATTGGCAGGTGCGGTGCCATTACATAGAAGGCAGGTCAGGGATTTATCATGAATTATACTTATATCCTGAAATGCGGCGATGGCAGTCTGTACACCGGGTGGACCAATGACCTGGAAAAACGTATCAAGTGCCACAACGCCGGAAAAGGGGCAAAATACACAAAATCCAGACTTCCTGTGGAGCTGGCCTATTATGAGTCATTTGTGACAAAAGAGGAGGCCATGCGGAGGGAGTGGGAGATAAAGCGGCTTTCGAGGAAGGACAAGCTCAAATTGTTGACATGAAATTCACAGGAGGAGAGAGAATGGGAGATGGAGAGCGCGGTTGGTATTCCAGGGGAGCAGTTGTCTTTAATCAAATTTTAGGAGCTTTGGAGGTGGCAGGAGGTTTTGCTGCGGCCTTTATCTTTGGCGGAACAGCTATACACAGCACGGGGGATGGGCAGACCGAGACAGATACAGTGGTAATTCTGTACATATTGGCTGTCATAGCAGCAGTTATACTCATAAATGGAGCTTTCAGATTCCGGTTGATCCATGAAATGAGAGAGTATATACCGATTCTTTCCTCTGACCCGGAGGGGTCTGTGAAGAATCTGTCTTTGCGTATGGGCATTCCGGAGGATGCGGCGGCAAAAAGACTGAGGAAAATGCTGAGAAAAGGATATATAAAAGGAGCTTACTATGATGCCTCATCCGGGAAATTTATTTTTCTGAATAAGAGGGTTATCTACAGGCAGGATATGAGCAGTGTTGGAAGCAGTTCTATTGTCACGGTGGAATGTGAAAACTGCGGGGTTTTGAATAAAGTCAGCAGAGGAGGCGTCAAGAGATGCGATTTCTGCGGGGAAAAGATTCAGGGGTGAAGAAAGGCAGCGGGATACCGCTGCCTTATGTAGATTTCCGGTCCCTTATTATAATTCCTGATATGGGATTCGTATCCGGACACAGGTTCTGATTCCATATTCACTTGTCACGCTGAGACCATAGGATTCCCCGTAATACATTTTGATACGCTGATGTACATTTTTCATGCCAAGTCCCCCATTTTTTCTTGTATCTTCCGGAGATATGAAATCAAGATCCAGATTTTCAAGGGATAGTTTAGAAAATCCTATGCCGTTGTCAATAATGTCTATAATGACATCCTCCTGCTCGCGGGTGCCTTTTATAATGGTTTCCCCGTTTCCCGCTTTTTGCTCCAGTCCATGAACAATGGAATTTTCTATGAGGGGCTGAATGAGCAGTTTTGGTATTTTTGCACGGTAAAGTTCGGGAGGTATATCAATCTGAACGTCCAGTTTGTCATTGTACCGGAATTTTTGTATGGTGAGGTAGCAATGGATATTTTCCAGTTCCTTTTCTATAGTGATAAATTCAGGACCGCTTATATTACACCGCATAAAATCCCCAAGTGCCTTGACCATCACACAATCTCCTTATTTCCATTCATATATGCGATCCATTTTATAGACTCCAGGGTGTTATAGATAAAGTGCGGGTTGATCTGCATCCGGAGAGAGTTCAATTCTGTCTTCTGCAGCAGGATCTGCTGTTGATTTGTGGTCTGTATTAAATTTTGGACTTCTTTTACCATATCAATGAAATAATCATATAAGATTCCAATATCATTTTGATAATACGCAGGCTTGTATACATTAAAATCACCTTTACCTACGGACTTCATCATCTGACATAGTTTATCCAATGGGATGAATAATTGTTTTGTAACGGCTATGGAGATAAAAATAGCCGCTATTATCATGGCAAGGGCGATCACAATGACGCAGCCTCTGAGCCAGATGATTTCTTTCTCATAGGAAATATTGGGGATCGTACTTACAAGCCTCCATTCTGAGCCAGGTATGATACAGGAAGTCAGCCATTCCTGGGAGTCGTCTAATTTCCTGCTTATGGTATCCTCTGTAAGCAGATCAAAAGAGGGATATACTTTTCCGCTTTCTCCTGCTTGGTTGCTGGAAAGGATAGTTCCTTTGTCGTCTACAATACAGAGGCGGCCATCTTTAAAATATTCTTTTTGTTCCAGAATATCAGTCAGCAATTTATCGTCAAAGCGGACTAAAAAGTAGCCGATGATTTTTTGGACACCCAGGTCATTGATAGTTCGTCCCGCTATTATCATAGGGGTATGTTCCCTTTCAAGAGTCAGCCAGCTCAGGCTCCCCTGCTGGCTGTAGAGTGTATCGAGAATAGGGGAGGAGGAAGTGAATTCCGGATAAGGCTGAGAGATCCAGGCAGACTGTCCGCTGCTGGTCAATATAGTCATTTCTTTTAGGGATTCATTGGCTACAGTCATATTGATCAGTTCTTTTTCCAGAATTTTTTTCTCATATAAGAAACTGTCTCCCTTTGCATGGTTCATTTTATTTATCTGGGACTGGATGGTTTCGTTATAGCATATGTAGGTTGTCAGACTGTCTACTTCTTTTAATTTCGTATGTATATTGGCACTGATCTCGTTTAAAATATCAATACAGTATTTGGAGGTCTTATCACTGATGATCTGCTCAGAGAGTGTATAACTGATCCCTGTTATGGCAAGGGTGGAAACCGTGATCAAAAGAATCAGCAGAGCTGCGACCAAATGCTGCACAGAAATCCGGTAAATACAGTCACGGAATGATTTCAGTAATTTTGATATTTTATATTTCATAGCTTTCTCCATCTAAAGTCTGTTTCATGGGTATTCTTGTAACTGTTTGGTCTTCTCACAGCTATATGTTCTTTTTCTTTACTGTTTTCCTGTATTCTCTTGGTGTCATTTTATAACGGGTCTTAAACACTTGTCCAAAATATCTGAAATCGCGGAAACCTGTTCGGCAGGATACTTCACTGATAGACAAGTCCATATCGCATAATAGTGAACAGGCTTTTTCAAGGCGGATGTTTGTTAAGATCTGGCTGAAGGGAAGTCCGTATTCTTTTTTTAATATACGGGCCAGATAGTCCGCGTTTACATGGATATCCAGGGCAGCTTTGGATATGCTGATATCTTCTGTATAGTGTGCCTCAATGTATGTTAAACAGTCTTTTACGATATGATGATAAGAGGTATCTGAGGTACCGTTCAGATCATCAATGCAGTGGGTGAGTATATGTAGGGTCTGATCTATCAGAGCAGACAGGGAATCCGCCTGATTAATGGATAAAAGCTGCTCTGCTTTCAGTCCTGAAAATGCTTCATTTTTCTTTTGTGCCACCAGGCCGGAGGCAAGAAGGCACAGATCGATCATAGTAAGACGGATTTTTGAGGCAGTGTTCCATGAAGCTCTGTACAGCTCTGTCAGTTCCGACATGGATTCCCGGATAAGGGTGTAATTACGCTGTTCAAGCTGTGAAAGGATTTTCTGGCAGACAGGCCCGCTGTCTGCCTGGTTTAACAGGCCGGAGACAGAGCCATAGGAGATAAAAGTTGTTTCAGCATGGGAAAAAAATAAACCCGAGGACTCCATGGCAGTCCTGTAAGCTTCTGATATCTCCTGGCAGGACGAAGTCTCCTTTCCAAGTCCGATTGAAATGGTACAGTTATGCTCATGAAGGAGTGTTTCCTGCATGGAACAGAGCCAGGCGGACACACGGTCTGTTGTATCGGGAATAGATCCACAGCTTTTTATTAGGAGAACAAATTTATTATTTGCAGGGAAAAAGTATACAAAAGAAAAGCAGGGGTCATCCTGGCCTTTTAAAAACGATTCTATTTTACCTGTATCCCCGGCACTGCAGATCCCCTGGGCAGCCAGATACAGGCCGCTCTTGAAAAAATCAGAGTCTTTTAATGTCAGGAGTTCGTGATTGGTGACATTTTGATTGGTATAGATTTGCAGAAGGGTGTTCTGCAGTGTCTGTTTTTGGATTTCAGAAATAGTATCTTGGTTTATCTGCTTATATTGAGTCTCTTCTTCTATTTTTTTTGCCAGTTTTCCTATTATCTCCAGGACTTCATCGGGATCGCAGGGTTTTAATATATAATCATAGACATGAAGAGAAATAGCCTCCTTTGCATAATTAAAGTTGTTATGTCCGGTTAACAGTACGCTCTGGATAGAAGGGTTTAACAAATTGGCGGCACGGATCAGTTCAAGTCCGTTGATATCCGGCATCTGTATGTCAGTAAACAGAATCTGAATGTCCTTTTGTTTTATTATTTCCAGTGCCTCCATGCCGCTGGAGGCAGTGCCGGCCAGACAGACACCAGCTTTTTCCCAAGGAATAAAAGAAAGTCCTCTTCTCATTACTATTTCATCATCTACAATAAGCATATTTATCATGTGTTCACCTCTGCACAAGCGCATTTTGTCTGAAAGATAATTAATTACCGACGTATGTTTATTATATGATTAAAAATAACAAAAAACAACACCGGAAATGGTCAAAAAGTATAATATAAGTGGGAAAATACAGGGAAAAATAAAATAAATGTGAATGTGTTATAAAGGTAGGTGAAAATATTATGTTAAAATATACAGAAATACAAACATTTTGCTTCGGAAAATGAATAGAAAGAACAATAACTGTTCTATATAATAAAATTGTAATCATTCAGTACCTTAACAGTTACAACAGGTCTGCTGGATCGTTACATAAAATCAACAGATGGTACCATTGTTAGAAAAAATACGGAGGAGAAGGTTATGAAGAAAAAGGTATTTGCCATGCTGATGGCAGCAGTTGTGACATTTTCTATGGGGGCATGCGGCTCAGGTGATCAAAAAGGGGAAGAGGGAAGCAAAAAGGAAGACACAACAGAGGCGGAAGGAAAACCCGTGGAACTCAGTATGATGGTTTGGGATGGGGGAACCGGTGAGGCCGCGGAGGTTATAGTCCATGATATCATTGACGATTTCAATAAGGAAAATGAGGGGAAAATCAAAATTGTACCTGAGTATCTTCCAAGTGAACAGACCAAAACCAAGCTTCCGACTTTAATGGCGGCGAATAATGCGCCGGACTTGTTCATGTCGTGGTCAGCCGGATATCTTGAGCCGTATGTAAAAGCAGGTAAAGTATATTCTCTCCAGGAAGCACTAGACAGTGATCCGGAGTGGAAAAACCAGTTTTTAGACAGTGTAATGGAACATGTCACATATGACGGGGAAATATATGCGATTCCAACACAATTGGCGACCCAGGTGGCATACTACAACAAGGAAATTTATGACAAATTCAATCTGCCTATTCCCAAAACACATGAGGAGTATATTGAAGGGCTGAAAGTAATACGTGATTCAGGGGAAGGCATTATCCCAATGGCATTTGGAAACAGTACAGCCTGGCCTTCCGCATCGCACAGTGAAATCCTGGCAAACAGGATCGGCGGAAATGAACCTTTTGACAAAGCACTGGACGGCAGCGGGAAGTGGACGGACGAATCCTTTGTTAAGGCAGCATCCCTGTTACAGGAAATGGCGGATGAAAAACTGGTTCCCGACGGATATGCCGGCATGACTCCTGAGGAAGCAGTGGAACAGTTTAAATCAGGCAAGGCTGCATCTTTTATCTGGTCCAGTTATTGTATCAGCAATTTTGAGGCAGAGGATTCTGCGGTAAAGGATAAAGTTGTGCTTGGAAAGTGCCCCACAGTAGAAGGGGGAAAGGGAGATGAAAACAACTGGCTCGGACAGGCTGACAGATGTCTGGTTGTAAGTGAGCGCTGTGAGAATAAGGACGCAGCCGTGGAGTTTATCAAATATTATACACAGACAAAATATATGCAGAAAATGGCAGACGCAGGTACTCTGACGACTATCAATGCGGATAAGCTTGATCTGAGCAATGTTGGTCCGATCGCTTCCCAGATCATGAAACTGCACTCAGATATGACAGGACTGTTTGTATTCTATGATGTGGCACTTGGCTCTGTGGTAGGAAATGAATATAACAACACAGTACAGGCGATCATGTCAGGAAGTGATTCCCAGGAAATGTTTGAGAACTTTCAGCAATTCTTTGATGATAACTATGAGAAATAAAAGGTAACGATTCAGCAGGTCTGCACAGTTACCAGATAAAATGTGTACAGGAGGCTGTCTTGTCCAAAAGGCAGCCTTTTATACAAAAAAGGAAGGGGAAGAAATGGAGAAACTGAGAAAAGACAAACGGACTATTTGCCTCTTCATACTGCCAGCACTGTTTTGCTATCTTATGATCGCGGCATTTCCTCTGTTATGTTCGGCTGTGCTTAGTTTTGCGGACTGGAATGTAGCAGGATTAAACGGTTTTGTGGGCTTAAAAAATTATGTACAGCTTTTTACAACAGATAAGATATTTCAGGATGCAGTCGTACATACATTGATGGCCACGGTATTGTGTCTGTTGGTACAGGTTCCGTGTTCAGTCTTGCTGGCATATCTCCTTACGAAAATCAGAAGGGGAAGAAACTTTTTTAAAGTGGCATTTTTTGTACCAAACATGATATCAACAGCAGCCATCGGAATTCTGTGGATCTTTATACTGCATCCAGAGTTTGGTCTTATCAATACCATTCTCCGGTTTGTGGGGCTTGATTCTTTTACACATGTTTGGCTGGGAGAGTCAGGGACAGCGCTTATATGTGTCATCCTTGCGGCAAGCTGGCAGTATATCGGATACCATATGATCATCTATCTGTGTGCTATGCAGAATATATCTTCATCTGTGCTGGAATCAGCGGAGATTGACGGAGCGACATCCTGGCAGGCATTTTGTAAGATCACATTTCCATTGATCGTGCCAATACTTAAAATTGACACGGTACTGGTAGCCACAGGTTCTTTAAGAATATTTGATATTGTATTTGTCATGACAGGTGGCGGACCGAACCACGCTTCAGAGGTTATCGCGTCCCATCTGTATACCAGATCCTTTAAGGGGATGCAGTTCGGATACGGCAGTGCCATGTCAGTTGTCCTTATGATCATGTGTGTATTGGTAACTGTAGTGTTAAACGGCATGTTCAAGCGTTCAGAGGAAAATATAGAATAGAGTGGGAGAGAGGGTGTACATATGAACAAAGTGTCAAATATTATCAAATATGCGGTTCTGGCTGCAGTTACCCTTATTTTTATATTTCCGCTTGTTTGGGTATTCTATAACTCATTTAAGACCAACAGTGAGCTGTTTGAGAATCCCTGGGCACTGCCCGGCAGTATAAATTTTGAAAATTATATATATGCCTGGAAACAGGCAAATATCGGACAATATTTTTTAAACTCCATCATAGTCTGCGTGTCAGCGCTTTTTCTCTGCTTATTGCTGAGTACAACAGCGGCTTTTGCCCTTACCAGACTGAAATGGAAATTATCGAATGCCGCTATGATGATTTTTTTGGTGGGGATGATGATACCCATTCATTCCACTTTAATACCGCTGTTTTTAATGTTTTCAAAGGCGGGGATCATTAATTCCCATTTGTCTTTGATCATTCCCTATACAACCAGCGGAATGCCCATCGCCATATTCATTATGACAGGATTTTTGAAGAGTTTCCCTGCTGAAATAGAAGAATCCGCCATTATAGACGGCGCGACCATGAGGACTTTGTTTTTGCGAATCACGATTCCAATTGCAAAACCGTCCATTGCCACAGTGGCCATATATTCTTTTGTTTCCATGTGGAATGAGCTGAATTATGCGCTGGTATTTCTCAATGACCAGAGTAAGATGACACTTCCCATCGGGCTGAACTCATTTAAGGGGCAGTATTCTACCAATTATGTAGCCATGTTTGCCGCTGTGGCGATCACGGTTTTACCGAGTATCATTATATTTTCTATTTTTAATAAACAGGTGATAGAAGGAATGACTTCAGGAGCAGTGAAAGGCTGAGAAGGAGGGGGACAATGAATCCTTTATTTAATACAGAACTGCCTGTGGAAGAGCGGGCAAAAGAGACCATTAAACAGATGACCCTGGAAGAAAAAGTTTCACAGCTTGTGTATAAAAGCGCAGCTATTGAGCGTCTGGGAATACCGGCTTATCATTGGTGGAATGAATGTCTGCACGGTGTGGCCAGGTGCGGCACCGCAACGGTATTTCCCCAGGCAATCGGCCTGGCCGCCATGTTTGACGCTGATTTTTTAAAGAGGGTGGCAGAAGCAATATCGGACGAAATAAGAGGAAAGTATAATGCATATCAGAGTATAGGTGACAATTCCATTTATAAAGGCATTACGGAATATGCTCCTAATATAAATATCTTCAGGGACCCGAGATGGGGAAGAGGGCAGGAGACATACGGGGAGGATCCTTTCCTCACGGCTGAACTTGGAATTGCGTTCATCCGTGGGATCCAGGGAGAGGATGAGAAGTACCGCAAGGCAGATGCCAATGTAAAACATTATGTTGTACACAGCGGTCCCGATGAACTGAGACATGAAATAGATGTCACCATTGATGAAAAGCAGTTCAGGGAGACGTATCTGTATGCTTTTGCCAGATGTATCAGAGAGGCGGAAGTGGCCTGTGTGATGGGGGCATACAACAGAGTGAACGGAGCACCGTGTTCGGGAAGTTCCTATCTGTTAAAGGATATATTGAGGGAGGAACTGGGCTTTAAGGGATATGTGGTATCGGACAGCTTTGCCATTGATGATTTTCACCTGCACCACAAAATAACCTCTTCACCGGTTGAATCAGCAGCGATGGCTTTCAACAACGGATGTGATCAGAATGGCGGAACTACATTCCTGCATTTATCAGAAGCCGTAAGGCAGGGTCTTGTTAAAGAGGAAGATATAGATGTATCTGTTCAGCGTCTGTTGGAGGAGAGAATCCGTCTGGGAATGTTTGACCCTGCTGAGGATGTGCCGTTTTACAAAATAAGTGATGACATAGTGGACTGCGCAGAATTCCGCGGACTGGCAAGAGAGGCGGCAGGAAAATCTGCGGTACTGCTGAAAAATAAAGAGGATATACTTCCTCTGGAAAATAAATATAAGACCATAGCCGTCATTGGACCAAATGCTGATTCAAAGGATGTTTTATTGGGAAATTACTCCGGTACACCGTCCGAATATACCACTTTGCTGAGAGGAATGCAGGAGGAGGCAAAAAAGCGCGGTATAGAGGTTATCTATGCTGAGGGATGTGATCTTTACAAAAAAGAGTACAAAAGTCTCTGTGAGACGGATTTAATCCCCGAGGCTGTGATCGCAGCGAGAAAAAGTGATATTGCGGTGCTCTGTCTTGGCCTGTCCCCTGTACTGGAAGGGGAAGAGGGTGAGGAAGACGCTGTCCAGTGTGACCGGGATGACCTTGGGCTTCCGGGCAGACAGGCGGAGTTGGTCAGGGCTGTCGCACGGGAAGGAAAATCGGTGATACTGATTCTTTGCAATGGAAGTCCGCTCAGTATACCGAAGGAGGAGCCGTTGGCAGATGCCATTTTAGAGGTCTGGTATCCGGGTGAGGAGGGCGGAAGTGCTGTTGCTGACATTCTATTCGGAAATTATAATCCGTCCGGCCGTCTGCCGGTAACGGTTGTGAAAGGCACAGAAGATCTGCCTCCATTTGACAGTTATGACATGCAGGGCCGTACATACAGATTTTTAGAAAAAGAGCCTATGTATCCGTTTGGTTACGGATTGAGCTACACAAGATTTGAGTACAGGCCCGTTGATCTTCCGGAAACGATTCTGGCAGGCAAGGATATTCAGTTTGATGTTTCTGTCAAAAATACAGGAAAATGCTCTGGCGAGACTGTGGTACAGGTCTATATCCGGGATGAAGAGGCCAGTGTGAAAGTACCGAAGCATCAGTTGGTGTTCTTTAAAAGGGTTATGGCAGAAACAGGTGAAGAAAAGAAAGTAACCGTTTGCATAAGAGCCAGAGATCTGGCAGTGGTACGGCAGAACGGAACTTGTGTGCTGGAGCCGGGAAGATTTAAAATATATATTGGAGGCAGCCAGCCGGATGAGGTCAGCAGAAGGCTTACGGATGATGAAATCTGGGAAGGCGTGATCGAAATGACAGGAGTGGAGACAGAGATAGCTTATTAAAGGGAGGTTTTTGCAGATGTATTTGGAAGAGATATTTGGTTTAAAGGGAAAGACTGCTGTTGTGACAGGAGGAAGCCGGGGAATCGGACAGGTTGTGGCAGAGGGACTGGCCAGAGCAGGAGCTGAGGTGGTCATATTATCCAGAAGTCAGGCAGATGAGACGATCAAAAGAATTTCAGACGCAGGAGGCAGCGGATATTTTATTAAGACGGATGTTACGGATGAAAAAAGTGTGACGCAGGCATTTCAGCTTATCATGGAGCAGTCAGGCTCATTGGATATTGTATTTAACAATGCGGGAATATGCATACATAAGGATACGCTGACGTCCTCCATTGAGGAATTCAGACAGGTTGTGGATGTGAATCTGACAGGGGAATATATTGTAGCCAGGGCAGCAGGAAAGATCATGATAGAAAAAGGGATACATGGAAGTATCATCAATATGGCATCCATGTCAGGCAGTATTGTGAATATTCCTCAGTGGCAGTGTTCTTATAATGCGTCCAAGGCGGCAGTGATCCATATGACACGTTCTCTGGCAGCGGAATGGGCAGAAAACCATATAAGGGTCAACAGTCTGAGTCCAGGTTATATAGCGACCCCTATGTCTGTGGATACACCGAAAGAGCTAAAAGAGGCGTGGATGCCGCTGATCCCCATGCACAGAATGGGAAAACCTGAGGAGCTTGTTCCGGCTGTGTTATATTTAGCCAGTGACGCTTCCGGTTATACATCCGGCAGTGATGTGGTTGTGGACGGGGCATACACATGTGTGTGACCGCTGATATTAAAAAATAGAAAATCTCCCGATGAGCAGAATATGCTTTTTCGGGAGATTTTTATGGAATCGGGCAACTGTCCTTATAATACTTTTTTCAAATTATACGCCTCATCCACCAGCAGGATATCTGCCTCTTTACCAGGAGTAAGAGAACCGACTCTGTCATATACACCGATACTCTTAGCCGGGTTCCTTGTGGCTGCGAAGATGGCGTCAGCTTCGGGGATACCGAATGCCATAGCTGTTTTCATACAGTCAAACAGGTTGGTTGCGGAACCTGCAATGGTTCCGTTGGCCAGAGTTGCCTTTCTGTTGTTCATGGTAACTTCCTGGCCGCCCAGCTCGTAGGTGCCGTTTTCCATGCCTGTTGCCATCATGGAATCGCTGATGAGCACAACTCTTTCACTTCCGAACATGCGGAAAGTGTTTCTCACAACGCTGGGATGGATGTGGATGCCGTCGCAGATCAATTCTACCATGCAGTTTTCAGTATCTGCGGCAGCGCCTACAACACCGGGATCGCGGTGTGCGTAGGACGGCATGGCGTTAAATAGATGTGTCACATGGGCAGCGCCTTTTTTCATGGCTGAAAGTGCAGTGTCATATCCGGCTGTAGTATGGCCGATGGAGATTTTTACTTCGTTCTTCAGTTCTTCTATAAATTCATCTGCGCCTTCCATATTCGGAGCAAGTGTTACAAGCTTTATGAGATGTCCGGTTTTTTCATTGCATTCACGGAAGAATGCAATATCCGGTCTGCGGATATGCCGTTCTACATGTGCGCCTTTTTTATCAGGATCAATGAAAGGCCCTTCCATATTCACGCCCACGATCCTTGCCTGGTCTTTGGCATTTCCCGCGCTGACAGCAGTTGCAAAGATTTCCAAAAGCTGCTCTTTTGGAAGCGTCATGGAGGTTGGGCAGTAAGATGTCACGCCGTGGGATTTTTCATAGCGCAGAATTGTTTTAAGTCCTTCCACGTCTGCGTCGGAAAAATCGTGTCCGAATGCTCCGTGGCTGTGAACATCTACAGTACCGGGGAGAACTTTCAGGCCTGTGGCATCAATCTCTGTCTTGTCTGTCACTTCATCTATAGAAGAGACAATTTTTCCGTTCTCTACATAGAGGTCTTTTTTCTCAAAGGTTCCATCTTCCTGAAATACTGATCCGTTTTTAATTATCATCTGGTTTCACTCCTTTTCTGATTTCACTCTACCACATGATCCGTTCCCTGTCCTTGTATTTTTTTGCAATTCTTTGGGAAAATATGTGATGTTAGTTATTATCCGTGTGTATCTGTACTTCTATTATAATTCCCATTACAAGTTAATTCAATGTATGAGGGTAAAATTGAAAGAACTTTCATAAAACGTCAATATAAATAAAAAATCAGGTTTCAGCACCGGTAAAATTTGTGCAAGTTGATATTTGGTTTGAAAGGATTTTCTGAATCGGAAAAAATATTGAAAAAATTTTCATAAATGCTATACTGAAGTCAAAGCGAAGGCAGCAGATCAGAAGCCGAGATGCGGAAAGGAGAGAGTTATGAATCAGCGTTTAGAGAAGCTCAAGGGACATTTAATCGTATCCTGCCAGGCACTTCCTCATGAACCCCTCCATTCATCCTTTATTATGGGAAGAATGGCAAAAGCAGCAGCAGAAGGCGGAGCCATGGGAATTCGTGCCAACACAAAGGAGGATATAGCGGAGATCAAGAAAAATGTGGACCTTCCGGTTATTGGGATTGTAAAACGTGATTATGATGACAGCAAAGTTTATATCACACCAACTATGAAGGAAGTCGATGAACTGATGGAGGTAAATCCTGAGATCATTGCCATTGATGCCACAAAAGATCTGAGACCGGGAAATGTAACTTTGGACGAATTTTATGCGGAGATCAGAAAGAAGTATCCTGAGCAGCTTCTGATGGCAGACTGCTCCACCGTGGAGGAAGCGCTTCACGCAGACGAGCTTGGATTTGACTTCATTGGTACGACACTGGTTGGCTATACTGAGCACAGCAGAGGTGACAGGATTGAAGCGAATGATTTTGAAATCATACGCACAATATTAAGCAGAGTAAAACATCATGTGATCGCAGAAGGCAACATAAACACACCGGAAAAGGCAAAACGCGTGATCGAACTGGGATGCTACAGCGTGGTAGTAGGTTCTATTATTACACGTCCCCAATTGATCACAAAATCCTTCACAGATGTGATGGCAACCCTGGAAAAGTAAATGTAAGAGGAAGATGAAAGGAGTCACAGCAATGAGTAAATTAGATAAGTACAGAGGTATTATCCCGGCATTTTATGCATGTTATGATGAGGAAGGAAATGTGAGCGGAGAGCGTGTACAGGCCCTCACACGTCACTTCATCGAAAAAGGCGTAAAGGGTGTCTACGTAAATGGTTCTTCAGGAGAATGTATTTACCAGAGCGTAGAAGAGAGAAAGCTTATCATTGAAAACGTAATGGCAGCAGCAAAGGGTAAACTGACTGTCATCAATCATGTGGCATGTAATAACACAAAGGACAGTGTGGAGCTGGCAAAACACTCTGAGAGTGTAGGCGTAGATGCAATCGCATCCATTCCTCCTATTTACTTCCGTCTGCCGGAGTATTCTATTGCAGCTTACTGGAATGCAATCAGTGAAGCAGCGCCAAACACAGATTTCGTGATTTACAATATACCGCAGCTTGCTGGCACAGCTCTGACTATGAGCCTGTTTGCAGAGATGATGAAAAACCCAAGAGTTATCGCTGTAAAGAACTCTTCCATGCCTGCCCAGGATATTCAGATGTTCAAAACAGCAGGTCTTGCGGCAAAAGACGACTTTGTAGTGTTCAACGGCCCGGATGAGCAGTTTGTAGCAGGACGCGCGATCGGTGCTGACGGTGGGATCGGCGGAACCTATGGTGTTATGCCGGAGCTGTTCCTGAAACTGAATGAGCTGGTCGAGGCAGGGGAAAAGAAAAAAGCCTGTGAATTACAGTATGCGATCAATGAGATCATCTACAAAATGTGCTCCAGCCATGCGAATATGTATGCGGTAGCAAAAGAAATCCTGCGCACAAACGACAGCGTAAATATCGGAGGTGTCCGTGAACCGCTGGAAAATATGCAGGAAGCAGACAAAGTGATCGCTCATGAGGCTGCCGCTATGGTTAAAGCTGCCATGGAAAGATATCTGGTATAATCCTGCTGTATAATGTGCTCCTGGCGTAGACAGCAGGGGCTGTTACTTGGAATATTAATGTAGTATTAGGGAAAAGTAAAAGAAAATCTATGCCTTTACGGGCGTAGCGTACAAAAAGAAGAGATTAGAGGGAGGTAACAGATGCAGGGTTTTACTTATATTGATCTGGCTATTTTGATCGTTTACCTGGCAGCCGTTTTATTTGCCGGTCTTCATTTTGCTAAAAAGGAAATGAAGGGAAAAGAATACTTTAAGAGTGACGGAACCGTACCGTGGTGGGTTACATCCGTATCTATTTTCGCGACACTGCTCAGTCCCATTTCCTTCCTGTCACTGGCAGGAAATTCATACGCGGGAACATGGATCATGTGGTTTGCACAGTTAGGTATGCTGCTGGCAATTCCGCTTACCATCAGATTTTTCCTGCCTATTTACAGCAAACTGGATATTGATACGGCTTATCATTATCTGGAGCTGCGTTTTAACAGCAAGGGACTGCGTGTTCTGGGCGCAATTATGTTCATCATTTATCAGGTTGGACGTATGTCCATAATCATGTATCTTCCTTGTATGGTATTATCCAGCCTCATGGGAATCAATGTAAATATCCTAATCGTCATCATGGGAATCATTGCTATCATTTACTCCTACACAGGTGGTCTAAAATCCGTACTCTGGACAGACTTTATCCAGGGGTCCGTGCTTTTAGTCGGTGTTACTTTTGGCTTGATCTTCCTGGTAGCCCATCTTGACGGCGGTATCGGATCGATTTTCCATGAAATGACAGCAGGCCATAAGTTCCTGGCAGTTGACCAGCCGATTTTCAATCCTAACATTTTAAAAGACAGTGTATTCCTCATGATCGTAGGCGCCGGATTCAACACAATGGGTTCCTATGTATCCAGCCAGGATATTGTACAGCGTTTTACAACAACAACAGACACAAAGAAACTGAACAAGATGATGCTGACAAATGGCGGTCTGTCTATCTTCATCGCAACTGTATTTTACTTGATCGGTACCGGTTTGTATGTATTTTACCAGGTACAGGGCAATCAGCTTCCGCCGGCAGCGCAGCAGGATCAGATTTTTGCATCCTGGATCGCTTTTCAGCTTCCTGTGGGTATTACCGGTCTGCTTCTGGCAGCCATCTATGCAGCAGCCCAGTCCACATTGTCCACCGGTCTGAACTCCGTGGCATCAAGCTGGACGCTGGATATCCAGGCCAGACTTTCCAAGAAGGAACTGAGCTTTGAGAAACAGACAAAGATTGGACAGTATGTATCCCTTCTGGTAGGTATTTTCTCAATCGTGGTTGCTGTAGTTCTGGCTAACGGCGGCGTGAAATCCGCTTACGAATGGTTTAACGGATTCATGGGTCTGGTACTTGGTATCCTAGTGGGTACTTTCATTCTGGGGGCGTTTACCAAGGTTGCCAATACCTTTGGCGCTGTATGCGCGTTTATCGCTGCATCAGCAGTTATGGTAGCGATCAAATATGTGGTGCCGGCTGTGGCTCCGGATGTGACGATCTCTATCTGGTCCTACTCCATTATTTCTATCGTTGTTTCTCTGGTTGTGGGTCTCCCCGCAAGTATTATATCCAGAAAGGTAAAGGGAGATAACTCCGTGCCGGCTGCACATACAACGATTTACAAAAACTGATCGTAATGTCTGTTCTGAAAGGGAGGCAGCAAAATGGTATTTGGTAATATCAGAGATTTAAAGGATTATTCCTGGCTGGAAAAGGAAGTTCTGAAATGCTTCCGGTATGCACAGGAACATGACCTGCTGAATTATGAAAAAGGCAGTCATGAGATAGACGGGGATGATTTGTTCGTAAACATTGTGGAATATGAGACCACAACACCGGAAAATCGTTTCTGGGAAGCACACAGGCAGTATCTGGATCTGCATTTTATGCTGAGAGGTCCGGAACAGATCGATGTGAACTTTATTGATAACATGGAGCAGAAGGAGTTTGTGGAGAAGGATGATTTTCTACCTCTTGAAGGTGAACCAAACAGCCATGTGGTACTGACAGAAGGCGATTTCCTTCTCTGTTATCCAAAGGACGCCCACAGGACAGCCGTTGCGGTTGACGGTCCGGCTGTTATCAAAAAAGCTATATTTAAGATCAAAATCAAATAATCAGAGATTCTTTAAAGACTGTGGGGCAGACTCATGGTACAATATAGGGAACTGTAACGGCCGCGGGAATGTGACATTACAGTTCCCTTTTGTCACGTTTTAATACCGCATTAAGTGCGGTGGTGAAACGGCAGCTATATGGATTTGTGCCTGTAAAGGCACTGAACAGTGATATAAGGAGCATTTGTTATGAAACAATATATTTGTATTGATATTGGCGGTACTTCTATAAAGTATGGTATAATACAGGAAGATGCGGTATTTGTGGCTGCAGGTGAAATGCCCACAGAGGCTATGCAGCATGGCGGACCGGGAATCATGAAAAAAGCAGTGAAGATTATTGAAGATTACCTGAAGGATCGTAGTCCTGCGGGTATCTGTATCTCAACGGCGGGTATGGTGGACTGCGAGGCGGGCAGGATCACACATTCCGCTCCGCTGATACCGGAATATACAGGTACAGAGATCAAGAAAACTCTGGAAGAGAGATTTCATCTGCCCTGCGAGGTGGAAAATGACGTGAACTGCGCAGGGCTTGCGGAGAACTTTGCGGGTGCATCCAGGGGCACAAAGATCAGTCTGTGTCTGACGATCGGTACAGGAATCGGCGGTGCTATTGTGATCGACAACCAGGTGTTCCACGGATTTTCCGGGAGCGGGTGCGAAATTGGATATATGCATCTTCCGGGCGGTGAGTTTCAGGATATGGGCGCAAGCAGCATTCTGGTGAAGAAGACTGCGGAATACAAGAAGATCAGTCCTGACAGCATTGACGGCAGATATGTATTTGAAAATGCGAAGCAGGGTGACGCAGACTGTATCCGCGCCATTGATGAGATGGTGGACGTGCTGGGAATGGGAATCGCAAATATCTGTTATGTGATCAACCCGGAAGTGGTGGTTCTGGGAGGCGGAATCATGGCTCAGAAGGAATATCTGTATGACAGGATCAGAAAGAGTATGGATAAGTATCTGATACCTTCTGTAGCTTCCAATACCAGACTGGCTTTTGCGGAAAATAAAAATCAGGCGGGAATGCTGGGGGCATTTTATCATTTCAGAGGAAGACACTCCTAAGCGCTGCCTTGCCGCATAGACAGATAGAATGGAGGTGCTCGAATGGAGCAGTATGAAAAAAATATCATTCCTCAGATAGAATCAATTTATAACAGTTTTACACCTTTGGAGAAAACCATTGCTGATTTTTTTATCAGCAATACAGAAAAAATAGATTTATCCTCCAAAAGTGTATCCAGTCGTCTGTATGTGTCGGAGGCATCCCTGTCACGTTTTGCAAAAAAGTGTGGTTATAAAGGATACCGGGAGTTTCTGTTCTGTTATGAGCAGGGAACTGTGCGGAATTATCCTGTGAGTAATGACCAGACGAAAATGGTGCTGAATACTTACCAGGAGCTTTTAAACAAGAGTTATTCCCTGGTGAATGAGGAACAGATGAAGCGTATTGTCAATATACTGTCAGAGAAAAAGCGGGTATATGTGTACGGCAAGGGAAGCTCCGGTCTGGTGGGCATGGAGATGAAAATTCGTTTTATGCGTATCGGCGTCAATGTGGAGGCAGTGACGGATACACATATTATGAAGATCAACTCTGTGCTTTTGGATGAGGACTGTGCGGTGATTGGTATCAGTGTCAGCGGAAGAACTGAGGAAGTTATAACTTCCATGAAGGCGGCCAAGGAGAGAGGTGCCACTACCATTCTAATGACATCCAGGAAGGATAAGACATTTTTAAATTACTGTGATGAGATACTTTTGTTCGCTGTTAAGGAAAATCTGGAAAAAGGAAAAGCGATATCCCCACAGTTTCCCATATTAGTTATGGTGGATATTTTGTTCTCCCATATACTGGAGTCAGATAAATTCAGGAGAGAAGCCATACATGAGTACACGCTCAATGCTCTGGATGCCAGGTGATGTCATAGGGGGCTGGTGTCGCGTGGCTGTCTCGGGACTGTCTTGCAAATACAAGGTAACACCTGGTAGGACAGTGGATGGCTGAACCGTTCTGATGCAAAGTATTTTATTGCAAAAAGGTGTTGACTTTTTAAGAAAAAAAGAATATTATAAAAGTGAAAGAAACAAAACTATGTAATCCAACAAGAACAAAAAAGAACCCCCATGGACCCATATTCCGTGGGGGTTCGCTTTGGTTAGCTGTCTTTATTTCGGTCTAACCATTTGCCGATAAAGTAAGTGATGATACCGGCCATAACCGAAATTATAAAATTGGTTATGTAATCCAACAAGAACACCTCCTTCCTGCTGGAAAGAATCGACAGCATATTCATTATAAGGCATATAATAGGCAATATCAGCATAATATATATACAAAAAATCTATTTATAAGTATTCTACAAAAACCGGCTATTTATAAAGCCGGAATTTTTATAAATTCATACTTGACAAAAATTGTTAAGTATTGTATAGTTATATCAGTAACAATTATTGTTATTGAAAGGAGGGTGCGATGGCAACATTGAAGTACAGCCGTCAGCGGGAATCCATCCGCGAGTTCGTTATGAACAGCAAGGAGCATCCTACGGCCGATACTGTATATGCAGGAATCAAAGCCGATTTTCCGAATATTAGTCTTGGTACAGTATATCGGAACTTATCTCTTCTGGTTGACTTAGGCGAGATCGCCAAGATCACAACAGGGGATGGCCCGGACAGATTTGACTGCAATACAAAACCTCATAGTCATTTTATATGCACCCAGTGTCACAGCATCACAGACATAGAGGCAAGCGAATTTGACTGTATGAAGGAGAAAGTGGCCGAGGGTTTTGATGGTAAAATAACAGGTCATATGACTACTTTTTACGGAGTTTGTAAAGAATGTCTCGAAGCAAAAAAAATTAAAAAAACTAGTTGACAAAAATTGTCAAGTATGTTACATT
>ERZ894236.706-NODE-706-length-34237-cov-27.1356_pt1 | contig 34237 bp, 33 predicted proteins | sample MGYA00380297_ERZ894236 | MGnify/ENA primary metagenome ERZ894236 (study PRJEB32331, sample SAMN06328420) | human gut metagenome | biome: human gut microbiome; feature: stool | host: Homo sapiens | collected 2014-08-04 ... | reverse complement strand
CCACCTCCTCAAAGGGTTTGGTGATCAGAAAAGATGAAAACCACTGATTACAGATTTCAATACCGCGAAGCTCCAGAGCTTTTTTCAGCACTTCCGGGTCTTTGAGATATTTGTTTCCCACCTCAGAACCGGTAAATCCTGCCAGGGCCATCTCGCTGACACACTGCTCAAAGGTGTTCTCTTTTCCCAGGTCCGGAAGGTCATCATTTGTCCATGCGATCGGTGCGATTCCCAATTTTACTTTTTCCTTATTAAACATCATTCATTCTCCTTTACTCATTGTCCTGATCCGCGCCCGGCGGGCCGTTCCTTTGTTCTTGAATAAAGAATACCAGAATTCTGTCATGTCTTAAATCGGAAATATTTTTAGCTTTGTTGTAATTTCATATGCTGTTTTTCCATCTTCAGAAAATGTGGAACCTTTTTGTGTCTTTTTTTTAGAAATCCCTTATACTTCAGCGGTCATCTGCTGTGTTCCCTGCGGTAATCCGCCGGACTGCAGTCATTGAGCTTCTTAAACGTTTTTGAAAAATAATGATAGTCATTGAATCCCGCCTCGGACGCCACGTCCTTAATTTTATAATTGGTGGTACAGAGGAGTTCTTTTGCACACTCCATTCTGCATTCCTGCAGATAATTGGAGAAGCCGATCTGCATCTCCTGTTTGAACAGATAACTCAAATACGCGGAATTGACTCCGGCTGCCTCTGCTGCGTCCTGCAGACTGATAGGATTCTTGTAATTTCCATTTATAAATTCAATGGCATGACGTACAGCTCCTGACACTCCCGGCGGTATGTCTGCTTTCCTGTCAGCAAACAATTCCCTGCTGTAGTTATCCGCAATCCTGCACAGCTCATCCATACTGTGCACATTGCTGTAAAATTCAGAGGACCGCTCCAGACCAGCCCTTTTATCCAGACGTCTGAGCCACTGAAGAACCAGTTTACTGTCCACATGGGAGCGCTGACAGGCATCTGTTACACGCTTCCACATTTCTGTCAGCTCCTCCTGCTTTCTTCCCTTTTTCAGGATTTCAATTCTCTCATACAGTTCTTCCGCAGCAGGGGGCAGCTTGGTGCTGATTTCTTTTCCATTGTCAAAATAGAGAATATCACTGTCATCATAAAAACTCAGCTTCATCATCTCTCTGGCCTGCTGGTATGCCTGTTTGATGCCCTCCTCGCCAATGCAGATATTGCTCACGCCGATGCCGAAATGATAAGGCTCATTTTTACAATATCGAAAACAGGCAGATGCCACATTTGTCAGGCGTTGGCGCATCACAGAGCTTCTGCGCATGGATGACATATCCAGAAAACAGCAAAAAATACCGGCTCCCAGATAAATGATCTCCGCGTGATCACTGTCCTCCTGCAGAAGATCCTCCATCTCTGTCATAAGCCCATGCCGAAAGCTCTGGGAATATTGCTCTGCCTCCAGAGGACTCCATACCTGGTTCTGCACATTCCATTCGTGCATGAACATATTGATGACCGCGCTGTTCTGGAACCGCCCCCTGATGCCTGCCTCTGTCCTCTTTTCCTCCCGCTCCTGTCCGCTTAAAGTACCGGAGAGAATCCCGTTAAAAAAATGATATTTCAAGGTATGGCTTCCCATGCGGATCAGTTTCCTGGTCCGCTCCTGTTCACTGCTTTTTTCCAGCCGTGTCTCTATATGATGTCTTGATTTCTCCAGGATTTCAAAAAGAGTATCCTCGTCCAGGGTATTTTTCAGAATATACTCATCTGCCCCCAGACGCATAGCCTCCTTGACGTACTCAAAATCATCATGGCAGCTCAGAACCATGATGTATATATTCTCTTTCTCCTCCCGGATATGGCGTATCAGCTCAATACCATCCATGAGGGGCATTGATATATCTGTGATGACCACATCAATCTTTTCCTCTTCCCAAACGCGCAGGGCCTCCTCACCGTCCTGCACGTCCTTTACCACCTCATACCCTGCTTTTTCCCAGGCGCTCAAGGTCTTCAAATAACTCCTGACCAAAAAATCATCATCTACTAACAATGTACGAAACATAGGCTTCTTCCCCTTTGTCACATTTCTTCTGTCTGTCAAAGATTCACTTCCCTGTTTACCGGCAAAAAGATGGAAGCGATGGTACCGCTCTCACTGCTCTCATATATAATGCCGCCTTCCTCCTCGTAATAAAGTTCCAGACGCTCCCGCACATTCGGTACGCCAATAGCACTCAGACCGTTGGTCTTTTTCGCTTTGCTGCTGAGCAGAGCCTGTATCTGCTCCCGGGACATTCCCCGTCCATTATCAATGACCGACAGGGTAAGGCGCGTGCCGTCTACCCTTCCCCTGATCACCAGCCGGCCGTTGCCGCCTTTCATATCAATACCATGAAGGATAGAGTTCTCAACCAAAGGCTGAAGGATCAGTCTGGGAATATAGCACCCATAGGCTTCCTGCGAGATATCATATTCCACATCAAAGCCCCCCTGATAACGGAATTCCTGCAAATGAATATAATTCTTCAAAATATGCAGTTCATCTGCCACGGAAATAAATGTCCCCTTTTTATTGATACTGGCCTGTAAAAGCTCCACAAAATCCCCGATCAATCCGCCCAATTCCTTCTCCCCTTTTATCAGAGCAGCGTATTTGATAGAATTCAGTGTATTGTACATAAAATGGGGCGTGATCTGATACTGCAGAGCTTCCAGCTCCGCATCCTTTTTCAGCCGTTCCTCCTCGATCACTCTGGCGATCAGATCTTCCAGATTATCCAGCATGTTGTTAAATTCCCGGCACAAGGTTCCGATCTCATCCTCTGTGGTCACATCCACCCGAAGGCTCAGATCACCTTTGCTGACTTTTTCCACCGTATCTGTCATATTTTTTATGGGTTTATACATGGCTCTCGTGATAGATGTGGCAAGGAGCCCACCGATCATGAGAAAAAGGAAGAAAATTGCCACTAGAAAGATCTGCATCTGCTTTAAGTCCCGCAGGACCTCACTCTTTCGGATATCCATGTACAGGCCGCATTTTGAAAATGCCCCCTGATAAAAGATACGGATCTCTTTTGCGTCCTGGTTCTCAATGCCGCTGACCTCGGGTAATCTGTCCACACCTTCATAAACCTGCCCCACACTCTCATAATCCTTACTTGTGACAATTTCCCTGTTCTTGTCCAGGATCAGAGCCTGGGACACCTTACCGTCATATACAGGCTCCAGATATTCATAAAAAAGTGTCCTCTCCTCCGTATTTGCCAGCATATATCCCAGCACTGTACCATCCTCATCTGTAACGGATTGGATACAGGAGAGCTGCTTTCCCGTATCATGGACCATATCCCCAAACATAATGGGAACAGCTTCCTCTGCTTCTGTCTGACGGATCTTCACTATCTCCTCTTCCGGAATATCTCTCTTACACACAGGGTAATCCTCTGACGTGACAGCTATCCTCTCATCCGGAAAAACAAAATACAGGGAGCTTAAATCCTTGTATTCCGTACGGTAATTTCTCAGAAGCTCTGCTATTTTATCCAGCGCTTCTCCGCTTTCTGACTTCCTGTATTCTTTTATATATTGGGCCATGTTAATATCACCGGCAGCTTTTACATTGATATAATATATCTCCTGCAGGGAATCATCCAGAGAAGTGACCGTCTGCTTCACTCTGCCGTAGAGATTGGTGGAATAATTTTCCTCTATCATTCCTGCTGATTTAAAATAAAAAACCACGGTGATGGAACAGGCAGTCACCATAGTCACTGCCAGGATTGCCAACAGCACCTTGCTTCTGATACTTTGCAGCATACTCTCTCCTTTACCGTCCATACATTCTGATACCTATTACTTATGCGTACATTATAACATAGAAATTTTAAGAAATCACGCTTACACAGACTTTCCAACAGAACAGACAGATGTCTTGCCAATGCAGGGCAGCACCTGGCGGGACAGCGGAAGGCTGAACTGTTATGACAGGTTTTCAACCTGAGAAGAAATAGAAGTGTGCTGCTAAGATAACAGCACACTTCTGATTTATGATGATCTTCCCGTTCATGCAGGGGAGATACGGATCAATATTCGATTTTAACGATTCCGCCTTTTTTCCATGCTTCTGTTGTAGCAAAACCAATCTGGGTAGATTTTGTTCCGTCGTAAACGGTTACTTCCGGTTTTCTGCCGGATTCTACACAGTTTATGAATTCCTGCATCTCTAACTGATAAGACTCTGCAAATCTCTCCGGGAATCCGCTGACACACTCAACAACTGCACCATTCTTATCGTAGATCATGCACAGGTTCTTTTCCGGAACCGGGCTGATGCGCAGAGAGCCTTCTGTGCCAATGATCTCTGTCTCTACATGATAGCCGTGAGCTGCAGTACGTCCCACATGTACAAATCCCAGCGCGCCGTTTTCACAGCGGTATGTAGCGATACCTGTCTCGTCATCACCAGCCTCTTTGAATTCCGGATGTTTGAAGGTAGCCCCTGTTGCATAAACCTCAACAGGATCAGAGCCTAAGAACCATCTCATAAGGTCAATATCATGAATTGCCATGTCGATAAAGATACCGCCGCTGGTAGCCGCGAATTTGATGGCGCCCTCAACCAGTGCTTCCGGGTCAATGCCTGTAGCTTTTACCATGTATGGTGTTCCGATAGCACCTTCCTCAATTTTTTTCTTTGCGTAAGCATAAGAAGGATCAAAGCGGCGCATGAAGCCTAAGAAGAATGCCAGTTCCGGATGACGCTCTACGGCTGCCTCTGCCAGTTTACACTCTTCAACCGTAACACCCAGCGGTTTGTCAGAGAATACATGCTTTCCTGCGTCTAAGGCTGCCGCGATCTGCCAGCAGTGCTCACCGCTTGTGGTCACGATCGCTACAGCATCAATATCTGCTTTTTCCAGCATTTCGCGGTAATCAGAATAAACGTCTTTTACACCGAGTTCATTTTTCGCGTATTCCAGCTCTGCCGGCATGATGGAGCATGCTGCTGTCAGCTCCGCATTCGGGATTTTGAATGCAATATTATTTGCGTGTACTTTTCCTAATCTTCCTAATCCTGCAATACCTACTTTTACTTTTTTCATGATTTTTACCTCTTTCTCTTAATAATTGAAAATAATTGAAAATTTATTGCTTCACATGTTTTATTCAGCTTGGCAGCTCTCCACATAATCCCATATAAGATCAGCCGCCTTCTGTACAGAAAATCTGCTTGTATTGATCATCAGGTCATAGTTCAGGGGCTCTCCCCATTTCTGGCCTGTATAGTAGTTGTAATAGCGTTCACGCGTCTTGTTTTCCTTTTCCAGTTCTTTTATGGATTTATTCCCATAAAATTCTTTGACTCTCCCTCTCCTGAATTCCTCATCTGCATAGATGAAGAAATTATAACATTCAGGAAAATCTTTCAGTACCACATCTGCGCACCTTCCCAGAAATACAGCGCTCTCTTTTTCCGCGATCCTGCGGATGACTTTTGCCTGCTCACGGTACATTTTATTATAGGAAGGAATCGACTCGTATCCCAGAGAATTCACGCCTTCCATAAAGGAACCCATGCTGTTGTCCGGCATTTTGTAAGACATATCCAGAATAGTGTCCATATCTAGATCTGAGCTTCCCAATTTCTCTGCTGCCAGATACAGGATCTGTCTGTCATAGCAGCGCGCCTCCATTTTTTTCGCAAGCAGCTCTGCAATCTCCTTGCCGCCGCTGCCATACTGACGGCTGATGGTGATCAATGTACGTTCTTTCATATTTTACAACTCCCCTCTTGACTCACGTTCAATCAACTCTTTCATAATATCCGGGTACATCTTATCCAGTTTATACAGTGCCAGTGTGACAAAGGCTACTACTGCAATCAGAACCGGTCCGAATTTATAAATATTTACGATCATATTCAGCGCTGTTTCCGGCTGAGCTGCTGTTCCCACGGAGGAACTTACATAACCTGCCAGGGAGAGAAGTCCTGTCATAGCTGCGGATGCAAGTCCGGCACCTACTTTTGTTCCGATAGAACCGCCGGCAAATATAAGACTTTCCTGTCTGATGTGTGTCTTCCACTGTCCGAATTCCACTACATCACCTACCATACCGAATACAACTGCATTCAGGGGAGCCAGGCCGACAGCACGTGCCACACAGCTCATAACCATCCATGGGAAGCTGTAGGAATTCAGGAAGAACAGAAGCTGTCCTGCCAGTGCGATCAGTGAACCTACAAGGGCAATATTACGTTTTCCAAATTTGCGGATAAGCGGTGTACAGGCGAAGATACCTGCAACCAGTGTCAGTGTCTCTGTAAGGAAAAGAGCACTGTACATCCATGTGTCATTTCCAAATATGTATTTGCAGTAGTACGGTAAAATGGTTCCTGAAATACCGAAAGAAACGCTCTGTACCATCCATAATACCAGAACCGCCCAGAAATACTGGTTTTTGAAAAGTGCTGCAAATCCCTTTCCAAGAGGTACTTTAGCTGCTTTTTCTTTTGCTTCGATCCGAACTGTCTCCTCGCATTTGAAAAAGCATACAAGAAGAAGGATCAGTGCCAACACTGCCCAGATGGACATTGTTTTAACCCATGCTGCCTGATCATCTCCAAACAGTTTTACGATGGGAAGTGTACAGGTTGCAGCAATGATTTTACCGATGGGAGAAAGTCCCATTCTGACAACACTCAGCATATCTCTCTCAGAGGAAACTCTGGTCATCATGGCTGAGAGACTTCCGTAAGGAAGATTGATTGCTGTGTAGCATACGGTCGTACAGAAGTTATAGGTTACGAACAGATAGAGGAACTGAAGCAGTCCTGTGGTGTGCGGTACTGTGAACAGCAAAACTGCTGACAACGCAAAAGGTACACTCATCCAGAGGATCCACGGTCTTGATTTTCCCCATCTGGAATTGGTGCGCTCCACGATAACGCCCATGATCAGGTCAGACACACCGTCAAAAAGTCTTGACAACAGCATCATCAAACCTACGGTAGCCGGGCTGATCCCCACATAGTCTGTGTAGAATAGTGTAAGCAGCGTACCGATCATTCCGAACACAACGTTGCACGCCACATCACCGCTGGCATAAGACAGCCTGGTTCCCCACGACAGCTTTCCTCCGGTTATTTTTTGTGCTAATTCTTTTCCCATTTTGTTTCCCTGCCTTTCTTTAAATCATCCTTTTGATGATTTTATTTTACCTTTTTGCAGGGAAAATCCTAGTAATAGAAATTTTAGATTTCTTAGTTTTATTTTCACGTTTTTTCTTATATGGTCCTAAAAATATTCCCATATTTTAGCACAGTCCCGTCTCCTGCTGTATGACTGGGATTATTTTTTGATTTTTGTGTCATTTTTTTAGGTTCTGATAATCCTCTACATTTTCCTGGGTCAGTATTTGTGTTTCCAAAATCTTTTCCCGGTCCTGTTTTATCCCCTTTTTATCATTCACAATATACTTCACAGTCTCATATCCAATATCATAGCCGGACTGGGCTCCCAGCACAGTAATGCGTCCTTCTTCCACTGCCCGAATGGCATCCTCCTGGTCATCCACAGAGGCTATGTAAATACCGCTGCCTTTGGTAGCCTCAGCAAGCCCCAGCGCTGTAACTGCACTGGTGGTCATAATACCGTCCAAATCCGGATAATTGCTCTGAATCTCTTCCATCTCCTGTTCGGACACCCGCAGGTTGCTGTATCCGCTCTTCTCCACCTCTATATGGATATCCGGTTCCTGCTCCATATACTTTTCAAACCCGGCAATCCTTTTTTCGTGGGATGTCTGTTCCCTGCTGCCCGCGATGATGGCAATGTTCCCTTTATGCCCCATCTTTTCAGCAAGAGCCCCGGCAAGCTCATACCCTACCTTTTCATTGTCAATGCCAATATAGGGCACCTCCACATCCGCAATAGGCGTGTCATAAGAGTATACCGGAATCCCCAGTTCCTGAGCCTGCAGATAATAATCCCGATTGTCATTAGAATCAATAGGAGACACAGACAAAGCGTCCACCTTCATTTTCAGCAGATCCCGTATCATTTTCTTCTGTATCTTTTTATCCGTCTCTGTATCCGGGGAGAGGATAACTGTTTTCACATTCATCTCCTTGGCCGCCTTTTCCATACCGGCATTGACAGACATCCAATATTCACTGTTCCTGGATTTTGTCACCACCCCTATGATAAACTCCCTCTCCGGTTCCTTCACATCCTTCCCGGCGCAGCCGCTCATACATAACAAACACACAACTGCCAGCAAAAGCCTTCCCACACTCTTTCGCATTCCACATTCCCTCATCCTGTTTTTTCTGACCTAATTTTAACATTTTCCACCATTTCTTACAACACCATATGAACACAGAGTATTTGTATCCCCCTACAACCCTGGTCTTCTTTGCAGCAAGTAAAAAACATTATATTTCCCTTTTATTCTTTTTATCCATTTCTACCACACCCAAAAACACTGTGGCCAGTGAAGAGGCCATTGCCGATGAATTTAGTAACTGGGAGCTGGTTAGCTCCATGGCAGCGAAACGCTTCGCTCACAGGTTTCTCCCTCCTTAGGCCCTCTCCCGCTCACTTCCGTCCGCACACAAAAAGCCCCAGAAACCGGTAACCCCCCGGTCCTGGAGCTTGCTTACATCTATTAAATTACCACAAATTTCTATAAATCTGTTTCACATCATCCTCAGTAACTTCTCTCATGGTATTCTGCGGGCTTCCGCTATCCATTGCATCAAAAGCCATCTTGTCGATCACCTTGAAGAACTCATCTTTGTCAATGCCGAACTCAGCCAATGTGGGAGTTTCCAGCTCTTTTGTGATAGCTTCCACAGCAGCAAGGAACTTTTCACTTGCCTCTTTGTCAGAATCTGTATCTACTGCAACACCAACCGTGCGTCCCAGTTCTGCAAAACGGTCGTAAGCTCCCTCAAGGGCAAATGTCAGGCACTCTTTCAACAGCATGGCATTGGAAAGGCCGTGAGCTACATGGAACAGAGCACCGATCGGACGGCTCATTCCGTGGATAATGGTAACGGAGGCATTGTTGAAGGCAATACCTGCCTCCAGAGCTGCCACAGACATCTGTACTCTGGCTTCCTCATTGCTGCCATCCTTGAATGCAGCCGGCAGATATTTAAAGATACGTTTTACTGCTGACACAGCAAAGGTATCGGAAAGTGTCTGTGATTTTCTGGATGTGTAAGCCTCCACCGCGTGACATAAGGCATCCAGACCTGTAGCTGCTGTGATTTTAGGCGGCGCGGTCATAGTGAACTGCGGGTCAATGATCGCCAGGCTCGGCATCAGGACTTTGCCCTTTAACAGCATCTTAATGTTTTTCTTTGTATCTGTAATGATCGTAAACTGAGTTGCCTCAGATCCGGTTCCGGCTGTTGTTGGAATCGCTACCATAGGAGGCACTTCCACATCGATCACTTTACCCATGTAGTCTGAAATGCATCCGCCGTTGACAACAAGAGAACCGATGGCTTTCATGGAATCAATGGGGCTTCCTCCGCCCAGGGCTACCAGGAAATCACAGCCTTCCTCTTTGTATAATGTCAGACCGTTTTCAATCATGGTATCTGTTGGCTCACCTACGATCTCAGAGTAAATGGCATATTCAACTCCCTGATTTTTCAGGGCCGCCTCAACTTTTGCGCAGTTTCCCAACTGGATCATAACTTTATCTGTGACAATAAGGGCTTTTTTTCCAAGTCCTTTTAATACTCCCTCTGCCATATCTAATGCACCTGAACCGGAAATGATCTGACCCGGTACGATAAATTCTCTTGCCATAATCGTGTTCTCCTTTTCTTATTCTCTATTCTATGGATTGCCTGTTTTTCATACTGTTCAACAAACCGCACTTTTTGCAGGACTGCAGATCGTAACTGTTTTTCTTTAAATTCTAAAACTCAGCGTCGTGCAGCCAGGTATAGCGCTCATCTTCACAGCGGTCTGTCTGCAGCCACGGATTGCCTTCTAAATGGCGGATCATCCAGCAGGTGTACATCTGGAATCCCGGAGCCACTGCCTGAGGATGCAGTTCGCCCCCCGGAATTGCTGAGAAGCTTCCGTCTGTGCTTTTGAAAACCTGATCTCCTACAAAGCTGGCGCCAAAACCTTCCGGACGGTCAAACATAAAGTAGTAAGTCTCTGGCTGCGGATGTCTGTGAGGCAGATATCCTGACCAGTTTCCCCTGTCATTGAGGACTTCACCTAAAACCATGTTGGACCAGGGAGCGATATCATGGTCAAAAATAGTGTTGACTCTTCTCTTTGCAACATTGCCGAATTTCCCTTTACAGGAATATCCCCAGGGAGCATCCTCCGGTTTATATAATTTTGCGGCAAACTCTGTATCATTCTTTGTGCACTGCACAAGGATCTCGGAATCCGCCTCTGCAGTCACGCTGACTTCAGTTTCAGTACACACATGGACGCACCAGGGACCCTCTGTGAACACGTCTTTTCTGCTGACCGTCTCTTTGCTGTCTTCCCATGCATAGGTGATGTTTCCAAAGAGCAGAAGTACCGCTGTCTCTTCGCCGTCTCTTTTAAAGGATCTGGTCTCGCCGGCTTTCATGCGGTAAACACGGATGTCCATCATCATGTCTTTGTATTCATTGTCATAGGTTGTAAGAATTTTTTCACCGTTTGCGTCAAACTCCGGGTATCCGAACACTTTTCCCATATCTAAATATCCTCCTTGTCTTATATACAGTTATGCCGCTGCAGTCCGTCTAATCTTCCAACTGCAGCATCTGGTTTTGCCGCAACGGCCTGATCTTCCGACTGCGGCATCTGGTTTTGCCGCACCGGCCCGATTTCCCTGCACTGCCGAGCCATTCCGGCTAAGGAAATGGCTGCAGTGTTGAGAGCGGATGGGTCCGTGCGGCATCCTGTTTTTATATTAAATTAATAAGCTCTGGACTCATTACGTCCTGTCATAACGCCTTCACATGCTCTCTTTACGCTGTCCTTGTCAGATGTTGTGGCAATGCCTACGTTCCACCAGGATTCATAGCCGTCTGTCATGGTTTTCGGAATAACTTTCAGGTCAAAGAGGCAGGCAATATCCTGTTTCTTTGCGTCCTCAAGAGCGTCAACCAGTTCAGCGATGGTTTTGCAGGTGTAAGTCTTCAGGCCATAACCCTCACCGATCTTCGCGTAATCTACAGGAATCAGATCACCGGTAGGCTTCTTGCCGTCTGTATAGCGGAACTCTGTGGCAATGCTGCCGATACCATGGTTCATCTCCAGGTTGTTGATGCAGCCGAATCCGCAGTTATCGAACACTAAGATGTTTACTTTCTTTCTCTCCTGCATGATCGTCATGATTTCACTGTGAAGCATCTGGAAGCTGGAATCACCTACTACACAATATACTTCATTGTCCGGCTCAGCAAATTTTACACCGAGAGTGGCAGCCACCTCGTATCCCATGCAGGAATAGCCGTACTCCGCATGATATCCGCCTCTCTTATCTGTTCTCCACATACGCTGCATACAGCTTGGCAGGGAACCGCCTGCTGTGATGATGGTGGCGTCTTTGTCAATGGTTTTATTGATAGCAGCCAGGGCTGCGGTCTGTGTGATCTTACCGTTTGTCAGTTTCACGAACTCAGGAACCGTTCTCGGGTCTCTTGCCTTGATGATCGGCTCAAAGTCATCGCCTGTGTACTCGATTCCGGCCAGACGATCCCACTCTTTGTCCCATGCCTCTTTGGCAGCTTCGATTTCTCCGTTGTAGGAAGAAACATATCCTTTTGCACGGAGCTTTTCAGCCAGGGCTTCCACTGTGGCTTTTGCATCACCGATAGCTTTTACAGCATCCATCTTATATGCATGGTATCTGTTGTTGTTGATCGTAACAAATTTTACGTCTTCATTTCTGAATAAGTGTTTGGAGCTTGTGGTAAAGTCGGAGAGTCTGGAACCTACTGCGATCACCACATCGGCATCTTTTGCAATGACATTGGATGCCAGGGTTCCTGTCACACCGATACCGCCCAGACAGTAAGGATTGCTTGTCTGGCATGCACTCTTTCCTGCCTGACTCTCGCCAAACGGAATATGGAATTCCTCACAGAACTTTTCAACTGTCTCACCCGCTTCAGAATATTTAACACCGCCGCCTACAATAAGCAGAGGTCTCTTTGCGTTTGCAATCACTTCAGCTATATCTTCCAGCTCTTCTTCCACTGCCACAGGACGTGTGATCCTGTGTACACGTTTCTCAAAGAAATAATCTGGGTAATCATAAGATTCTCCCTCTACATCCTGAGGAAGGGCGATGCAGCACGCGCCTGTCTCAGAGGGATCTGTCAGAACACGCATTGCGTTGATCAGTGCTGTCATAAGCTGCTCCGGACGTGTGATCCTATCCCAGTATTTGCACACCGGTTTAAATGCATCGTTGGTTGTTGTAGCAAGGCTGCTGCTCTGCTCTAACTGCTGCAGAACCGGGTCAGGCTGTCTGGAGGCAAAGGTATCTGCCGGGAATACCAGAAGCGGGATATTGTTCACTGTGGCAGTCGCGCAGGCTGTCACCATGTTGGCAGCTCCAGGTCCTACGGATGAAGCACAGGGAATAATGCTTTTTCTGTTGTTCTGTTTTGCAAATGCTGTTGCCACGTGGCACATGCCCTGCTCATTTCTTCCCTGCATAACCCTTAACTGTCCCGGATCACTATCCAGCGCCTCTCCAAGACCCACTGCAATGCCGTGTCCGAAGATGGTAAAGAAACCTTCCACGAATTTTGTCTCCACACCATCCATGGATACATACTGATTATCTAAAAATTTAACGATAGCCTGTGCAACCGTCATTCTTGTTGTCTTTGCCATGATTAATCTCCTTTCATTTACCGGGCAGGCTCTGCCTGCCACATGGGCGAGGGGGGAACTCCCGGCCCGCCCCGCAGTCAGTGTTTATGTTAGTATCTATGTCAGCGATTTCTGTAACCGCTATGACGCTTATTATACTCTTGCGATCATCTCGCCAAATTTTTCTTTTTCTTCTTTGATAAACGCGTGCACCGCATCCGGTCCCGGAAGAGAATCGGAGCAGTTGTTGCTTCTGACCATCATGGAAGCCTCTGCGGAACCGAATTCCAGGCAGTCGATCACTTCCCATCCCTGGTACAGTCCATATAAGAAACCGGAACCGTATCCGTCTCCGCCGCCGAAGCCTTTTCTGGCATCAACCGGGAACGGTTTGATGGAATATTTCTGTCCGTCACAGGTATATGCCGTGGAGCCTTTCATACCGTGCTTGATAACAACGATCTTGGCATTGTAGCCCTGCCACAGTGCTGCGGACTCTTCATCTGTCATGCCCGGCTGGATCAGTTTTTCTGTCAGGTCGAACTCTTCTCTGGAGCCCATGATGATGTCAGCTTCTTTTGCTACCATGGAATAGTAGATGGCTATCTCATCACTGTTCTTCCAGTTGTACTCCCTGTAGTCAATGTCAAATATGATCTTTGTATTATTCTTCTTTGCCAGAAGCACTGCTTTGATCGCCGCTTCTCTGGAAGGACTCTCTGCCAGCGCTGTTCCAGAGATCAGGATTGCTTTTGTCTTTTTTATGTATTCTTCATCAATGTCATCCACATGAAGCTGTAAGTCAGCGATGCAGTTTCTGTACATCAGGATACTGCTTTCCTTTGGGGATAACATCTCAGTAAATGTCAGGCCCAGTTTCTCACCGCCGGTACATCTTGTAATGTGTGAGGTATCAATACCCTGCTCATCGAAATAATCCACTACATAGTCACCAAACTGGTCATCAGAAACTTTTCCCAGAAAACCTGCCTTCATTCCATGTCTTGTAACACCCACAGCGATGTTGGCCGGTGAACCGCCTACGAACTTCTCAAACATATGGACTTTCTTCAGAGGTTTGAACTCCTCTTTTACCTGGTCATTGTAAGCCGGGTTAAAATCGATTGCCACACGGCCCAGTAATACCAAATCCAATGGTCTGCTCTGATCAAATTCTACATACTTCATAAAAACTTTCCTCCTGTTTTTTTCATCCATGTTTGCGTGCTTTTTATTTATGTGTGCGTTTTACGTGCTTTCCTTTTGTGCTTTTATAGTATCACACGCACATTAAATGTGCAAGCACTTTTTTTATTTTCACAACCTTTCTATTTTGTGCACAATTTTATAGCGCGGATTTGTTGCATTTTCACAATAATTCCTGCGTGCTTTTCATGTGCTTTTTAGTCAGACTCAAATCTGACAAACGGGATTTTCGGCCCAAAACGCAGCTATTTCCAGTCATTTTCCCCTTGTGCGCAGTGCGCATCCTGTCCAAAGAATTTTTCTGCACAATAGAAAAAGCCGGGAATCCCCCGGCTATACAGTATTGTTGACTGTCATGTTCTCTGTCTTGCACCAGTCTTATATCCGGACCGGCTAGAGATTGTATTTTGTCTTTATATTGATTTCTGTGTACATGTATTCTTTTTCCGGCATTCTGCCTCTTCTCAGCATATCCGACAGTATGGATAATGCCCGGTATCCCTGGTCATATCCCTCCTGATCAATGAGGAAATCCACGGTTCCCTCTAAAAGCGCCTTTTCATTTTTAGGTGTCAGGTCATAGATGATCACATATGGGCGTTTATGAAGATCCAGCTTATCAAAAGCCTTTTTAACCCCGGCCTGCCCGCCGGATGCGACAAAGATGCCCTCCAGATCCGTAAATGCCGACATAGCATTTACGATGATCTTCTCCACTTCATCTGTATGATCAAAGCTGCTCTGCACCCCCACCAGATCCATTTCCGGAAAGTTTTTCTTCAGCTCTTCCACAAAGCCGTCTACCCTGCGGCTGCCTGCGCTGTTGGAAAAGTACCCGGTAATGACCAGCACCTTTCCTTTACCCCGCATCATCAATCCCATAAGGCCGGCCGCTGTCTGTCCGCTCTGCCAGTTGTTAAGCCCCACAAAGCAGCATCTTTTTGTCCCTACAATGTCAGAATTAAAAGTGACAACCGGTATATTCTTCTCCTCGGTCAGCTCATTTAACTTAACCCTGACATTGTCACAATCCACCGGCATGACAGCCAGCGCGTCAATGCCCTCTTCCTCCAGCTCTGTGATGGCCTGCATCTGCTCTGCCTCATCCACGGATGCGTTTTCCTTTACAAGCACCTCAATGCCCTGGTCCGCCAGCTTTTTTGACGCATCCCTGATCCCTTTGTTGACCTGCAGCATGAAAGAGGACTGGGACAACTGTGTCACAACTCCAACCCGCTTTCCCCTGCCGGCCTGTTTTACTGTATCGTCAGCCTTTTTCCTGTGTTTTGGCACATATCCGATCTCATCAGCAATCTGCTCTATTTTTTTTGCCACTTCCGGGTTGATCCTCCCCCGGTTATTCAAAGCCCGGTCCACAGTTCCCCGTGACACCCCTGCCAGCTCTGCAATCTGTTGTATTGTACCCGCCATGATCCGCCTCCGGAATTTTTTTATAATAATAGAAAATGTAAAACAAGCATTTCAACATTCGCACGCAAAACACACGAATTCTCTCAATATAGCACGCGTTTTTTTCTATTATAATCTTCTGCACGCGTTTTTACAAGCAGTATATTTAAAATTAAGATTTATTTTTCTGCAGCGTTTGATATATTTCCAAGACCATAACAGAGATCTGCATATAATTCCTGGTATATGTGTCATCCAAATCAGATGTCAGACAGTCTTTGATCTTCTTTATTCTATATAATAAGGTATTTCTATGTATATACACATCCTGTGAGGTATTGAGCACGGACCGCTCATGTTTCAGATAAGAAGAGAATGTGGGAAACAGTCCATCCTTTTCCTCCTGTTCTCTCAGCCATAGCTTCCGAACGTCCGGATGACAGGCATACACCATTTCCTCCAGGTCTCCGGACAGTAGGATATAATTTGCAGCCGCCTCATAAAAATCAAAAATGCCGTCTGTCTCCCCGGAAAACAGCTCTCTCATATCCAAAGCAGATTTTGCCTGCCGGTATAGATGCGATAAGTTATAGATTCCTTTCATTCTCAGACTCATGCTCACATCAGCTTCTGTCTGCTTAAAGAGAAGCTGAATGCGGTCCCTTTTGAAATCTCCGCATTTACTCAGGTTCCATATGAGAATAAACCCTTTCTCCCCGCCCACGATCCTGCCCTCAGGATACATGTTCATCAGCGTAGTGCGCATGACCTCAGCCGTTTTCGCAGACATTTCCTTTTTATCTGCCCATACCAGGATCAACTGGTATTCGTCAGACACTTCCCAGCCGGCATAATGAAGTTTTCTGGCCAGCTTCTCTTTATCTACAGCTTCCTGGTTCAGGAGGCTGTGGAATACAGAGTTTTCTTCACCCTTTTCCTTCTCTGCATCACGTTTTTCCAGATGCTGGTACATAATATGCAAAAGCATCTCCAATATTTGATAATCCCCATAGTTCAATGCCCGTTCCTTTTCTATCACATTGATCCTCAGGAAAAATTCATTTTGATATATCAAAGCACCTGTGATCCCCTCACAATTGAGAATTGTGCCTTTAAAATGAAACGGCAGGATCTTCTCATGTTCAAAATCATGGTCCGGGTAGTAAGATTTCATATATTCCAGGGCCTGGATGGAGGAATATCCGTATCGTGACAGATAAGCCCACTCCCTGTCCACATCATTTTCCCCATACTGAGAACTTATTCCCATCACCTTACAGTCTGCGTCAAACATGATCATGGGATTGTGGAAAACGCGAAAACAGGCATCCACCAAATCCTGATAAGACTTCTGGGCAGCCAGATCAAGGATATTCTGCTGCCAATCGTCATAAAAATCAAACACACTCTGGATAATGTCAAATCCCTCCGTCAGATTCACATCTCTAAGCCTTATACTGCCGCTTTCGGCCTCACATATCGTATCCTTGCCCTTGGCATAGATATATGCACAGTCTGTGGCATATACAAGCCTGGCACTTTTCAAAACCGGCGGATCACTGTCACTGAGATTTAACTCCATATCAAGAAAATATATCCTGTTTGCGATCATATGCATACTTAATTTCATAGATACCCGCCCCCTATCAAAGCTTTGGAATTATGGAATTTCGGAGCGTGTTTAAAAATCTATTACGCCATGCAGTCTTCCAGAAGCAATTTTCAAACGCACTCTATGGTAAATCATACCATAAATCAACAAAAAAATACATAATTCGACTTCGCATTTTAATTTGTGCTCATCACACTAAAGAGTTGCTATATTTTTTCTATTTTTTGTGCGTTCATCTTCTATATTTATCTATCAATTCATTTTATAATTTAATTAATTCAGAAATCTGCGCGCACAGTCTCTCGAATCATTTCATCTAATGTAAAAAGGGGTGAATCACAATGAAAGTTTTGATCCTGGGAGGATTTCTTGGTTCCGGAAAGACCTCACTTCTGCTGCAGCTTGCCTATTACATGACCGAGCATTTATCAGGCGATAAAAAGTATCAGGTTGTGATATTGGAAAATGAAGTTGGGGAGGAGGGAATTGACGATAAACTGCTTCGCGGAAACGGATATCAGGTAGAAAACCTGTTTTCAGGCTGCGCCTGCTGTACCTTATCCGGAGAACTGCTGTCATCTGTCAGCAATATCGAAAAGCAGCTTCAGCCACAATGGCTGATCCTGGAGACTACCGGCCTTGCCTATCCCCATCTGATCCAAAAAAATCTGGCTGACAGTATGAATCTCTCTTCCAGAATATGCATTGTCGCTGACGCTTCACGCTGGGAACGTCTCTTTACGCCGCTTCACGAATTAATAACAGGACAATTGACTAATGCTGACACTGTACTCATCAATAAGATGGATCTGGTCAGTCCGGACACACTGAAAAAAATCGAACTGCAGATAAAAGCTATAAACAAAACTCCAAAAATTTTTCAGACATCTGCAAGTCAGCCCGTATCCCACTATATTTGGGATTCTATACTGGAGGGTGATCCTAATGAATGAAATTTCCCACGAAGGCACACACGTACATGACTGCCACAGTCACTCCCACGACCATCATGAGCAAGCATCCATATCTCGTCGTATAAATAACACGATGATTACCCTGAACGCCTATGAGCAGGATGACGCCAGTGTCATTTCATTGGAATGGAAGGCCTGTAAGGACGCCAGGCAGACAGAGGTTCTGCTGAAACAACTGTTTAAAAATATTGCCCGGGATATTACGGAGCAAAACGGCATTATCGGACATATCAAAGCATCTATGGAACGCAATGAGGTGATCATAATATCACTCACTGATACGGAAGCCATGAAAAAGGAGGCTTTGTCTCCTAACATACAAATACATGCTGCGGTCATTGCCCTCTGCATAGACAAGAATACCCTGGCACAGATCGTAGAGTCAGCACTGGACAGCAGCCCCTTATTTTCCATCTGATCACAAGGGAGGAAATCACTATGGCAGAAAAGAAAAAATACACATTAATGAATACTGTGGCCGTATTGTCTGTCAGTACCTTATTGTATCTGGCTACGATCAATGCATCATCTCTTGCCTACATGGTCAAAGAATTTCCACAGTATGATATCACAACCGTCAAACTATTCTCTACCATCCCGTCACTTATGATGATCGTCTGCTCCCTGCTGTCCGGAAAGCTGATACAGATCTTCCCTATTAAGAAAATCGTCATCGGCTGTGCCGCCCTTATGTTTGCTGCAGGTTTCGGAACTTACTTTGTGTTCAATCTGCCTGCTATCCTTATTATGAGAGTCATCTATGGCATGGGGTCCGGTACTGTGTTCCCACTGGCCAATGCGATCATTCAGCAGTTATATGAGGGCGAAGAAAAAGCCCGGCTTTTGGGTTTCCGGGCAGGATTTGGCGCATTATTCGGTGCGGCTGTCACTATGGTGGGCGGCTGGCTGACCTCCTTTGGATGGCGGTACGCATTCTTTGGTTATCTGTTCGCGATCCCGGTAGCTCTCCTGGTTCTGTTTTGCTGCCCATCCAATGAACCTATAAAAAAAGAAAGTTCCACGGCAAAAGCAGGCGAAAAAAAGTATACCAAGAAAACCTTCTATGTTCTTCTCTTTGCCGTATTTTTCAATGCGTGTATGATGTCTTTTAATGTAGAGCTGTCTCTTGTCATAACCGGAGAGAATATCGGTGGCGCCAGTCAGGTATCTATGGTTGCATCCACCAATACTATATTTGCATTTATAGCCGGCCTGATCTTCGGAAGTCTTCACAAAAAAACACAGCGGTATATGGCCGTGATCTCCACAGGACTTGTGGGTCTGGCTCTGGCTATTCTCTGCTTTGCCCAGAATTTCCCTCTGTTTATTATGTGCGGGGCAATCTTTGGTCTTGGCTTTGGCTTTTATAATCCTACTTACAATCTGCTTATTGCGGGCACCGCTGCAAAGCCTAAATTTGGTTCCCAGGCAATTGCCATTTACACAAGCTGCGTAGGATTAGGGCAGTTTCTCTCTCCCTACCTGATAAACGGAGTGAAAAAGCTGCTGAACTTAAATGTACTGAGAGCTGAGTGGAAGATCACCGCGGTCTCTACGCTCTGCCTGGTCCTGGGCGCTGTCATATATATCATAGTCACCGGCGGTAATAAAAAGGTATCACAGGCCTGAGCAGATAAACCCTTAGAATTCATTTACACAAAGGAGGTAGTATTATGTTAACCGAAAAAGATAACTATTTAATGACTCTGCGGGGCGAAACCCCAGAATGGATACCCAGACTGCTTATTCCATCCCCCGGACATGCTCCGGCCACAGCCTGGATCGGTCCGGGATTTCTGAATGCCCGCAAAACTCCCATGGGCGGTTTTGATGTCTGGGGCGTGGAATACGTGGCAACAAAGGAAACCGGCTATATGTCTCTTCCCAAACCGGGGCGCTTCATACTTGATGATATCTGCCGCTGGCGTGATATTATCAAGGCTCCCGATATCTCCCATATTGATTGGGAAACCATGGCAAAGAAAGATCTGGCACAGGTTGACCGGACGCAGACATCCGTTACTGCTACCATACATGTGGGATATTTCCAGCAGCTTATGAATTTCATGGGATTCACCGAAGGACTCTGTGCGATGCTAGAGGAGCCGGAAGAAGTCATGGCACTATTCGAGTACATGAATCAATTCTATCTCCAGATATGCAGCAAGGTCAGGGATTATTACAAACCTGATGTCTGGGCGATCACAGACGATACGGCAACGGCAACCAACCCGTTTATATCTGTAGATATGTATCGGGAGATGATAAAGCCTTTCCATGCAAGCGAAGCGAAGTTCGCACAGGAGGCCGGAATCCCCATTGATATGCACGACTGCGGCAGATGTGAGGATTTCATAGAAGACTGGCTTGACTTTGGTGTCTGCGCATGGAACCCCGCTCAAACCATGAATGATCTGGCCGGGATCAAGAAAAAATATGGAAACCGCCTGGTATTGGAAGGCTGTTGGGACTCCTCAGGCCCTGCCGGCTGGCCGGATACCCCGGAGGAGATCATAAGAGCTGAGGTCCGTAAATGCATAGATTCCTTTGCGCCGGGAGGCGGATTTGTATTCTGGGCAAGCACATACGGCGCACCGGATGACGAGGCAATCAAAGCCAAAGCCCGCTGGATAACTGAGGAATACGATTCTTACGGCAGAAACTTCTATAAAAAGTAATTTCTGACTTCAGGGCTGTGCGCTATATAAAGGGTGCACAGCCCTTTCCCTGTCTGCCCCGTTCTTTTTTCCTTTGGGGCGGCATATGATGTAAACAACATCTATTGCAGAGGTCTGCCATGCTAAAGAAGCTTCTCAACACAGCCATAACGCTGCTTTTCTGCGGCGCCCTTGTACTCTGTGCCGTCACATACCTGCCAAATGCCATATCCGTCAGCAGCACAGCGGGAAGCCGTGAGCTTCCTATCTACTGTGTACAAACTGACAAGCCGCAGATCGCCATCAGTTTTGACGCTGCCTGGGGCAATCAAGACACATCCGCTCTTCTTGATATCCTGGCAAAACACCAGGTAAAAGCCACCTTTTTCATGACCGGCGGATGGGTTTCCAGCTACCCTGACGATGTAAAAAAGATCTATGAAGCGGGACATGACCTGGGCAACCACAGCGAAAATCACAAATATATGACAAAACTCAGCGATGAGGAAAAAACCCAGGAGCTTATGTCTGTACACAACAAAGTCAAAGAGCTGACCGGTTATGACATGTTCCTGTTCCGTCCTCCTTACGGAGACTATGACAATGACGTGGTCAAAAATGCTCTTGCCAACAATTACTACCCGATACAGTGGGATGTGGATTCTCTTGACTGGAAAGATTACGGCGCTGATGACATTATAAAAAGAGTTACGGAGGACTCCCACTTGGGCAACGGCAGCATTATCCTCTGCCATAACGGCGCCAAATACACAAAAGATGCGCTAGACACCCTAATCACCACACTGCAGGAAAAGGGCTATGAGTTTGTCCCTATCTCACAGCTCATCTATAAAGACAATTATCACATGGATCATGAAGGACGTCAGATACCTGACTGAATGCCGTAAAAATGGCGTATAGCAATAGAAAAAAACTTTCTATTCCCTATACGCCGTTTTTTCCGGCTGCCGCGCCATACCTGTTAAGATCCACCGCGGCCCGGTTGTTTGCTGCACATTATAGTATCCCCGGCAGCTCCCTCATTTTTTCAGCCGCCCGGCTGTCAACAACATCCTTACTTATGCTCTGATCGTGAATCCTGTACCGGATCATTAATATATAAGGTCCGTTTCTTAAAACAGATACCCGGTAAGTCTCTTCCGACTTCTCATCTTCCCCTGTGGAACCACCTGCCGTTTTCTGATCAGTATAACCGGTTTCCTGATATGAATATCCCTGTATGTATATGGAACCGTCCCAATAGCCGCCCTCCTCTTTATAATTACGGTGGTTCTCTGACAATTTCCGGACATAATTCAGAACCCCTTTATACCCGGATCTGTATAAGGTATAAGAGAATTCATTTCTGCATCCGCCACTCCGAAATGTGCGGTAGCTTTCCTTTTCCAGCAAAATACTGCCTCTTCTCGTATGATATGCATTTAGAATCTCATTATTATCCGTTTTGCCATTTCCTATGCTTTTGTTCTCCGCAAAAAGTTCCGAACATTGTAAGAATGGTCCCATCCCGGTCAGCCAGGAGTCCTCTTTTGGAGGCTCTAAAGATGCAAGTGAGTCAATTTTATGTAAACCGACAGCCATAATAATTATAGCTGCCATGGCAAGCAGAAGGTATCTCCACCGAAATCCCTTTTTTCTTCTGCTCCACATAAATAAATTCAGACTCCCATATACAGTTAAGAACAACAGCATACCTGCCAGTGCTCTCCAATCCCTGTTCTGTACAGCACTGCGCACCACCGCCGTATAAAAAAGCACGCCAAGAAGAAGACAAAAGGCTTTCCCGGCAATATCTTTGACCATAAAGAAAGGATAGGATCTGTATCTCACAGGCTTTTTTCGCTGCAGATCTCTCTTTGCCCTTTGATACCAGACCTGATAAGAAACCACACCGGCCAAACCGTTTAAAAAGAGATACAGCATGCAGAATAACACCAGAATCCCCGCATTTGTTTCAAGTAATGACTCCAGCAAATATCCGGCCAGCCCCATTCCCCCCATGAGCGCAGGCCCAAAATAGCACAATATCCACAATACGCCCAAAACCATAGTGACTGCCACCTGTTTTTGGAACTGCACCTTTGCCGCATCCATCTTAAGTGCCTCGTCTGTCTCTATCGGAACAATATCCCTGTCTCCACTCCACAAAATCTGTCTGCATTTCTCCGCGCACACAAAATGCCACCCTGCACTCTCACAGTAGAATTGAAACTCTTTTGACTTTTCGTTCTCACTTCCCTCCCACATAGAAACTTCTTTCAATATGACAACAGAAAATTTTACCTTCTTGGGAGTCTGCCGCTCAAATCCCCAAAAACTACCCACAGCATCTCTCAACATCCATCCCCGTGCTGCCATTTTTTCAAAGAAATACTCCATTGCCGGAGTATCCAGAATCCCAAATCCCTTCCATCTCCAATACAGCATCCTTATCCCCCTCCAATCCGGCGGCCCCGTCTCTGGCCATAGCCAGGATACGTCGGTACTCTTTCTTCAGGGTATCCTTTCCTTTTTCTGTGATCCGATACCACTTTTTCCGCCCCTCCTGTCTTGTTTCTTCTATGATATCTCCCTCCTGAAATTTTGCCAAAAGTGTATACAGGGTTCCGGGTCCCACCTGTACACGCCCGCCTGACAAAGCTTTCACCTTTTCCATAATATCCACACCACAGCACTCCTCCTGAAGTGACATCAATATGTAATACATAGGCTCTGTCAGACTCTGAAACTGTTCTCTGGGCATGCCTGTTCCCTCCCTTAACCTTATACGGCCCGCTTCTATGGCCTTCTTATACTTATGGATGTGGTAACTCCTCAGTCCTTCACAGTTCTCTAGAGTGTGTTTGAACCGGACCTGCTGTATCGTTACCGGATACATTACTTAGTTTCTATAATATCGATATTCGATATTTCTTATTTTCATTATAATATCGTATAACGATATTGTCAACTGAAAAGCTTTCCCTCTCAACACAATTTTTTTGTCGCATTATGTCAGGATTTACTTGCTTATTTTACCAACAAACCTTAGAATAGTAATGGTGGCAATGTCCACGAAAATGAAAAAATGGGGGAATATCATAATGTCTAAAATGGTAGGTACCATATCCCGCGGCGTCCGCGCTCCTATTATCCGTGAAGGCGACAACCTGTCGGAAATCGTAGTGGACTGCGTGCTGGAAGCCGCAAAAAGCGAACCCTTTGAGATTCGCGATAAAGATGTGATCGCTGTCACAGAGGCAGTGGTTGCCAGAGCACAGGGCAACTATGCCAGTGTGGAACAGATTGCCAAAGATGTACACGAAAAATTCGGTGATGACACTGTCGGTGTCCTCTTCCCAATCCTTAGCCGGAACCGCTTTTCTATCTGTCTGAAAGGAATTGCCAAAGGCTGTAAAAAAATCGTGCTCATGCTGAGTTATCCTTCCGATGAAGTAGGCAATCATCTTGTAGATCTGGATGTCATGGATGAAAAAGGTGTCAATCCCTGGACAGATGTACTTTCAGAAGAAAAATACAGAGAATTGTTCGGATACGAAAAACACGTATTTACCGGTGTTGACTATGTGGACTATTATAAAAATGTGATCCGTGAGAGCGGTGCTGAAGTGGAGATTATTTTTGCCAATAATCCTAAAGCAATCCTGGACTATACAAAAAGCATTCTCACCTGCGATATCCACAGCAGAGAACGCACCAAACGCATCCTGAACGCCAACGGTGCAGAAAAAGTTTACGCTCTGGATGATATCATGACACACAGTATTGACGGAAGCGGATACAATGACTCCTACGGACTTCTCGGTTCCAACAAGGCCACAGAAGATACCATAAAGCTCTTCCCCATCCACTGTCAGGAAATGGTTGATTCCATACATAAATCCATTCTGGAAAAAACCGGCAGGCATGTGGAAGTCATGATTTACGGTGACGGCGCATTCAAAGACCCGGTAGGCAAAATCTGGGAACTGGCTGATCCGGTTGTCTCACCAGCATACACAGACGGTCTGAACGGAACGCCCAATGAAGTAAAACTGAAATATCTGGCAGATAATGATTTTGCAGATTTATCCGGTGATGAGTTAAAAACGGCCATCAAGAATTATATCCAGGAAAAAGATGAAAAAGCAGAAAATCTAAAGGGTACTATGGTAACTCAGGGCACTACTCCCAGACGCTTGACAGACCTGCTTGGCTCCCTGGCTGACCTGACTTCCGGTTCCGGAGATAAAGGTACGCCTATTATCTATATCCAGGGGTACTTTGATAATTATACAAAAGAGTAATAGATATAAAAATTTCGGGATTCCAGTCTTTCGCTGACTGGAATCCCGTTTTTTTCATTGTGCCGCATATTTTATTCCTTTCAGACACATCCTATTGCTGAGGTGATTTTATGGCATCCTATATATCCCCGGCAATTCGGGACAAATTTGAAACTCTGTCCGTTGATCTGAAAAACTGTATTCTGGAACGAAATGTTCATTTAGAGTCCCTTCCTGATCTGATAAAAGTTCTGGAAGATATCGTGGCAGAGTCAGAAGGCAGATAAATGCCTGAATATGAAAAGGATTCCTCAACTCAGATTTTTACTGAGTTTGGAATCCTTTTATGTGTATCTTGATTTTATTTTGAAATAATACTGTCTCCCCTAAACTCCTGAGCCAGAAGAAGAATCTCATCCCGTTTTTCCAAAAAATATTTATCTCCAGGATCCACCGACAGTACATAATTTATCTTTCCCAACAAGTGCTGCGCATATCGCTCTGGATCCTGTGGGCTTTCTGATCCACCCCCGGATATCCCCATTCTCTGCAAATGTGATCCCACGCCATATTTCCTACAATAATAAATCTCAGCCCGAAGCTGCCTTCTATACTCTCTGCACACCTGCGGCTTTTCATTTACCACAATGCCGGTTACTATCTGTCTCTGATACTGCCTTTGGACTTTTGTCTTCTGTTCATTAAGCTCAAAACCCATTTTATACAGATAATTTTTAACTTTCAGCTTCAACTTTTTCACGTCAAAGTTCCCGGAGAATGTCATATCATCGCAATATCTCGTGTATTGTATCCGTCGCTCTTTACACCAGCTTCCCATATATTCGTCAAAGGGCTTCATGACCAGATTGGAAATAGCCGGCGAACTAGGCGCCCCCTGGGGCAGGCAGTCCATAAAGCAGCAAAGGGAAGTCAACAGCATCCGTATCGCCGGTGGATAATAAACTGCCGGAAACGCAGACTGATATACCATTTGAAACGTAATGCTGTGAAAAAAATCTCTGATATCCAGCTTCAGCACTTGTTCCGTCCCAACATGAGGACATGCATTCATTAAAACGGAAGCGTTGGGCCTGTATGCAGTTGCATACTGTGAAACGGAACGCTCCGGGAGTACATATTTTACTATATTTCTCTGTATCGTCCGCAGCAGTATATCAGGCACCGACAGCTTTCTTGTCCCGCCGTTCTTTTTTGGAATAACTGCAATATGATAATGCTTTTCTATATGATTACTCACAGCATAAAGGCAGGCCATATACCTATCGCCTCTCACTTTTGTCCCCTGAAGAAGCTGGAAAGACCGCAGTACCTCTTCCATCTGCTCCGCTGTACAATATCTCCATATATCTCTTCCTGCCATAAAAATCACATCCCTGATTTGGAATCTGCGGGAGCAATACAAGAGGGTGATTCTGGAGAATGCGCAGATGTACACAGGCCGGAGGCCGAACAGCACACGCAGTGTGCAGTAGTACCTCGGAGCCTTCGGAAGTCTGATTTCTCCCAATTTATCATCAGGCGGCGACTCGCCGTCCGACCGGTATCAGTGATCCGCCTACAGATATACCGGATATGCTATTGCTCCCGCACACTTATCATAGCACAGACACAACTTTATTTACAACTCTATTTACAACCTTATTATTGCAGTGGTTTTTCAAAAAACTTATACGGTTAAAAGAATGAAAACTGCCTAAAAAAAATCCCCACCGGAGATTTCAATGCCATAAAACATTGATACCAGTGAGGATATTTACTTAGGAACAAACCGGCTAAAATCCACGATCAACCGGCTGGCTCTTCCATACTCTCCTGCACCGAAAGCGGATAAATCCGAACCCTCAACCTCTGCAAGAGTGATAGTCTTGGAACCGTCCTTATAGTTGAAAGTAAGTATTATCTTGTCCTCATAAAGATACACCGCATTTACAAAGCTGTCAATCAGTCTTTGCCGCTGTTCCCGCTTTGTCACATCAAATTTACGAAAACGATAAATGAAGAAAGCTATCTGTTCTCTTGTAAGCATAGGCTTGTGCATTTCTTCCTGCAAAATGCTGACTTCAAGCTGGCTCTTGGTTTCCTCCAATTCATCAAGTCTTTATTTCGTGGACGGAGTGAAAATCCCGACTTGGATAGCGTTCAGCATATTGTTAATGCCTTTCTCGGTTTCAGCAAGCTGTTTCTTCAAAAGGGGCAGGTCGGTGCTTTCTTTTTTCTACAATTCCATGAGCGTCTCAATCAGCCGTTCCATGACGGTATCATACCGTCCTCCTTGACTACATCACGATAGCTGTACTCTCCCATATGGCGGCGGTTCTTCAAAAGGTTGTTCATAATATTCAGCGTGATTTTCCCACCACGAATGGAACGCATACCCCTGTCGTTTAATAGATTGACAAGTTCCTGCATGGTTGCACCCTCGCTGTACTTCGTGAACATTTCCAGCACCACCGGGGCGGTCTTGGGGTCAATTTGATAATACTGCTGTTCATCAATGTAATAACCCATTGGAACAGTGCCGCCGTTGTATTTGCATTTCAGCGCATTATCGGTCAAACCCCGGATAACCTTTTCAGACAGTTCAGCGGAGTAATATTCCGCATACCCTTCAAGCATGGCTTCCAGTATAATCCCCTCGCTGCCCTCGGAAATATTTCCCCTTGCGGAAATGACTTTGACGCCATTCTTTTTCAAAAGATTTTTATAGCGTGCGCTGTCATAACGATTACGGGCGAAACGGTCTAATTTCCATACAAGCACAACATCAAATAAGCCCTTTGCGCTGTCCTTAATCATGTGCTGAAATTCGGGACGGTTATCTGTTTTTGCCGACAATGCCCGGTCAATATAAGTTCCTAAAATGGTAATGTCGTTGCGTTCTGCATACTCCTTACATTCCCGCAACTGTCCCTCAATACTTTCTTCTCTTTGATTGTCGGAAGAATAGCGGGCATAAATCACACCTTTCACTTTTTCTCCACCTCCATCATTTGAAGAAGCGTCTGCTTTAGTTTTTCGTTCAGCGGAGATTGCGGGTCGAAACACATTTCAATAAATTGTTTCATCTCATCGCTTCCCGGTGCAATCTTCGGACGATATTCATATAGCTTGCCCTGTGGGTTATCAGTTCGGACAAGAAGATAATCCAACGATACATCAAAATAATCTGCATACTTCACAAGCGTTTCCAAAGAGGGAGCAGACTGCCCCTGCTCATAACGGTTGATGCTGGACTGTTTTACACCCAAAAGCTCTGCCATTTTTACCTGTGACAGCTTCACGCTTTCTCGCAACCCCCGTATGCGTTCCCCTAACTCTTTCATAGGCTGTAACCTCCTTGTTTTCTCTATCTCATTATATTACTTTAACGGTTTTATTTGAACCCGTTTCAAGCATATTCATTGCACGAAACATATTCGCTTAGCGGATAGAGAAAACGGGAGCGGCAGAAATAAAATAAGCGGTCAATCCGGCTGTGTATTAACAGCAGACTGCAACCGCTTATTTTTCGCTTTGGAGGAAGTGTGGCTACACATTCCGACAAAACAGGGTTTCCAAAGGGTACCCCATTGGCACACGACTTTGCTTGCAAAGTGTAGTGTGTTATACACTCTGTCGGCGTTGCCGTTTCAAATGCCGTTGCCGCCGGGGAGGGCAAGGGCATTTGAAACGGCAGGAAAACAGGGCTGTGATTGCATGGCGTGGAGCCGCAAGCACAGGACTGGTTTCATCAGCAGACAGGGCGTATATGGAACCCCCGTCTTTCGTTCCATGCCGGACTTCGGGACAAATTGTCCCGAACTTGTAGTTGCACTCCCATAAAAAATGAAATGAGTGTTACAATGTAATCCAGTATCGCTGAATAATACCGCTTTCACTTAATCCTACTGTATCGGTAATTTCTTTTTCCAATATGCCACCATTCTTTATAATCGTTTTTTGTGATGCTTCATTATTTTTATCACAGGTTAGCAAAATACTATTTTCGCCAAACTTACGGCAGATAGGCAAAATCAATTTAAGCATTTCAGCCGCATACCCTTTCTGGCGTTCTGATGGACGGACACTATACCCAATATTGCCACCATAATTGAAAAGAAAATTAGATAAAGGGTGTCGAAAATCAATTATGCCGACAACATAGTTATCTTGCTGTCTTACAGCTAAAAACACTTCAGATGGGACATATTCGTCTTTATATTTCGCTTTTAATCTGGCTTCAAAATCTATCCATTCCTCAAACGAATGTACTTCTTCAAGACCTGCACAACCATCAAAGCTATCTTTATTTTCCAACATTTCGTTCCTATATGCCATAATTTGTTCCGCATACTGTTTTGTTGGCTCTATTAAAACTATTTCACTCATTTTGATTTACCTCACCAGTTAAGATTAAATATTTTATTCTTTATTTCCGTCCCTCGCTGTGGATTTGGATTTTTCAGCAAGTCCAGCTTCTGCGCAAACTTTTACAGCTTCCTCAAATTCAGCCTGAGCCTTTTTATGATTGAAATGGGCGGGAAGCCATTTTAGGGCTTCCCCGCCTGGATTTGCTATCTCCCCGACAAATGGTAATTTGTCAAATCTATAATTGAACTTTTTTGAGTTTATTTTTATTTAACACAAAAACTTCTGGGTATACATTTCTTGGGTATCTTTCTTCCACAATAGTAATGATAACGGCCCCACCTTTCTCTAAAGCAGATAGTATTTTTTCATATTCAACTGAACTAATGAAATCATCAGGACAACCATAGAATGAGAATAAGCAATTTGTTGCAAAAGCAAAACTATTAAATTCTTCCTCGTTATTTTTTGCTTTTCTAAATTCTGCTTCTTGAATAAAGATTTGACGACCATCATTTATATCTGTATTTACTAAAAATTCTACTTTCATCTGCCCTCCAAATTATATCTACAACTTCCTATTTGTCGCTCGCTTACTTCCTCCCCGATGTGGGTTTGGAATTTAAGATAGCATAAACAAAAGTGTCTTTCCAAATTGGATTGTTACTATCATCTTTCCAAAAATAAACATTTTGTTTATAGTGCGCCTCTCTTTCAAATCCCAACCTTTCAAGCAGTTTCCATGAATCTAAATTACATGGGTCACATTCAGCAAAAATTCTGTGTATCCCTTGTGAAAATGCTTTATTTATTAAAGCCGTACAGCTTTCCGTGGCATATCCTTGTCCCCAATATTGTTTATTAAATACATACCCAATTTCAAGAGATTCAAAATCTCTTTTTCCAAGATATACATTTCCAATCATTTTGTGGTTAGATTTTAATTCAACTGCAATCATTTCATCTGTTGAAATTCTCCAATCAAGATTTTCTTTTACCTCGTTAATACTCATTGGTCTATATGGTTCATAAGTTACTACACTCTCATCAGATAAATATTCATATAAATCTTGCAAATCTTCTTTACAATATCTTCTTAAATATAATCTATCTGTCTCTATAATAATTTCTTTTTTTACCATTTTGTTTTACCTCACTAAAATCATACTTATTTCTTTGCCTGTTCAATCATCTTCTTTGCTAACCGCTGAAACAGGTCGGTTGCTTCCTCGTCCATCGGGGCAAGCTGTCCAATCTGTCCGGCAACCATTTTTGTTACATCGTCTATGGTAAGCGGGTTTTGCCTCTGCTCAACCAATGCGTCCTGCATAGTCTGGAACATGGCGGCGGTAACAGCTTCCCCCGGCTGTTCTCCGCTGTCCATGTCTTTCTTAATATCCCGCAGGATAGCAAGGATAATATTTTTGATTTTCTCAGTCTCCCCTTCATGGTCGCCCAGCTTTTGGGCGTTCAAAAACTGCAAATCCTGTTTTGCTTCTGCCCGGTGTTCCGGGTGTTCTTTCATTAAGTCGGACAGGGAAGCCGTTGCCATTTCAATAAGCTGGTTTCGTGCCACTATCCCCTTTGCCGCCGTATCTTGAAAGTAAATCCGTATCAGGTCTATCAGCTTGGAAAAATTCCTGTATTCCAACAAGCGGTTGAGGACTTGAACATCAACTGTGCCTGTTACCAGCCCTCGGACGGCTCCCTCGGACAAGCCCAGTTCGGAGATGTCGTAACTTTTGCGAACACTCACAGTAGACAAGCCCAGTATGTAGTCTGTCGATACCTTAAATTCCTTTGCCACACCTATGAGAATATCACTGCTGACCGTCCTTGTTTCGCCGCTGACTATCCGGCTCAACTGGGAAGCAGAAACGCCTATCTTCTCCGCAAGCTCTTTTTGTGTGATGTGGTTGCCGTTGCATAAATCTGAAATCCGTTGTCCGGGTGTTCCGGGTAAAGCCATAATACGCACCTCCTCCGCATAGTTCCATTATACATCAAAATTGCAAAAATACAATTTTCAAAGTGTAAACTTCAAAGAAATGCAATTCTCGCAAAAATCCGGGGATTGCATTTTTTTCGTGTAGACTTAGGGTAGTTCATCGATGAGCCGCACCTTGAAAACAGAATGACCGTCCGAAAAGGAATACCCCGGCAAGGGAAGCACCGCAAAGAGCCAGCTTCGGGACAACTTGTCCCGAAGTGCGGGGAGCGTGCCAACGCCGGAACACGCCGCAGGAATGGGGCAGGAAGCCTTTTCGGGGCGAACGGCAAAAGCGAAAAATGGAGGGAACGCATGAGAGATAACCCCTATAAAGACTTGCCACCGCTGGAACGCAGGCCGGACGGTTCCCTTTACCGCATGACCCCAGCGCAGCGGAAACAGGCAAACGCCCTGATCCGCCGGGAGTGCTGCTGTTATGAGGACGGGAACTGTATGCTCCTTGACGATGGGGACACCTGCGCCTGCCCGCAGACGGCTTCTTTCTCGGTCTGCTGTAAGTGGTTCCGCTGGTCGGTCTTGCCGCAAATCGGAACGCTGGAAGCAGAGATTTTCCGGGATAAGGACTTGAAACGCTGTGCGGTCTGCGGCGGTGTGTTCGTCCCTAAATCCAACCGGGCAAAGTACTGCCCCGACTGCGCCGCCAGAGTTCACAGGCGGCAGAAAACAGAAAGTGAACGGAAAAGGAGGTCTACTGTGGACAGTTAGGGGCTGAAAAGTCCTTGATTTTCAAGGCTTTGCAAGCACAGAACAGGGGCAGGCAATAGAAACTACCGTCTGCCCCCGGAAACAGGCTTCTAACCGTCCACAAAACACGATATGGCAAACACCATTTATATCCATCAGCCGGAAAAGGCGGTCAGCTTTACCCGGCTTCCCAATTTCCTTTTTGAAGCCCCCACATTCACGCCCTTGTCCAACGAAGCAAAGGTACTGTATGCCTTTGTCCTGCGCCGGACAGACCTGTCCCGGAAAAACGGCTGGGCAGATGAATATGGGCGGATTTACCTCTACTATCCCATCAACGAAGTAGTGGAGCTGCTCCACTGCGGACGGCAGAAAGCGGTCAACACCCTGCGGGAACTGCAATATGCCGGACTGGTGGAGATCCAGAAGCAGGGCTGTGGAAAACCCAACCGCATTTACCCAAAATCCTATGAAGCGGTTCCAAACACCGACTTCAAGAAATCCCGTTCTGGTACGCAGGAGGACTGAAAACCGTACTCATGGAGTACGATAATCAACCCTCTTGGAGTACGGAAACCGGACGGTATATAGAAATACAGAGATTAAAACGATTTTATTTATATCTTATCCATTCCCTTCCTATCTGAGATATTTTCTGCGGGATTTTCCTGTGGAAAAGTCACGGAATGGAAGGGCATGGGGAAAGGAGTTTCATGGCACAACACGCAATTTTGCGATTTGAAAAGCACAAGGGCAATCCGGCAAGACCGCTGGAAGCCCATCACGAACGGCAAAAGGAACAGTACGCCAGCAATCCCGACATTGACACCAGCCGGAGCAAATACAACTTCCACATTGTTAAGCCGGAGAGCAGGTACTACCACTTTATACAGAACCGTATTGAACAAGCTGGCTGCCGCACCCGTAAGGATAGTACCCGGTTTGTGGATACGCTGATTACCGCCAGCCCGGAGTTTTTCAAGAAGAAGCCCCCAAAGGAGATACAGGAATTTTTCCATAGGGCGGCTGATTTCTTAATCGGGCGGGTAGGCCGGGAAAATATCGTATCGGCAGTGGTACACATGGACGAGAAAACACCCCACCTGCATTTGGTCTTTGTCCCTCTGACAGAGGACAACCGCCTGTGCGCTAAGGAGATTATCGGCAACAGAGCCAATCTCTCAAAATGGCAGGACGATTTTCACGCCTATATGGTGGAGAAATATCCCGACTTGGAGCGTGGGGAAAGTGCCAGCAAGACAGGCAGGAAGCATATCCCCACCCGGCTTTTCAAACAGGCGGTTTCCCTCTCCAAACAGGCAAGGGCGATTGAAGCCACCCTTGACGGCATTAACCCGGTGAACGCCGGGAAGAAGAAAGAGGAAGCCCTCGCCATGCTGAAAAGTGGTTTCCCCAGATGGAGAACTTCTCCGGGCAGCTCAAAAAATACAAGGTCACGATAAAAGACCTTTTGGACGAAAATCAAAAACTGGAATCCAGAGCTAAAGCCAGCGAAAACGGCAAGATGAAAGACCGCATGGAACGGGCGAAGCTGGAAAGCGAACTGGACAATATGCAAAGGCTGGTTGACCGTATCCCGCCGGAAGTGCTGGAGGAGTTGAAGCGGCAACAGCGGCACACAAAGGAAAGGTGAGTTTATAAGCAGATTTTTACGCCGCCACTGCGCGGCATTGTACCTTGAAAATTGAATATAGAAAGGCGATATATGGCAAAAAAGCAACCGGACACAAATATTCCCCAGCATGAAATAGATGCCCTTGCCCGGTGCTTACTTCCAGAAATCCAAAAATTTTTTGAAAGCCCGGAGGGACAAAAAGAATTTGAGGAATGGAAAGCACAGAGGGCTAAGGAGAACGAAAAGGAAAGGAGCGTATGACAAAAGCGACGGTATCGTGAATGATACCGCCGCTTTTGCTTTAGCACTAAAGATATACTAAAAATCCGAAGCCGTCCCCGATTGGAACCGGGTTCGGATTATCATTATCTGGTGCGGATAACAGGACTTGAACCTGCACGTCATGGACACCAGAACCTAAATCTGGCGCGTCTGCCAATTCCGCCATATCCGCATATATTGTAAAAAAATAGGAACAAGCTCTTGCTTGTTCCAGTGAAGCATCGGGGATTCGAACCCCGGACAACTTGATTAAAAGTCAAGTGCTCT
>ERZ894236.702-NODE-702-length-34406-cov-60.3974_pt1 | contig 34406 bp, 34 predicted proteins | sample MGYA00380297_ERZ894236 | MGnify/ENA primary metagenome ERZ894236 (study PRJEB32331, sample SAMN06328420) | human gut metagenome | biome: human gut microbiome; feature: stool | host: Homo sapiens | collected 2014-08-04 ... | reverse complement strand
AAGCCCCGGTGAATCCTCACAATCTGTTCCGTAGATTTGAAGAAGAAGGTATTTTTTAGAAAATGGGAGGTTTACGGTTATGTATGATATAAAAGCGCTATATGAAGCGGAAAGTGTACAGCATGCGATTTCCCTTCTAAAGGAGCATCCGCAGGCACAGATCATTGCAGGAGGCAGTGATGTGCTGGTACAGATGCGAGAAGGAAAACGAGCAGGGAAAGAGCTGGTGAGTATCTATGGACTGGATGAAATGAGAGGAGTCCGCTATGAAGAAGACGGAACAATCCGTATCGGTTCTCTGACCAGTTTTTCCCATATTACGAAAGATCCGATCATTCAGAAACACATCAATGTACTGGGAGAAGCGGTGGATATGGTCGGAGGGCCGCAGATCCGAAATATTGGTACGATCGGAGGGAATACCTGCAACGGAGTAACATCGGCAGATTCCGCTTCGACGTTACATGCATGGGATGCGGTTGTGGAGATTACCGGACCGGAAGGCGTCCGCAGGATTCCGATCCATGAGTTTTACATCAAGGCAGGAGTGGTAGATTTAAAACCGGCAGAGATCCAGACTGCTATTCTCATTCCGAAGGAAGCATATGAAGGATATCAGGGACATTATATTAAATATGCCATGCGAAATGCCATGGATATCGCGACCACAGGATGTTCGGCGAATGTAAAATTATCGGAAGACAAACAGATCATCGAAGATGTAAGGATTGCCTATGGAGTTGCCGGTCCAGTACCCATGCGCGCTCCGTCTGCAGAGGCAAAAGCGAAAGGAAAAGCAGTCAGTCAGGAGACAGTCAAAGAATTTGCCAAAGCGGTTTTGGAGGACATCAATCCGCGTGACAGCTGGCGGGCTTCCAAAGCATTCCGTCAGCATATCGCAGTGGTGCTTGCAGAACGTACCTTAAGAGAGGCAATCCGTCTGGCAGGAGGTGAGATCCATGAGTAATCAGTATAAACTGGTACATTGTACGATTAATGGAAAGAACGTGGAAAAGATGGTGGATATCCGGGCATCCCTTACAGATATGCTTCGGGATGATTACCGTCTGACAAGTGTAAAAAAAGGCTGTGAGGTCGGAGAATGCGGCGCATGTAATGTGATCATTGATGGAGAGTGTTTCAATTCCTGTATTTATCTGGCTGTCTGGGCAGAAGGAAAAGAGATACTCACGTTGGAAGGACTTGCAGGACCAAACGGAGAACTTTCTGATATCCAGCAGGCATTTATAGATGAAGCAGCCGTACAGTGCGGATTTTGTACACCGGGATTTATTATGAGTGCAGTGGAGATTCTGGAAGCCAAAAGAGAGTTTTCCGATGATGAGATCCGAAAATTATTGTCTGGACATCTTTGCAGATGCACCGGATATGAGAATATTTTCCGGGCAGTGAAAAAGACCATGCTGCGAAGACTTGGAAAAAACGAAGAGGCAGAACTGGTATAACGGAATGAAATAGAAACGGGAGAGGCTGAGGTATCCTTTGAGGGGGGCAGTCTCTCCTGTATTTGTTTGTGACAGATTAGATTCCATAGACATTACAGAATTTCAAAATCGATTCCTTTTTTCTGGAAAAATTTTTGTACCATGGTATCCCATGCCTGTTCCAGAGACTTGTCCATGGAGAAAGATTTGAAAGAAGTGCCTGTGATGCACTGAAGACCGGTGGAATCGTATCGGAGATTCAAATAGAGTCCCTGAACCTCTTCGACATGGAATCCCAGTCCGTTTTGTTCAATGAGACGGGCGATATTTTTCGGCGACAGGCTGAATACAAAACGGAAACCAAGAGGCGTCCGTTTCCCCTTGATGAGGGAAAAGCAGTATTCACGGAGCTGCTTCCAGTATGCGTATTCGGGAAGTGAGCCCATCTGTTCCAGCTCTTCGGAAGTATAAAAATGTTTCTGGATAAATCCGTCTATTTTGAAAGTATTGAATGTCGTAATCTCGCCCTCGATCAGAAGAAACGGATCAAATGTCTCCATTAAGAGGAGATGTGACATACATGCTTTGACATTCGTCAGTTTGAATGCGATCATAAGGAAACCTCCTAAATAAAAATACAATGTCTGGTTCATTTATCATACCATAAATAGAAGGGAAAAGAGTGAACATTTTGAATAAATAAAAAATTTGTAAAAAATGGGAAGGGAGATATTGATTACAGAAAAATTCTATAGTATTCTGGGATAGACCAAATGGTCTAAAAGAAAGGCCTGGAATCAAGCTAGTCAGGCAGGGGATTTTACACAATTAAAGGTGAGATAATATGGAAGAAATGACATTTGAAGAAGTGATAAAATTGAAGGAACCAGAGAAAATATTGGAGTCTGCAGCTCCATTTCAAAAGCTGATCATGCAGTATCAGTGCGCATTGCTGGAGGTGAAGACAAAATTTGAGGTATTGGATCATGAACTGTCCCTGAACTCAGAGCAGAACCCAATCTTGTCGATCGAAAGCAGGATCAAAAAGCCGATCAGCATCCTGGAGAAAATGAAACGGAAAAACATAGAGGCAAGTATACAAAATATTGAAGAAAATTTGTATGATATTGCAGGAATCCGTGTGATCTGTTGTTTTCCAAAAGATATTTATACGCTGGCAGAGAAAATCTGCGAACAGGATGATATCCGGCTGGTTGAGAGAAAAGATTATATTCGCAATCCAAAGCCGAACGGATACCGGAGTCTTCATTTGATCCTGGAAGTGCCGGTCTTTTTTATGAATGAGAAAAAGCCAATGAAGGTAGAAGTGCAGATGCGTACCATAGCCATGGATTTCTGGGCCAGTATTGAGCATAAATTATATTATAAGAAAAAGACAGATGGATTTCCGGGCTCTGTTTCAGAAGAGCTTGGAAACTGTGCAGAACAGCTTCATGCGATTGATATGAAAATGCAGGAGATCAGTGAGCAGATTTATCATGGAGAGATGGAAGCGGAAGGGAAAACCTTTCGAACCAACGTTGACTTTTAAGTGGGGAAAACGTATTATAAAATAGTATGATGTGACAGGTGATAAGGGGACTGAAGATACAGATGAAAAAAAGACAAAACAGGAAAATATGGATCATTGGAGCCGGGGTGATCGCAGCCGTTGCAGCAGTGACGCTGATTGCAAAAGGGGTCAGCCATTTTTCAGCGGAAAAGGTGGATACCAAAGAGGGGATTTCGATCATCAAAGCGGCAGAAAAGGAAAACGTAAAAGAAATTGAGAAGAAGATCAGCAAGCTGGAGGAAAAAGAACGCCTGGAGCAGGCACAACAGCAGGAAACCACAGGTGAGATCAACTATAAAAGTGTATTCTCCAGCGCGGTTGTGATGGGAGATTCGATTTCAGAAGGTTTTTTAGAATATGATTTTTTGAATGCATCCAGTGTGGTAGCAGAAATTGGGGTCGAATTGGATGAATTGGATCGACCGATTCAGACTGTGGCAGAGATCAATCCACAGGTGATCTTCCTTTCTTATGGAATGAACGATGTGCTGGCAACCAATGGAGATTCCGAACTGTTTATTCAGCAGTATAAGTCTGTGGTGGAAAAGCTGCGTAAAAAACTGCCGGATACGACAATTTGTGTGAATTCGATTTTTCCGGTAAGTGCAGAAAAACAGGCAGAAGATCCAAGATTTGAGAAGATTCCGGAATTTAATGCGGCATTGCAGAAGATGTGTGATGAAAATCAGTTAGCCTTTCTGGACAATACCGGACTGGTCTCTGAGGGATACTATGAACAGGACGGAATTCATTTTAAATCGGAGTTCTATCCGATTTGGTTAAAACGTATGGCGGAGGTGGCAGCCTTATGATGGAGAAGATGAAAAGTCTGGGCAGGACTGAGATCATAAAATATGGACTGACAGCAGCCATCGTTGTTTATGTAGCAGTTTTGCTGATGTTTACGAGCGGAAGTACAAAAAGTTTTGAGGCCGTGGCAAAGCAGGTAGAAGCATCCCTGGATACCACAGAGATGAAAAAAGCAGGAGTACAGGGACTGAAGCGGTATTACGGGCTGAACAGTGCAGATTATGAGGGGGTTCTTCTCTACACTGCAGAGTCAAGTATGTCTGCAGAAGAAATTTTATTAGTAAAGACAAAATCGGATGAACAGGCAGAGGAAGTGAAAGCGGCTGTAGAACAGCGCTGTGCGAATCGGAAAAATGATTTTGAGGGGTATGCGCCGAAGCAGGCACAGCTTTTGGAAGAAGCGCAGATCTCTGTGAGAGGCAAATTTGTATTTTATGCGGTGTCTCCCAAAGCAGAGACTTATAAATCTGTCTTTTCAAAAAGTTTATAGAAACACAGGGGGAACAAAAGATGCTGTTTAGCAGTATAACATTTTTATTTGTATTTCTGCCGGTCGTTCTGGCAGTTTATTTTCTTGTTCCATATCGGTTCAAGAACCTGGTTATGCTGATCGCAAGTCTTTTCTTTTATGCATGGGGAGAACCGGTCTATGTCATTTTGATGATATTATCCATCTGCCTGAATTATGTATGTGGTCTGGATATTGCAGAAAAATCAGAAGATCAGAAGAAAAAGAGAAACAGCCTGATTTTTGCAGTTGTGTTCAATCTGCTTATTTTGGGATTTTTCAAGTACTATGGATTTTTGATGGAATCAGTCAATGCAGTGTTTCCATTTGAGATTCCATATCGGGAACTTCCGCTTCCGATTGGAATTTCTTTTTATACATTTCAGGCGCTCTCCTATATTATTGATGTGTACCGAGGAGAGGTGAAGCCACAGAAAAAGTTGTTGTATTTTGCATTGTATATCAGTATGTTCCCACAGCTGATCGCGGGGCCGATCGTTCGATATGTGGATATTGAAGAGCAGTTGGAACACCGCACCATGAATCTGACAAAGTTTGGTCAGGGAGCGATGTTTTTTATGCGGGGACTTGCCAAAAAAGTCATTCTTGCAAATACCATAGGCGCTGTATTTGAGCAGATTGCAGCCATGCATCTGGGCAGTTATTCTGTGCTGACAGCATGGATTGGATGTATCTCTTATGCATTTCAGATTTATTTTGATTTTGGCGGATATTCGGATATGGCGATCGGACTTGGAAAGATGTTCGGGTTTGAGTTTTTGGAGAACTTTCATTATCCTTACGTGTCAACCAGTGTGACAGAATTCTGGAGACGGTGGCATATTTCTTTGAGCACCTGGTTTCGGGAGTATGTATACATTCCACTGGGCGGAAACAGAAAAGGGGATTCCAGAACCATCTGCAACCTGTTGATTGTCTGGATGCTCACTGGATTTTGGCATGGCGCAGCATGGAACTTCCTTGCCTGGGGTCTGTATTATGGAATCATTCTTGTCCTGGAAAAATTTGTATGGGGACAATATGTGGAAAAATTACCGAATGCAGTCAAGCATATTTATGCCATGGTGTTAGTTCTCATCGGATGGGTGCTGTTCTTTAGTCCATCACTGGGATATGCGCTGAAATATATTGGTGTGATGTTTGGCATTGGTGCCAGTGGGCTGATGGACAAGCTGGGATGGTTTTATCTGCTTTCAAATTGGCTGATTTATCTGATGGCAGTGATCGGCTCTACATCTGTCGGATATCGCATGATGAGGCGTATCCAAAGGGCGCCGTCAGGCAGAGCCGGAAAATGTATCGTGACAGGTGTGATCTATCTGGCAATGTTTGCGCTTTCCCTGGCATTTCTGGTGACGCAGTCATTCAATCCGTTTTTATATTTTAGATTTTAGGTGGTCATATGTCAGAAAGAAGAAAAACTAGAAAAAGAAAAAAAGTTGAATATGTGATCGGAATCGGTTTTCTTTTGGTTGTATTTGGAATCGGGATCATCAATCTGATCCTGCCGTCCAAAAAGATTTCAGAGGAAGAGAACCGGGGGCTGGCACAGAAACCGAAATTATCTGTCAGTGCAGTTGCTTCCGGAAGTTATATGGATCAGTATGAGAAATATCAGGCAGATCAGTTTATGGGAAGAAATTTCTGGAGAGATCTGAAAGTGGGATTTAGCAGACTGGCAGGAAGCAAAGAAGAAAATGGTGTTTTTATCGGGAAAAACGGGCAGTTAATGGAAGATCTCGCAGTTCCGAATCAGACGGTATTAAAAGAGAATCTGAAGGCGATGGAAACGTTCAGTCAGAAATATTCGGAGATTCCGGTGAATATGCTCCTAGTTCCGGATGCAGCAAATATTTTAAGTGACAGCCTGCCATTTACCGCGACTGTGGCGGATCAGAATCAGTATATTGCCCAGGTGAAGAAGGAACTGGGAAGCAGCGTGCAGTGGATCGATGCCGTAAAGCCACTTGCAAGGCACAGTGAAGAGAAGATTTATTACAAGACGGATCATCACTGGACAGTAAAAGGCGCTTACTATGTATTCAAGGAAGCGGCAAAGGTGATGGGACTGGATGAAAAGGATGCAGGGGGATATGCGTCCTATCCGGTGACGACAGAATTTAATGGCTCTCTGGCAGCGAAAAGCGGCTGTCATTTGAATGAAAAAGAGCAGATTGATATCTATGTGCCAAAGTCAGAAGATAATGATGTGGTTGTAAATTATGTGGACGAACAGAAAAAGACAGCCTCGTTATATGATTCTTCAAAATTGGAGGAGCGAGACAAATATGCAGTATATCTGGGTGGGAATTTTTCTGTGGTGGATATCCGCACGGTATCAAAGAGCAACAGAAGACTTCTGATACTCAAGGATTCGTATGCAAATTCATTTGTGCCGTTTCTGACACCATATTTTCGAGAAATCGTGATGGTGGATCCAAGGTATTATTCTGGAACGATTGGGGATATTATGGATACCTATGAGATTACGGACACATTGTTTTTGTATAGTGCGAATATGTTTTTGCAGGACAATAATATCAGTGGGGTATTAAGCAGTGAATAATCGGATGTTTGAGGAATATCAGAAGAGTAAAGAGGAGGTACGGCTCAATAAGTATTTAAGTGAAGCCGGGGTCTGCTCCCGAAGGGAGGCGGACAGACTGATCGAGAGCGGCCGTGTGACCGTAGATGGAAAGCGGGCGCAGACCGGGATGAAGATCATTCCGGGGCAGGTGGTAAAAGTCGGGAAAAAGATGGTCTCCAAACAGGATGAGATGGTTGTTCTGGCAGTCAATAAGCCGGCAGGGATCGTTTGTACAGAAGAACGCAGAGAGAGAAATAGTATCGTGCGTTTTCTAGATTATCCCATCCGTGTGACGTATGTGGGACGTCTGGACAAAGATTCCAAAGGGCTGCTTTTGATGACTAATAATGGAGATATCATCAATAAGATGATGCGTGCAGGGAACCGGCATGAGAAAGAGTATAAGGTGACTGTGGACAAAGCGATCACAGGGGAATTTCTGGAAAAAATGTCATCCGGCGTTCCCATACTGGATACGGTGACCCGTCCGTGTAAGGTGAAACAGATTGGAAAGTATACCTTTTCGATTATTTTGACACAGGGGCTGAACCGACAGATCCGCAGAATGTGCGAAGCCCTTGGATATCAGGTGAAAGAGTTGATCCGTGTGCGGATCATGAACATTTCCCTGGGGCGTCTCAAAGAAGGAGAATACAGAAAACTGACCGATGCAGAGTTAAATGAGCTGTATGATCAGATCAAAGATTCTTCGAATGAAACGGTAATAGAACAGGGAAAGGAATTTTTGAAATGATGGAAGCAAAAAAGAAGAGAATGCAGGAACTTGTGGAGCTTTTGAACCGTGCCAGACGCGCTTATGAGCAGGAAGATACGGAGATCATGAGCAACTATGAGTATGATCGATTATATGACGAACTGGAAGGACTGGAGCAGGAGCTGGGAACAACTCTTGCCTCCAGTCCTACGGTTCATGTGGGATATGAAGTGCTCAGTGAACTGCCAAAAGAGCGGCATGAAAAACCAATGCTCTCTTTGGATAAAACAAAGGATGTAGAGCAGTTAAAGACATTTCTGGGGGACCAAAATGCAGTGATCTCCTGGAAGATGGATGGTCTGACGATTGTTTTGACGTATCAGAACGGAAAACTTGAAAAAGCAGTTACCCGTGGAAATGGTGAGATTGGAGAAGTCATCACGAATAATGCCCGGGTTTTTCAGAATGTCCCACTGCAGATTCCTTATCAGGGAGAGTTGATCTTAAGAGGGGAAGCGGTGATCGGATATCGGGATTTTGAACGGATCAATGAACAGATTGAAGATGTAGATGCAAGATATAAAAACCCGCGGAATCTGTGCAGTGGTTCGGTACGCCAGCTGAATAATGAGATCACAGCCAGAAGAAATGTGCAGTTTTTTGCATTTACACTGGTGAAAGCCGATGGAGTGGAGTTTGAAAATTCCAGAATGAAGCAGCTGGACTGGCTGTCCAGGCAGGGATTTGCTGTGGTGGAACATCATCTGACAAATCGGGAGAACATTGAGGCAGAAGTTTCCTGGTTTTCCGAGCAGATTGTAAAGAATGATTTCCCATCGGATGGTCTGGTACTGGTTTATGATGATATCGCATATGGTCAGTCGCTGGGGACAACGGCAAAATTCCCGCGGGATTCCTATGCCTTTAAATGGGCAGACGAAATCCGGGAAACCACATTATTGGAGATTGAGTGGAGTCCCTCAAGAACAGGGCTGATCAATCCGGTGGCGATTTTTGAACCTGTGGAACTGGAGGGCACTACGGTCAGTCGTGCCAGTGTGCATAATATCAGTATTATGGAGGAACTGGAACTGGGTGTGGGAGATACGATCCAGGTATATAAAGCCAATATGATCATTCCGCAGATTGCAGAAAATCTGACCAGAAGTGGAGTCAGAGATATCCCTCACATCTGCCCGGTCTGTGGAGGAGCTGCCAGGATCCAGATGGAAAATGAAACGAAGACGCTGTATTGTACCAACCCGCAGTGTCAGGCAAAGCATCTGAAATCCTTTGCGTTATTTGTCAGCAGGGATGCCATGAATATCGAAGGTCTGTCAGAGGCTACGCTGGAGAAATTTATCGGAGAAGGCTTTATCCGAGATTTTACCGATATTTATCATCTGGATCGCTATGAGGAGCAGATCAAGACTATGGATGGATTTGGTGAAAAATCCTATGCAAAACTGATCGCCAGTGTGGAAAACTCCAGAAATACTACCATGCCGAAGGTGATCTACAGTCTTGGAATTTCCAACATCGGACTCTCCAATGCCAAAATGATCTGCAGGGCGTTCGACAATGATCCGCAGCGGATGATGGATGCAGCAGTGGAAGAACTGGTGGATATTCAGGGAGTTGGAGAGGTGATCGCCAGAACTTTTGTGGAATATTTTCAGGAAGAGACACACCGGGATCTTCTGAGGCGGCTGCTTTTAGAAGTTACGATTCAGAAAGAAGAAGGTCTGGAGACAGAACAGACCTTTGAAAACCTGAATTTTGTGATCACAGGAAGTGTGGAGCATTTTGCAAACAGGCGGGAAGTCAAAGAACTGATCGAATCCAGAGGCGGAAAGGTGACCGGAAGTGTGACTTCAAAAACAAATTACCTCATCAACAATGATGTACAGTCCACTTCTTCCAAGAATAAAAAGGCAAGAGAACTGGGAATTCCGATCATTTCAGAAGTTCAGTTTCTGGAAATGCTGGAAACCGGTGCGGTTTAGAAAAAGTTAATTTGTAAGAAAAAGGGTTCTGTATTATAATGTGGACATACCCTTGTGAAAAGAAGGGCAAGTTGAACGGGAAAGAAGGAAGAAAGCATGTCAGATAATGATTTTATTATAGTGGATGAAGAAAAAGAGACTCCTGCAGATTCTGCGAAAAATGAGTCTTCTGATACAGAAAAAAAAGAAGTGTCCCATACTCCTGAAAAAGAGAGCCATGAAGAGGAATACGAGAAAGTCTGTTTTATCTGTCACCGGCCGGAGAGTGTGACAGGGAAGATGATCGATCTGCCGAATCATATTACAGTATGTCCGGACTGTATGCAGAAAAGTTTTGATGCTATGACCAATGGCTCCATTGACTACAGCAGACTGATGAATATGCCGGGCGTACAGTTTTTGAATTTGTCGGATTTGGAAAATATGGCTCCGCCAAAGGCGCAGAAGATCAAAAAGAAAAAGGAAAAGCCAAAAGAATTCCAGAAGCTGGATATCAAGAAGATCCCGGCTCCGCACAAGATCAAGGGCAAGCTGGACGAATATGTGGTGGGGCAGGAGTATGCAAAGAAGGCGATGGCGGTAGCTGTCTATAACCATTATAAACGTGTTGCCACAGATTCTGTAGATGATATTGAAATCGAGAAGTCCAATATGCTGATGATCGGGCCAACCGGAAGCGGAAAGACCTACCTGGTTAAGACACTGGCAAAGCTTTTGGATGTACCGCTTGCGATCACAGATGCCACATCTCTGACAGAAGCAGGATATATTGGCGATGATATTGAAAGTGTAGTATCTAAGCTTTTAGCAGCAGCGGATAATGATGTAGAGAAGGCAGAGCAGGGAATTATTTTTATTGACGAGATCGATAAGATTGCCAAGAAGAGAAATTCCAGCCAGAGGGATGTCAGCGGCGAATCTGTACAGCAGGGATTGTTAAAGCTGCTGGAAGGAAGCGAGGTGGAGGTTCCGGTGGGAGCCAACAGTAAAAATGCCATGGTTCCGCTGACTACCGTCAATACGAAGAATATCCTATTTATCTGCGGAGGTGCATTCCCTGATCTTGAGGGCATTATCAAAGAGCGGCTGATGCACAAGACTTCTATGGGATTTAATGCAGAACTAAAGGATGCATTTGATCACGATAAGGATATCCTTTCCAAGGTTACGGTAGAAGATCTTCGGAATTTCGGGATGATCCCGGAATTTATTGGACGTCTTCCGATTATCTTTACCTTGAAGGGTCTGGATAAGGATATGTATGTAAAAATCTTAAAAGAGCCAAAGAACGCCATCTTAAAGCAGTATCAGAAGCTTTTGGCTCTGGATGAAGTGAAACTGGAGTTTGATGAAGGCGCGCTGGAAGCAATCGCAGAGAAAGCCATGAAGAAAGAGACCGGAGCAAGAGCTCTGCGGGCTATCATTGAAGAGTTTATGCTGGACATTATGTATGAGATTCCAAAAGATGAAAATATTGGAGAAGTGACCATCACAAGAGCTTACATAGAAGGTACCGGAGGACCGTTGATCAGTCTCCGCGGGCAGGAAGTGCCAAGATTACCATAAGAGATCGAGCCGAAAGACAGGAAGAGTTTGACAGACTGTTCCTGTCTTTTGTCGATTTTGAGCGAAAATTGTGTTAAGATGACAGATTATATATTGAAAAAATAGAAGACAGGGTGTATCCTTATATATGTTTGACAAAAAAAAGGGGGCATCATTATGGACTACAAGTATTTATTGGATTTAGCAATTATTTTATTGTGTACAAAAGCACTGGGGCTTTTGACACGAAGGGTACAGATGCCGCAGGTCGTTGGCGCGCTTCTGGCAGGGCTGATCCTGGGACCGGCGGGAGTCGGAATTTTGACGGAGACTTCGTTTATTCAGTCCGTTGCAGAGATCGGAGTCATCGTTTTGATGTTTTGCGCAGGTATGGAGACAGACATCAAAGAGCTGAAAGCAAGTGGAAAGGCATCCTTCGTGATCGCGCTTTGCGGGGTACTGGTACCGCTGGTGGGAGGATTTGCAACGGCATATTTCTTTAACCGTCCGGGGATGATCGAATCCGATGCATCTGCAAGTATTTTCCTGCAGAATATCTTTATCGGAGTGATCCTGACAGCAACTTCTGTCAGTATTACGGTGGAGACACTCAAAGAACTGGGTAAATTAAAAACCCGCTCCGGAAATGCGATTTTGGGGGCTGCAATCATTGACGATATTCTGGGAATCGTGGCATTGACTATTGTGACCAGTATTTCAGATCCAAGTGTCAAGATCAGTGTGGTTATGCTGAAAATTGTTGGATTTTTCGTCTTTGCAGGAGTCGTCGGATTTATCTTCTATAAAATGTATAAGAATTGGGTGGATACGGCGAATAAAGAGATGCACCGTCATACCATTGTCGCATTTGTATTCTGTCTGTTGATGGCATACATTGCGGAAGATGTGTTTGGAGTTGCAGATATCACGGGAGCATTTATTGCAGGTTTGATCGTTTCGAATGTTCAGAGATCTACGTATCTGGAGACAAAGTTTGATACATTGTCTTATCTGCTGCTGTCGCCGGTATTTTTTGCAAGTATCGGTCTGAAGGTCGAATTGCCAAAGATGTCAGCGGCGATTGTTGGATTTGCAGTAGCTTTATCGATCGTAGCAGTATTGACAAAAGTGGTCGGATGTGGATTGGGCGCAAAAATGTGTCATTATCAGAACTATCAGGCGAAGCGGATCGGAATCGGGATGATCTCTCGTGGAGAGGTAGCGCTGATCGTAGCCAGCAAAGGAGCAGCGCTGGGACTGCTTGGGTCCGCATTTTTAGGACCGATCATTATTGTAGTTGTGATCACTACGATCATCACGCCAATCTTTTTGAAGATTGTATTTGCACCGGGAACTGCTCCGGCACCGGAACAGATCGTACCGGAATCAGAGCGTGTGACTACGATTTACGAAGAGAAAAAAAGAGAGTAGTTTTTCAGGGGACGTACGAAAAGTGCGTCCCCATTTTGCGCTTATAATTGTCGCATTGCTTCAAACGTATTGTAAAGGTTCAGCTGTCCGTATCCCCATTCCCGATTTGGATAGATTAGATCCGGATTTTTGACAGCACCAAGCATCAGCAGGCTTTTGATGAGAGAGGTATCAATGGACGGAATCTGTTTCTGATACAGATGCCATTCGATGAGAAGGGCTGCAGCTCCGGCAGTAATACCAACCGCTGTGCTGGAGCCGGTTCTGCTTTCAAACCGTCCGCCGGGTAAGGCTCCGGTGACGGCAACTCCGGGAGCGGCAAAATCCGGTTTTATCTGTTCTGTCCGGGTAAAGCCTCTTCCGGAACTAAGGGCAATACTCCCATTGGCAGAATTGTAATAAGAAACGGAAATCGGCAGGATGGAATCAGAAGGGGAAGTAAGAGTATAGTAAGGATCTGAATCCAGAAAATACACATCTCCGCTTAAAAATTCCTGTACAGGAAGCCAGATATGGAACTGTCCGTTGATGATCTGCACAGGTTCTACGACCAGTTTCCAAATGCCGGGAGCGGCATCTGAAAAGCGAAAATGAATGAGCTCCGAAGTGGTACTTTCTACAAACAGGCGATAGTCAATATTTACCGTAGTCTGTTCAAACAAAAATTGAAAGGTAGTGCTGGTTCCTGCGCGGATGGGAATCCGGGAGGTGCTTTCTCCGGAAGGAGAAGTCAGACTGATGGAAAGGATGTTGGGAAGTTCTGTCCAAAGTTCCATCATAAATCCGGAAGTGTCTTCGCCTACCCGGATTTCTACGGTCTTGGTATCCGAAGGATTCATGATCTCACTGAAAAAGTGATGGCGTTGATCGGCTTCGTTTCCCACGCCGATGACCGGGACCCGGTTGGAAAGCAAGGTGTATTGCCGGGCTGTGACAGCAAGCGGCAGAGCGCCGGAATGTCCGCCGAGATTGCTGCCAAGAGCAATGCAAAAGACAAGAGGAAGATTTTGGGACAATGCCAGCAGATGCAGATAACGCATGCCCAGCATGATATCGTTTTCCTGAAAAGCCGGGGCAGATTTCGGGATAAAATAGTAATCCCGCAAATATTGTTTTGCCTGTTTGAGTTTGACGACAGCGATGGACGCTTCCGGAGCGGCGCCGATAAATTGCTCGGAAGGATTACCTGAGCCGGCAGCAATACTTGCCAGAAATGTTCCATGCCCGTTGGTATCGGAAGTTGGGACGAGCGTATGCGGGTCCGGAGAAGACAGCGCTTCATTGATCATCTCGCGGGTATAGTGAGTACCATAGGAAAAAGATTCTGGAGGAGTACCGACCGAAAGTGTCTGATCCCAGATGCCTGCGATCCGGGTTGTTCCGTCCAGATTGCGAAACAGAGGATTTTCATAGTCGATCCCGGTGTCGAGAAATCCGATCATGACGCCTTTGCCGCTTAACTGCAGTGTGGAATGGTTCTGAATCGGAAGAATCCCGGCATCATTGAGCGCCTGCATATTGAGCAGGGAATAGCATTTTGGAATAGAAAAATAGGAGTAACGTTCCAGAGAAATGGGATCTACCACAGAAGCGGGAATATAGGCGCACTGGTAAAAAAATCCCGGATCCTGCAGGCAATAATTATCGTGAAACAGATCTTTGAGAAAGGGCATACGAACATCGGAGACAATAAAATCCCGATAGTTTTCCGAGAGGATTTTTTCTTGACAAGAATCAGTATCAGACATAGAAATACTCCATGATTTTTTTATAATATACGCCCCAAAAGAAGGAATATGACAGACTTACGATCCCAGGAAACGGAAGAATTGAAAAACTCTCAGAAATGCGGTTGAAGTTGGAAGCGTTTGGGGTATAATAGAAGAAAACAGATGGATTGACAGAATGTTTTAGGACAAACAGAAGGGAGCATATCACATGAAGACATTTTGGGAAGATTTGGGAAAGAAGATAGGAGAAACGACAGAGACTGTTACGAGCAAGGCGGGGGAGATGGTCGAGATCCAAAGATTAAAAGGTCAGATCCGAACTCTGGAGAGAGGCAATGAAGAAGATTTTCTGGAAATGGGACGTTTTTTGTACCATCGTTTTCAGGCAGGAGAACAACTGGATGAGCAGATGAGCACTTTGTGCAGTAAGATTGAGGAAAGAATGGAGCGCATTGAGAAGCATCAGGCGCAGATCGAAGAGATCAAAGGAATGTCAACCTGTGCATGCTGTGGAAAACAAGTAGCAAAAGGGATGGCGTTTTGTCCGTATTGCGGAGCGAAGAAAGCACAGGATATCTGGGATGAGACAGAGACTGTGATCAAAGAGAAAGCCGATCAGGCGGTTGATTTTGTAAAAGAAAAAGCAGGGCAGGCAGCAGAGCATATTGTAGAGACAACACAAAAAGCCGCAGATACTGTGATGGAGAAGACAGAGGATATTACCGAAGCAGCCAAAGAAAAAGCAGAAGAAGCGGCAGAGAAGATCAAAGAATTTACAGAAGAATAGAGGGCATGGATGAAAAAAGTATGGCACATGGGAATATCGGCATTTCTGGCAGGGCTGGATCTGACAGTCAAGGAAAAAGTGGAAGAATGGCCACAGGGAGAAGAACGGCCATTTGCCGGAAGCAGACGGATTACACTGCGGAAAGTTCACAATCCGGGGATGTGCATGAGTTTTTTGGGAGAACATCCGGACTTTGTAAAAAAGGCATCCCTGGTTATGGCGGGAATTTTAACGGTCTGTCAGTTTTTTGTTTCCGGGAAAAGCGGCAATGCCATGAAGCGGGCAGGCCTGTCTCTGGGAACGGCAGGGGCCTGGAGCAATACCTGGGACAGATGGACGAGGGGATATGTGGTAGATTATATTGGATTTCAGATGCCCAGTTCCAAATGGAGCAAGATTACCTATAACCTGGGAGACTTTTTTCTGGTTATGGGAAGCGTTTTATTTTTAGCGGGAGAATGGAGAGACAGTATCCGAAGAAGTCATTCAGATTAAGAAACAGATGTTCAAGCAGACAGGTCTGTGGTATAATGAGAAGAAATAACGAAAAGATAAGGAGCGAACACAATGATACAGGACATTGCACCGCATCGCTTTCGGAATGAGTACAGACCGGTTTTGCCGCAAAAGGACAGTGTAGTGCTGTACTATGAGGAGCATACGGCACTGATGAAGCGGACAGCCACAGAAATCGTATTTCCAACATTTGCGGATGTGGAGAGACTGAATGCAGATCTGTATGAGACATGTACGTATTTGTTTACGGTGGATGACACCGGATATTATCTGGTCAGGCATCTGAACAGAGAGCCACATTCTGAATTTACGATGGAGAATACCGAGATCTTTCGGACCGCAGATCCGCAGTATCGGGCATTTGCGGGGATTACAGGATACCAGCTGCATCGATGGTATCAGACACGCAGATATTGTGGCAGGTGCGGACATAAAATGCGTCATGATACCAGAGAAAGGATGCTGTTTTGTGAACACTGTAACCATATGGAGTTTCCGAAGATCTGTCCGGCTGTGATCATCGGTGTGACAGATGGAAATCGGATCTTAATGTCCAAGTATGCGGGAAGGAGTTATAAGAAATATGCTCTGCTCGCAGGGTTTACAGAAATCGGGGAGACCGTGGAGGAGACCGTTGCACGGGAAGTGATGGAAGAAGTCGGGTTAAAAGTAAAGAATATCAGGTATTATAAAAGTCAGCCATGGGCGTTTAGTGACACCCTTTTGATGGGATTTTACTGTGATCTGGATGGAGATGCCAAGATAACTCTGGATGAGGAGGAACTGGCACTGGCGGAATGGTTTGAAAGAGAAGAGATTCCGGTAGAGCCGTCCAGAGACAGTTTAACCAATGAAATGATCATAAAATTTAAACAAGGTGAAGTGTAGGAGGTAGCACGATGAGAGCAGAATTTGATGAAAGTCTGGCAACAGGAAATGAGATGATCGATTCTCAGCACAAAGAACTGATCGACAAGATCAACAAATTATTGGACAGCTGTGAAACCAGCAAGGATAAACTGGTGGCAGTAAAGACACTGGATTATCTTGCAGATTATACAGAGTTCCACTTTGGAGAGGAAGAAAAACTGCAGGAAGAGATTACATATCCCGGAGTGGCAAAACACAAAGAAGAGCATGAAAAATTAAGACAGGTTGTCAAAGACCTTTATAATATGCTGGAAGAGGAAGAAGGACCATCTTCTGCATTTGTAGAAGCAGTCCATAAAAATGTAGTGGAGTGGCTTTACAATCATATTAAGACCTTTGACCGCTCTGTTGCGGAATATAAGTTCATGCATGAAAATGGAGAAAGACTGTAATCAGAAACATGACAGTAAGATCAGAGGGCTGTTGCAAGGCGGTGATGAATGCCGCGAAAGCAACGGCTCTTTTTTGATTGTCGTGGAACATAAAATTTTTGTAAAAAGTGGATATAAAGAAGATTTTTTGAAAAAATTGTGTTAGAATACAAAAAAGCATATTATTTCTGGTTTTTCTAAGCGGGAAGATACCGCATCTATGATTCTCATATCACATCAGAAACTCTCTATGCTTTGGATTCCATTTTAAACAGCAGAGAGGGATTGAGAGCAGTGTTGTATTCGAAACCTCCTGCATATTCAATTTAAGGAGGCAGATCTATGAACCAGAACACACAGACACAACCCGTAAACCGATTGTACAAGTCGAAGATATTCGCCATGCTCTACAGCAATAAGAAGGAATTGCTGGAATTGTATAATGCAGTCAGCGGAAGACAGTATGAAGATCCGGAACTTTTGGAAATTAACACCTTGGAAAATGCCATTTACATGTCTATGCATAATGATATATCGTTTCTAATCGATTCCCGTTTATCGCTGTATGAACATCAGTCCACCTACAGTCCCAACCTGCCCTTGCGGTATTTATTCTATATTTCGGATCTGTATTCCGGGATGACGAAAGACGAGAATCTGTATGGAATAAAATGCGTGGAACTTCCGGCACCTCAGTTTATTATCTTCTACAATGGAGAGAAAGAGCAGCCGGATCGAAGTATCTTGAAATTATCTGATGCCTACAGTGTGAAAGAAGAGCATCCCGCATTGGAACTGACTGCAGTCATGTTGAATATCAATCGGGGACATAATGAGAAGTTGAAAGGTATGTGTAAATCTTTGAAAGACTATTCCGAATATACGGAAAGAGTCAGAAAATATGCCAGAGAGATTCCCGTGGAAGAAGCCGTGGAACGGGCGATTCAAGAATGTATCGAGGAAAATATTCTGGCAGAATTTTTAAAACAAAATCGAGCGGAGGCGAAATCAGTGAGTATTTATGAATACGATCAGGAAAAACATATGAGACAAGAACGGGAAACATTCTGGGAAGAAGGACGAGAAGATTATTTAAAAGAACAGATCCAAAAGAAACTTGCAAGAGGAAAATCCATTTCTGTGATCGCAGAGGAGGTGGAAGAAGAGAAGTCTGTGATTGAGCAGATAATCCGGGAAATGGAAGAAAACAAGTAACAGATAATCGAAGAAGAGACATTTCTCTATCTGCTGAGAGATAGGGGAATGTCTCTTTTCATTACAGTATACTTATGCTTTCATATCTGCATACAGTTTGACCAGCTCGATCATCACATCGACAGCCTTGTCCATTCCTTCGGCAGTGATGTGTTCGAATGGTCCGTGGTATCCATGTCCGCCAGTGCCCAGGTTCGGGCATGGAAGTCCCATAAAGCTTAAGCGGGCTCCGTCAGTACCGCCGCGGATCGGCAGGATCAGTGGTGTCACATCTGCGGCTTCACAGGCTTTTTTGGCATTTTCAATCAGGTGCATGTTCCCGTCTTCAATAATTTCTGCCATATTGCGGTATTGTTCGTCAATGGTCAGTTTGACGGTGCCGAATCCCCATTTCAGGTTCATCTGTTTGGAAATCTCTTTTAACGTCTCCAGACGTGAGGCAAATTTGTCGGCATCGTGATCTCGGACAATGTAATGCAGTTTTGCACAGGCTACATCGCCGGACATGCTCACCAGATGATAGAATCCCTCATAGTCTTCGGTATCCGCAGGAGTTTCTCCGCAAGGGAGGGCAGCGTTGATCTCCATTGCTACCAGGGCTGCATTGACCATGACATCTTTTGCAGAACCAGGATGCACGTTGATTCCTTTAATTTCAAAGATGGCATCAGCCGCGTTGAAGTTCTCGTACTGAATCTCCCCTTCGGTATCTCCATCCATGGTATAGGCAAAATCTGCATCAAATTTTTCCACATCAAAATGATCGGCGCCCCGTCCGACTTCTTCATCCGGAGTAAATCCGATGGAAATCGGACCGTGTGGGATTTGTTCTGTCAGTACCCGTTCTGCCATGGTCATGATCTCCGCCACACCGGCTTTGTCATCTGCGCCGAGAATGGTATCCCCATTGCTGGTGATCAGGGTACGCCCCTTTAAATCCTTCAGATGTGGGAACATGGAAACAGAAAGTACCCGTCCGTCAGCGCCTCCCAGAGGCAGATCGCGTCCGTCATAGTTTTCTGTTACCACCGGAACAATTTTCTTGTCACAGAAATCAGAAACGGTGTCCAGATGTGCGACAAATCCCAGTTTCGGGCAGTGTTCGTACCCCGGTGTGGCGGGAATCTGTGCGTAGACATAGCATTTTTCATCAGTCCGTGCTTTTGGAAGTCCCATGTTGATAAATTCCCGGATCAGATCCTGTGCCAGATCGAACTGGCAGGAAGAAGAAGGAACGGTTGTGCTGGTCTCATCGCTTGGTGTGCGTACAGTTACGTATTTTAAAAGTCGTTCATAAGCTTTCATAGTAAATCTCTCCTGTTTTTTGTAATAATCTGTGTTTATTATAATTCCTGGAAAGAAGAAAGAAAAGGCAGAAATAAAAATATTTTGAAAACAGATTGACAATAACAGGAAACATTCCTATAATTAGCAATGTCCAAGGAAAGGAGCGATGGTATGAAAGTAAAAAAGAGAGTGTTACTGATGCTGGCAAGTATCGTCTGGATGATCGCAGGATTTAATATCCTTCGGATCGGGGTAATCAGCTACGCGGGGTATGTGACGATTTGGAATCTTTTTTTATCCGGTCTGATTTTTGCGGCATTCTGGTTTTTGGTATTTTATAAACTGGTGATCAAACATACCGACAGAATTCAAAAATATGAAGAGGAGATGCAGTTTTTCTGGCATTTTTTTGATAAGAAGTCCTTTTTGATTATGGCGTTTATGATGACCTTCGGAATCGGGCTTCGAGCCTCTCATCTGGCACCGGATGTGTTTATTGCGGTGTTTTACTCAGGACTCGGGACGGCGCTGTTTCTGGCGGGGATTTTATTTGGAGTTCAGTACTGGAATGAAAGAAGAAAAGTAAAAAGCGAGTAGAAGGAGAACAAACGAATGAAAAAATTATGGAATCTTGCATTTGGGTATTTTCTTGCAGCAATGACAGGCGGTGTTTTTTATCGGGAATTTACAAAATATTTTGAAGTTACGGGGGAAACCACACTTGGATATCTGCATGTACATTTGTTAGTACTTGGGACGGTGTTGTTTTTATTTCTGGGGCTTGCCGCCAAAAGTACGGATCTGTTGGAAAAGAAGCAGTTCCATACTTTTGTGACAGTGTATAATATCATCCTGCCTCTGTTTACTGTGGTCATGCTGGTTCGGGGAATCATCCAGGTGACAGGCATTTCTGTTTCCCATGGGGCAGATGCAGCAATCTCAGGGATTGCAGGGCTGACACATATTGCGATTGCAGGGGCATGGATTTTCTTGTTTACCATTTTGCGCAAATTAAAATAAGAAGTGTGGATCAGGACAGGATTAAAATGACAACCGCCCAGTTTGCAAAACTTCACGAAGTCAATAAGCGGACACTCCATTATTATGATTCGATCGGCTTGTTTTCACCGAGCAGCAAAGGTGAAAACGGGTATCGTTATTATGAGAGCAGGCAAAGTATGGAGTTTGAGTATATCCGTATGCTGAAAGAATGGCATATGATTATGGAGGAGATCAAAGCTTATATACAGAATCATACGACGGACAGTTTACCCCTGCATGTGATCTAATCGAGGAGGAAGAGGTTTTGATATAGAGATGTAATTTGTTTACAGATTTTTTAGAAAAGAAATTAGCACTCAATGCTTGATCATGGAAGTCGATTTTTGTCCTGTCTTGTGTATCCCGAAAGTGCCTGTTTTACAGGCTTTCCGTGACATCAGTCATTTTGTCTGGTATTGTAAAGCAGTGTCAGATTTGTCGTAAATGTCGTAAATTTGTGGTCAAAAAATGATGAGAGATGGAGAGTGCTAATAAAATGAAATTAACGTACACGAATGTAAATGGATAGCTGATCCCGAACCTTACTTATAAGTCAGGTGAACAGATGGAACAGCTTGGCAAGTATGGATTCTTACGCAGAGATTATCTGAAGAACCATCGAAATTCAACCTATCAGGTGATGCTTCTGCAGGATACGCTTGGAGAGCATCTTCTGGAAGTGGACAAGGCAGCCAGAGAACGGGAAGAGGTAATTCTGAAGCAGTTAGAAGAAAAAGAACCATTGCTGGATAAAGAGAAAGATCAGATGGCCTGGGTAAGAGCTGCTAATCAGCACAGAGCGATTGCGGAAGAGATTATTCTCAAGGAACTGATTTATGTTTAAATGAAGGTGATGAGGTCGTGGCTTGCGACCTCATTATTGTATGAAAAATAGCAGTATGCAGAATGAGAAAAATAGGGTAAAATGGGAACATGAATTTTGGGAACTCATAAGAAATGATTGTGCGGTAAAGTAACTTGAAATGCCAGTTTGGCATTTCAAGTTATAGAGGAGATGGAATGGCGGATCAGAAAGTAAAAGAAATGGAACCAGTGGAAACACAAATAGTTGAAATCATGCCACCAGACATTGAAAATCTGATTTATGTAGTAAGAAATAAACAAGTCATGGTGGATAGTGATCTGGCAATGCTTTATCAAGTAGAAACAAAAGCTTTAAATCGTGCAGTAAAAAGAAATATAAAACGATTTCCAGAAGATTTTTGTTTTCAGCTTACAACAGAAGAAGCAGAATCTTTGAAGTGCCAATCTGGCACCTCAAAAATACAAGAGCCAGAAAAAAGGGATGGACGAGGTGGCAGACGTACGCTACCGTATGTATTTACAGAGCAGGGAATATCAATGCTGGCCAGTGTATTACATAGTGAGGTGGCAATCAATGTAAGCATAGGTATTATGCGGGCATTCGTAGAAATGAGACGGTTTATAGCCAACAATGCACTTTTGTTTGAAAGGATTAGTAACGTTGAGTTAAAACAACTTGAATATCAGAAAAAGACAGATGAAAAGCTGGAGCAAATTTTTGAGTACATATCAGATCATGAGGAGTCTAATCAAAAGATATTTTTTGATGGTCAGATATATGACGCGTTCAGTTTACTAATAGGACTGATTCAGAAGGCAGAAACGGAAATTGTTCTGGTAGATGGATATGTGGATGTAGGAACATTAAATATTTTGTCAAAGAAGAAAGAAAATGTGGCGGTGACAGTTTATACACTGCAACGGACAAAATTATCGCAAACAGATGTAGATAACTTTAATGCACAGTATCCTAAACTGGATGTGAAGTACACAAGAGTATTTCATGACCGTTTTTTAATTCTTGATAAAACGAAAGCATATCATGTTGGTGCGTCTTTGAAGGATGCAGGTAAAAAATGTTTTGGAATTAATCTGATTGAAGATGCAGGTATTGTAAGAGATATTTTACAGAGATTGGAATTGGAAACAGAAGAATAGAAAAGCAAGTTATGCAGAAAGGCGTGAGTCATAAGAATATGGCTTGCGTCTTTTTCTGTCTGGAAAGGAAGTGAGGAGCATGGCACAGATTTTTCGTGTAGAGAGAACTAAGAATTTTACGGTAATGAGTAATCACCATTTTAAGAATAAAAATCTGACATTGAAAGCGAAAGGTCTATTGTCACTGATGTTAAGTTTGCCGGACGGTTGGAATTATAATATGCAGGGGTTGGCAACATTTAGCCGAGATGGAATTGATTCTGTTCGTTCTGCAATTAAAGAATTAGAGCATCCTGGATATGTGGAACGTCATAGATTGCGTAATGAATACGGCTTTTATGGCGATACACGAATATATTATCCGGGAAGTTCCATTAGAAGAAGAAAAACCTGGCAAGCATCAATAGTGATACCGTGAATAAGGCACTCCTAAGTTTTGCAATGCAGCGATTCTATCATCGTTACATGGATGAGTGGAGTATAATGCTTTGAGAAAACCATCATTTGGAACATCAGAGAGATGCTGATCTAAGACAGTTGCTAACTCAAGACCGAACCCAATTTTGTAAGCAAATTCATCAGCCAGGTATTCGTTTTGTCTCATAGACCACATTAGAAAAAGCATACAGAATTTTACCCACAACCATGAGAGTACAGTTGATATTCCTGCAAATAAACCAGTTATTAATCCTATTATTCCGCTCCGAGAACCTATTGCAAACAACCCCATGATTGCGGAGAAAATCCAACAGGAAAGTTTGATTAACAGGAGACATCCGGAGATAAAAAGATTGCCACCGCCAATTAGTAATTGAATTACCGTGTGTCCGTATGAAAGATCTTCCAATGATGCAGGTTATGTTTGGGGCTTGCCTGAGAGTGAGACCATCGGCTTAACCTAGTCAGATGTGGATATGAAGAATCGGGAGATCCATGTAGGTGGACAGCTTGTGTATTATGAAGGTGATGAAGGATATTGTTTCCATGATTCAGAAACCAAAACAGATGCAGGAATCAGAGACATTCCTATGACACAGATGGTATATGATGCGTTCCGTAAACAGAGAGAGCTGAACCTGCCAGAAACCGTACCTGCTGTGGTATAAACCATAAGTCGTTGTCGTAAAATGTGGTAAGAAAATCAGACGAATATATTTTTCCAAGAATTTGTCGTAAAAATGTGGTCAAATCAAGAAAATCGAGTGCGAAAGCAAGTGAAAAATCCCTGTGAAGCCCGTAAAATCAAGGCTTCACAAATTCTTCACAAAATAATTAGCACTCAACGCTTGACCTGGCTAACAACAAGTGCTATATTACAAATAGAACAATGAAACAAGTAGTGAGGAGGAGTTGCTATGAATATAAATAAATTTACACAGAATTCAATGCAGGCAGTGCAGAATTGTGAAAAGATTGCGTATGATTATGGCAATCAGGAGCTTGCGCAGGAGCATTTATTATATGCGCTGGTTACGCAGGATGACAGTCTGATCTTAAAATTATTGGAAAAGATGAGCATTCAGGGTCCTCTGTTTATTAACAGAGTAGAAGAGCTTTTGAATAAGCGTCCGAAAGTACAGGGCGGGCAGGTGTTTGTCGGTCAGGATTTGAACAATGCACTGATCCATGCGGAAGATGAAGCCAGACAGATGGGCGATGAGTATGTTTCGGTGGAACATATTTTCCTGTCGCTGATGAAATATGCAAGCAGAGAGTTAAAGCCGTTATTTCGGGAATTTGGAATCAGCCGGGAAGGATTTTTACACGCACTTTCTACTGTGCGCGGCAATCAGAGAGTAACCAGTGACAATCCAGAGGCTACCTACGATACACTGAACAAATATGGACAGGATCTGGTAGAGCGGGCAAGAGACCAGAAGCTGGATCCGGTGATCGGACGGGATGAAGAGATCCGCAATGTGATCCGGATCCTGTCGCGTAAGACAAAGAACAATCCGGTCCTGATCGGAGAGCCCGGGGTCGGAAAAACGGCAGCCGTAGAAGGGCTGGCACAGCGGATCGTCAGCGGGGATGTGCCGGAGGGGCTGAAAGACAAGACGATTTTTGCTCTGGATATGGGCGCTCTGGTTGCAGGAGCAAAATACAGAGGTGAGTTCGAAGAGCGTCTGAAAGCTGTTCTGGAGGAAGTGAAGAACAGTGACGGTAAGATCATCCTGTTCATTGATGAGCTGCATACTATTGTAGGAGCAGGAAAGACAGATGGCGCTATGGATGCAGGCAATATGCTCAAGCCAATGTTGGCAAGGGGAGAACTGCACTGTATCGGAGCTACCACACTGGACGAATATCGTCAGTATATTGAGAAAGATGCAGCGCTGGAGAGACGGTTCCAGCCGGTCATGGTGGAAGAGCCGAGTGTGGAAGATGCCATTTCGATTTTGCGTGGATTAAAAGAGCGGTACGAGGTGTTCCATGGCGTGAAGATCACAGACAGTGCACTTGTGGCAGCGGCAACATTGTCAAACCGTTATATTTCAGATCGTTTTCTGCCGGATAAAGCCATTGATCTGGTGGATGAAGCCTGTGCGCTGATCAAGACAGAGCTGGATTCCATGCCGACAGAACTGGACGAACTGAGACGCCGTGTGATGCAGCTGGAGATTGAAGAAGAGGCATTGAAAAAAGAAGAGGATCGTTTGAGCCGGGAGCGGCTGGAGCATCTGCAGGAAGAACTGGCAGGCTTGAAAGAAGAATATGCAGGAAAGAAAGTGCAGTGGGAGAATGAAAAGACTTCCGTCGAAAGAGTGCAGAAGATCCGGGAAGAGATTGAGCAGGTGAATAAAGAGGTTCAGAAAGCCCAGAGAGAGTATGATCTGAACAAGGCGGCGGAGCTTCAGTATGGAAGACTTCCGCAGCTCCAGAAGCAGTTGGAAGAAGAGGAGGAGAAGGTCAAAGCAAAAGATCTGTCCCTGGTCCATGAGGCGGTGACAGATGAAGAAATCGCAAAGATTATTTCCAGATGGACCGGAATTCCTGTGGCAAAGCTTAATGAAAGCGAGAGGAGCAAAACACTGCACCTGGGAGAAGAACTCCACAGAAGAGTGATCGGTCAGGAGGAAGGCGTGGAGCTGGTGACAGAAGCCATCATCCGTTCTAAAGCCGGAATTAAAGATCCGACCAAACCGATTGGTTCGTTCTTATTCCTGGGACCAACCGGAGTTGGAAAGACAGAACTTGCCAAGGCGCTGGCTCAGAGTCTGTTTGACGATGAGAACAATATGGTCCGCATTGATATGAGTGAATATATGGAGAAATATTCGGTGTCCAGACTGATCGGAGCGCCTCCGGGATATGTGGGATATGACGAGGGCGGACAGCTGACAGAGGCAGTCAGAAGAAAGCCATATTCGGTCGTATTGTTTGACGAGATTGAAAAAGCCCATCCGGATGTGTTCAATGTTCTGCTTCAGGTTCTGGATGACGGAAGGGTCACCGATTCCCAGGGCAGAACCGTAGACTTTAAAAATACGATCCTGATCATGACTTCGAATATCGGAGCAAATTATCTGCTGGAAGGAATCCGGGAGGATGGAACTATTGCAGAAGAGAATCAGAATCTGGTCATGAATGACTTAAGAGCACATTTCCGTCCGGAATTTCTGAATCGTCTGGATGAAATAATTATGTTTAAACCATTGACGAAAACGGATATTCATGCCATCATTGATTTGTTAGTAAAAGATGTCAACAAACGTCTGGCAGACAAAGAGTTGTCCATTGAACTGACCGATGATGCAAAGAATTTCGTGGTAGAGGGCGGATATGATCCGATGTATGGCGCACGGCCGCTGAAGAGATATCTCCAGAAGAATGTGGAGACACTGGCAGCCAGGCTGATTCTTGCAGGCAATGTGGGCAGAGGAGACCGGATCGAGATTGATGTTGTTGACGGAAAATTAGAGGCGAAAGTGAAAGGACAGATTCTCCCATGACACCCGTTATTTTCCATATAGATGTCAATTCCGCTTATCTAAGCTGGACGGCAGTGGAACAATTAAAGAATGGAGCAAAGATCGATTTGCGGGATATCCCGGCCATCATCGGCGGTGACCAGAAGTCACGCCACGGGGTTGTTCTTGCAAAGTCGATTCCTGCGAAAAGATACGGCATCCGCACAGGGGAACCTGTTGCGAATGCCTTTCGTAAGTGTCCGAATCTGGTTATGGAACCTCCGGATCACAGGATGTATCGGGAAAAGAGTCAGATGCTGATGGAGTATCTTCGGACATTTACGAAAGAAATCGAGCAGGTCAGTGTGGATGAGTGTTATGTAGATATGACAGAGGCGGTGCGGCAGTTCTCTTCTCCGGTAGAAGCGGCGCTGGTGATGAAAAACGGAGTTCATGAGAAATTCGGATTCACAGTGAACGTAGGGATTTCTTCGAATAAACTGTTGGCAAAGATGGCTTCTGATTTTGAAAAGCCGGACAAGGTGCATACGTTATTTCCGGAAGAAATCCGCATGAAAATGTGGCCTCTTCCTGTTGGGGAATTATATATGGCCGGACACTCCAGTGTGGAAGTCCTGAAAAAACTGGAGATTCTGACCATTGGTGATCTGGCACAGGCAGACCCGGGACTGCTTGTGCTGCATTTGAAAAGTCATGGACAGATGCTTTGGGAGTTTGCCAACGGGATCGATCATTCCAGTGTGCAGCCGCAGCAGACAGAGGCGAAAGGAGTGGGAAATTCTACCACATTATCAGAAGATGCAGAGACGCTGGAGCAGATCCGACCGGTATTTGCAGATCTGGCAGAGAGTGTTTCCGGGAGATTGAAAAAGGCAGGACAGAAAGCGTCTATGGTCAGTATGGAGATCAAGTATTATGATTTTCGGAAGATTTCCCATCAGAAACAGCTGATGCGCCCGACCAATGAAAAGAATGTCTTGTATGAGAGCGCCTGCGAATTGTTTGAGGAAATTTGGACAGGGGAACCGGTACGTCTTCTGGGGATCCGGACTGCAAAGCTGGTATCAGAGACAGAACCTGAGCAGCTTTCGATTTTTGATCTTGAGATTCCAGAACCGATGGATGAGAAACATCAGAAACTAAAAGCTGCCATGGAACAGTTAGATGCCAGATTTGGAAAAGGAACGGTGATCGCGGCAAGCCAGATGAAAAAGAAAAAGGATTCTGAGAAATAAGAAAGAGAAAACAGATGAGAAAAAATTATAATTTGGAGATCATAAGAATTTTGTCCTGTATTTTTGTGATCGTGATCCATGTGACGAATTATTTTTGCAGAGCGTATGGGGAGATCACGCAGGGAGAGTATGTGTTTGCGCTGGCGCTGGATACGATAGCGAGAGTGAGTGTGCCCTGCTTTTTTATGATATCAGGAGCTTTGCTTCTGGGAAGAGAAGAACCATTGAAAAAGCATGGAAAGCGCCTGCTGCGTTTTCTGATCGCACTGGCTGTCTGGAGTGCAGTATATTACCTCTGGAATACCTGTTATATGAAGACAGACTATCAGTTAAAAGAAATCCTGTATGTTCCGACAGAGCCGCATCTGTGGTATTTGTATGCCATGATCCCCATCTATATGACGCTGCCGTTTTTTCAGGTGATGTGTAAAGGCATCGGAATCCGGCTGGAATGGGCGCTGCTCCTGGTGAGCAGTGCATCCGTGATCTTTAATTATCTGGTTTCCCTGCAGCATGGAGAAGCATATTATGACTTGCCGCTGATCGGTGATAAGGTGTATATGTTTTATATTTTTATTGGATATTTTATCTATAAGTACCGGCGGCATATCCGTTTGAGCCAGAAATGGGCAGCAGTTATTTTTGCGGGATCGATGGCAGCAGTATTCGGACTGACATGTTGGATGACACAGACATCCGGCGAACATTATGAACGGATCCTGGAATATGGATGTCCGCTTCTGGTTCTGGCGTCAGCCTCATTTTTCTTGCTTCTGATCCGGTGGCAGAGGGGGAAAGTCCAGCTGACAGAGAGGATACGAAAAGCCGTGGATCTTGGATGTGGATGTTCCTTTGGAATGTATCTGATCCACATTTTGTTTCTGGATGCTTATAAAAAGTATGCAGACCCGGCAGCTGTTTCAGCGTGGATTGCAGTGCCGGTTCTGACTGCAGGGATTGCAGGATTATCTTTTGTATGTGTCAGGCTGATCCGCAAAACGAGAGTGGGACGTGCAGTTACGTAGGATCAGGAACGTGATGCCGCATCCGGCCAGAATCCCGGTACTGTCTATCAGAACGTCGGTAAATTGTGGAGACCTTCCGGGAATGAAGCTCTGGTGAAATTCATCTCCGGCAGCACAGAGAACACAAAACAAAAATAAAGAGAGAATAAGTTTCTTTCCCCGTACTCCATACACCCCAAGCGGAATGGCAGTCAGCAGAGTTAAGATCAGATATTCGGAAACGTGAGCTGCCTTTCGGATGGGGTATTCTATTTTTTCGGCATAGTCTTCCATCGTATCTTTTTCCCAGTTTTGGTCAAACAGAGAGTCAAATGTTGTGACAATCCCCATACTGACTTTCTGGCTCAGTCCGGAAGAGGTCTCTGCATTTTGATTGGAAAATCCAAAGATCGTACTGAGCATCAAGAGGACGGGAAGAACAGTCAATGGTTTTAAACGGGACATCCAGATATGTTGTTTCATAGTAAAAAACTCCTTTGTATATAAACTGATCCTTATTGTAACATTGCTGCAGCCAATCGGCAATCCTTACAGACAACCTTACAAAAACGTAAGTTTCCTGCCTGGATTTGTAATATGAATCCATGGAAAATATACAGGCACTACAGGTATAATAAACGAGTAATAAGAAATCAGGAGCGAGGAAAGGAAGGAATGAAGATGACATTACTGGAAGTCAAAAATCTGAAAAAGATATATACCACACGTTTTGGAGGAAATCAGGTACAGGCATTAGCCAATGTGAATTTTTCGATAGAAGAAAAGGAATATGTGGCGATCATGGGAGAGTCTGGTTCCGGAAAAACAACGCTGTTAAATATTCTTGCGGCGCTGGATAAGCCGACCTCCGGAAAGGTATATTTAAAGGGAAGAGATTTAGGAGAAATCCGAAACAAAGAAATGGCGGCATTTCGCCGGCAAAATCTTGGATTTGTATTCCAGGATTTTAATCTGCTGGATACCTTTTCTCTGGAGGATAATATCTATCTCCCTTTGGTGCTTTCCGGAAAGAAGTATCCAGAGATGAGCCAGCGGCTTGCGCCCATTGCCAGGCAGCTTGGAATCAGTGAACTGTTAAAGAAATATCCGTATGAGGTGTCCGGCGGTCAGAAGCAGAGAGCAGCAGTGGCAAGAGCCCTGATCACACAGCCAAAGCTGATTCTTGCGGATGAGCCCACAGGGGCTTTGGATTCCCGTTCAGCAGATGAACTGCTCCGATTGTTTAAAGAGATCAATCAGCAGGGGCAGACGATTTTAATGGTCACACATAGTGTGAAGGCGGCAAGTACGGCCAACAGAGTTTTGTTTATCAAAGACGGAGAGGTCTTTCATCAGCTGTATCGGGGGAATATGAGCAATGAAGAATTGTATGAGAAGATTTCTGCAACATTGACCGCTTTGACAACAGGAGGTGAGAACAATGCGTAATGTATTGTATCCAAAACTGGCGGCAAATAATATCAAGAAGAATAAAAAGACATATTTCCCGTATCTTCTGACTTGTCTCTTGACAGTTATGATGTTTTATGATCTTTTGCTGGTTTCTACGAATCCGGCATTGAATCAGATGCCGGGGGCGACTGATTTGAGACTGATCTTAAATTTTGCGGTTTCGATCACAGGCGGATTTTCAGCGATCTTTCTCTTTTATACAAATAGCTTTCTGATCCGTCAGAGGAAAAAAGAGATGGGATTGTATCAGGTACTGGGGATGGATAAGAAAAATCTCACCAAGATGATGGTGTGGGAAAGTATCTATACTGCGGGAGCGGGGATTCTGGGAGGAATCCTGGCGGGGATCGTGTTCGGACGTCTGATTTTTTTAGTACTCTTAAAGCTGATCCGGTTTGACGTGGCATTTCGCTTTTCGGTAGAACCAGAAGCAATCCTGATCACTGCGGTTTTATTTGGCGGTATATTTTTGGTAGTATTACTCTGGAATATCTTTCAGGTGCAAAGAGTGAATCCAGTAGAACTTTTGCAGGGGGCAAGAAAAGGAGAAAAAGAGCCAAAGGCAAACTGGCTGATCGCTGTTCTGGGAATCCTTCTTCTTGGAACCGGATATTATATTGCTCAGACAACAGAGTCTCCGCTGAGCGCAATCGTAAAATTTTTCATTGCAGTAATCCTGGTAATTCTGGGAACGTATGCACTTTTTACAGCTGGCAGTGTAGCGCTGTTGAAACTTCTGCGAAAAAATAAATCTTATTATTATCAGACAAGACATTTTATCTCCATTTCCGGGCTGATCTATCGAATGAAGCAAAATGCAGTAGGACTTGCGAATATCTGTATTATGAGTACCATCGTTCTGGTTTTGGTTTCTGTGACAGCCTCTTTGTATATCGGGATGGAAGATATTATGAATACACGCTTTAAAACAGAGTTTTCCGCAGTATCCGGAGATACTTCGCTGAAAAATATAGAAACCATGAACCAGATCGTGGAAGAAGAACTGCACAATCATGGACTTCAGATCAGTTATGAGCAGAAGTACCGTTATGTGCCGTTAAGTGCGATGAAACAGGACAATGAGCTGGAGTTTGATGTGGACTCCGGAAATGGATATGACGCGGATGCAATGCGGGGGATGTGTGTGATCCCGCTGGCAGATTACAATGCACTGGAAGGAACCAATGTGTCTCTGGCGCAGGATGAAGTACTGACCTATTTCCCAGATGAGGAGTTTGACAGTGGAGAGATCGTCGTAGGCGGGGAAACTTATCATATCAAAGAAAATTTAAAAGAATCCAATCTGCAGAAAAAGAAAGAAGCAAATGTGACAAAAAATGTCTATCTGATCGTGGCTGATGAGACGGCAGCAGAGCATATGATCCAATTGTATGGACCGACCAGATATCCAATCACAATGCAGTATTTACTGAACTTTGATATGAAAGGAGACGAAGCAGCCAAAAGCGAGGCTTTGGCATCCATGAAAACACGAATGGAGACAAACGGAGAAGTTTCCTCCTGTTATGTGGAATACAGAGAAGCTTATGCACAGGAATTCTATGGAGTGTATGGCGGATTCTTATTCCTGGGGATTTTTGTGGGATTTCTGTTTTTGATGGCAACAGTGCTGATCATTTATTACAAACAGATTTCGGAAGGATATGACGATCAGGAACGGTATCAGATCATGCAGAAAGTTGGAATGAGCAGAAAAGAAGTAAAAGGATCGATCCGCAGCCAGATTTTGACGGTATTCTTTGTTCCTCTGCTTATGGCAATCCTGCATGTGACCGTAGCATTTAAACCAATCACAAAACTGCTTTTGGTGTTCAATCTGTCAGATACCCACCTGTCTATGGTATGCACAATCGCAGTGGCAGCGGTTTTTGCCATGTTTTATGTGATCGTATTTGCGATCACTTCCAGAGAATATTATAAAATTGTGAAATAATCATTTGCTGCAAATTTAGAGCTGCTGCTTTGGAGATGGTGATCGCCAAAGCAGCAGCTCTTGTTGTAGAAATATTTTATTTTAGATATATTCCAGCTTTTCAAAATACTGCATTAAAATATCAGGACAGTTTTCGATGCCCAATGCGGAAGTATCCAGAATCATATGATAGTCATTCACATCGCCCCATGTCTTTCCGGTATGTTCATAATAATAGGCGGCACGTTGTTCATCGGTCTGCTCGATTTTTTCTTTTGCAGCATCATAGGAAAGACTTTCCAGTTTCATGATACGCTGGATCCGGTCTTCTTTATCGGCGCATACGAAAATATTCAGAACGTTCATGCGATCTTTTAAAATATCAGAAGCGCATCGACCCAGAATGATACATGGCTGTTCGGCAAGTTTGCGGATCGCTTCCGCTTCGGAGTCATACATGTGGTCATTGACCTGCTGTTCGATATAAGCGCGGTCATAGACAGGAATATCCAGTCTTTTAGACAATTCCCCGGCAATGATGCTTGCACCGGTTCCGAAACGACGGCTCATTGTGATTACTAATTTCATATGAATTCCTCCTTTGTGTTTGGCAGAATTTATGCGTTGACAGATTCTACGATCTGATTACACAACTGTTGAAGCTGTTCCATCTGAGAATCATGCAGAGCTGATTTTACAGCAAAGTTTTCTGTCAGGACAGTCATATTTTTCAGTTCGGAAAGTTTTGCTTCCATTAACTTGGCAGACTGCGGAGCCCAGCTTCCGTTTCCTAAAACAGCTACCGTACGTCCTTGTACCATCAGAGCTTTCATATCTTCCAGATAGTTTGCCATCAGTGGGTAGATGCCGTTGTTGTAGGTTGGAGCGGCAAGTACAAGATGGCTGTATTTGAAACTGTCGGAGATCAGTTCTGATACGTGGGTCTTGGAAACATTATGAATCTTGAGATTTGTGATTCCTGCATCTGCAAGCATGGCAGCCAGTACGTTCACCATGTTTTCTGTGTTGCCGTACATAGAAGCATAGGCGATCATCACACCTTTTGTTTCCGGCTCATATTTGCTCCAGATATCGTATTTTTCCAGAATATAGGAAAGATTGCTTCTCCATACAGGACCGTGAAGCGGGCAGATCATCTGAATATCCAAAGCGGCTGCTTTTTTCAGTACGTTCTGTACCTGTACGCCATATTTTCCAACAATATTCGTATAATAGCGGCGGGCTTCATCCAGAAAATCACGGTCGAAATCCAGTTCATCGTTAAAAATCACACCGTCCAGAGCACCAAAAGTACCAAATGCATCTGCGGAGAATAAAATCTTATCGGTCTCATCATATGTCATCATTGCTTCCGGCCAGTGCACCATTGGAGCCATGACAAAGTGGAGTGTATGCTTTCCGCAGGAGAAGGTATCTCCTTCTTTGATCACAATTTTTTTGTCACCAAGTTTCATGCCGTAGAACTGATCGATCATCGGGAATGTCTTTGCATTTCCAATCAGTTTCATATCCGGGTAACGCAGGTGCAGATCTTCGATTAAGGAGCAGTGATCCGGCTCCATATGATTGATCACAAGATAATCCAGAGTACGTCCGTCTAATACAGAGGCGATGTTTTCCAGGAACTGTCTGCCGACAGCGCTGTCTACCGTATCAAAAAGAACGGTCTTTTCATCCAATAACAGATAGGAATTGTAGGAAACACCTTTCTGGAGTGGAAAAATATTTTCAAATAGTTCCAGTCTTCTGTCATTGCTTCCTACCCAGTATAAGTCTTCAGTTACTTTTCTGACACAATGCATATTAAAGTTCCTCCTTTATTTTCACTATGCTTTTGCCAATCCATAGAAATTCACATATTAACGTTTATATTTTAACATATTAAGATAAATTCGCAAGGAGGGTATGGATTTTTGTGCAAAAAAAAGAGAGTTCCTTATAAAATCCTTAGAATTCTTCTTTAAAGTAAAGAAGTACAAAGAGAAGGGAGCATGATTTTATGGAAGAAATAATTTTGGAAACCAAAGAACTATGCAAGCAGTATCATAAACAGACTGTGCTGAAAAATATCAATATGAGAATTCCGAAAGGGTGCGTATACGGGCTTTTGGGAGCAAATGGCGCAGGAAAATCGACATTGATGAAAATCTTGTGTGGGATGACTCGGGCAGATGCAGGAGAAGTTTTTTTTGACGGGAAAATGTGGAGCCGAAAGTGCATAGAGCGGATGGGGATTTTGATTGAATTACCGTCTGTTTATGAAAATTTAAGTGCAGTGGATAATCTGAAAGTGCGGACATGGACGCT
>ERZ894236.691-NODE-691-length-34826-cov-68.6007_pt1 | contig 34826 bp, 48 predicted proteins | sample MGYA00380297_ERZ894236 | MGnify/ENA primary metagenome ERZ894236 (study PRJEB32331, sample SAMN06328420) | human gut metagenome | biome: human gut microbiome; feature: stool | host: Homo sapiens | collected 2014-08-04 ... | reverse complement strand
CAGCCGAAGGTTTCGGTATGCGCGTAAAGAGGGCGTCCAAGTTCTTCCGACTTTTCTTTTACAAGTTTTCGTGCTTTCTTTATGAAATAATATTGACGGTCTGGCTCCTGTGTCGGTTCCGGTCCTTCTATATCTATTTTATCTAGTATTTTTTCAAACTCTCCATTATCTATGTTATTGTACATGTATTGTATTCCCTTCTTTTAAAAATATGCTTACTTATTATACGTCATTGTGTATTTTTTTTCAATCAAAAACCGCGCCAATTCTGACGCGGCTTAATTTGTAATATACATGAACAAATATAAATTATGTTTACTGGTTTCTAAATTCTTACGCTCCACGAAGGATCAATGCCGATCCAACCTGCCCCAGATTTTAACCTGCCCCATATCGGCGCGCCGGATCCTTCTGATTCTTCAACAATTGTAAATACTCCTTTCCCGGTGTACTGACCAGTAAAATCGTGATTTGTTCCCGGCCCTGTTCTGATCCGCAAATCTTCCGTTGTAATCTTTACTTGATATGGCACAGCGGCCGTTCCGTTAGTATGTACAGCCTTTCCGTCCCAATCATAGACGGTAAACCCTTCTTTGCAGGCATTGATTGCATTCTGCAAATTTTCATATGCGCCGATTTGCGATTTTGCGTTATCCCAAGATGTACGCACTCTGTAATATTTCTTTTCTGTTGGCGCTGCCTGTGTAGATCCACCTGTAAGTGCTTTCTTGAATTCATTCCATGTATGGGCTGTTGTGTTGTAAACATACGGGTTCGGGCAGATCTTTCCGGTTACGTCATAGTGTCTTATTACCCGGTCCGCTGGTATTCCATATTTTTTCATCAAGTGTTTTGCAAGTTCAATTGCCGCATCCACGGTCGCGTCTTCAAAATACCAATCTTTTGAAGTGTCAGCTTGTGATCCCTTATTTCTTACACACATTTCAATACCGATTGAATTTGCATTTCTGCAATCCGGGTGAATGTAAGAAGATGCCCCGCAATGCCACGCTATATTCTGATCTTCTACACTCTGCCAGATTTCACCAGAAAATCCCACAAAATAATGTGCCGACGCATTTCTATTTCCGCCTGCGTAATATTTGCAATTGTCCAGCGCTCCGCCCAACGCTCCGACGTAATGGATCACAAGATATTTTATCCTGTTTACAGATCCGGTATTATGGTTATATCCCGTTAAATGCTTGTTGATATCCAATTTCACTTCTCCTTTCTGTACGTCGTATTGTGTCAGATCCCATTTTTCAATGATACTGCACAGCTTTGATACATACTTTGTGTCGGTCGCATATCCTCCCGCCTTAATGAGTGTTGCCGCTTCTTTGTAATTTCGTTCCCCGATCAGTCCGGCGTATCGTTTTTGGGATCCGTTCTTTGCTGCGGACAAATAATTAGAATGATCCTTTAAACTTTCAGCATGGTTTTTGTACTTTCTAAAATCTGCCGTTATAGCATATTCTTTTCCGTTTTCGTCCTGTTCCTTTGTTTGCTTCTTGTACGTCTGTCCGTCCCAATCTGACGGCCATGTATTACCGGAAAGGCTTGCCTTCATTCCGAAAAGGTTATTTGCCTGCGTTGCAAGTTCTGTAGAACCGTAACCACTTTCAAGAATTGCTTGTGCTGCTGTGATTGACGCAAGGATCCCCGTTTTATTCATATCGTCCGATGCCAGCGGCCCTATGTACGAAACGAATTCTTTTTCTGTCATTTGTTACTCTCCTTTTTCACCATGCAAAACTTCGTCCGCTGCAATTGCATTCTGTGAAAAGCTGTTATTCTTCCACCATGCAGCAAACGCCGCGGCCGTGGTAAATACAAATGAAATCACTTCCGTTACGGTCTGATTGTCAACCGGAAGAGGGCTTTTTCCTGCAATTGCCAGTGCATTATTCACTATTGCCAGTCCCAGTACAGCGGTCCGAATTATTGTTCCTTTGCTGATTTTCTTTTTCATTTTGTGCTTTCGCCCCTTCCTTCCATTTTGGAAATTCTCTCTTCATGGTCATTTAACATTTCGTCTTGCTTTTCGTTGTGATCCCAAATTCTTTTATGCCCGTCTTTATTGTTCGTTTCGAAGTTAGCGAATTGAATATCTAAATTCTTACAAGTCAATGTTAATTCAGTTATCGCCTTCGTCAGATTGCAAATAGGGCGAATGATTACGGCTGCCCCTGTAATCAATGTAATAAGCATTGCAATCACTTGCCATTCGTTCATTTCTTCATCACCTTTCACCGCCTTTCATAAAGCAAGTGTAATTTAATTTTCCGGTGATTTCTGACCTGTTTTTTATTCTTTATACGTCTGGCCTGTAATTTCTTTGTATTGCGCCTGTGTAATGCCCCGGCCGCGTTTCAATGAATTGATTTTTACCCATGTTTTTAATGTTTCAGCGGTCACATATCCTTCTTCATATTGTTTCTTTAATTTTTCAAACATTCTTTACGCTCCTTCCGTTCCGTCGGTGTTTGTCAGCAGATCCAGCAACATTTCAACTTGAATTTGAAGTAATTCATTTTTTGCAATCAAATCATTATTTGCCTGCATGATTTCTTTTGCCAACGGTGAATATAAATCATTCTGCTGTCGTTCCCATTCTTCTTTTCCCATTTCCGCTTCTTCGTATGCCCATGCCTTGATTTTCTGACCGTCTTCCATTTCATGTTCGATCTGCGTCTGCTTTCTCCGAAGATATACGGTTGTTTTGCTGCTGGTTGTGTCTAAATCTTCCGGCCGCTCTTTCTGCGTCCCTTCCCTTTTGATCCATTCCATTTTTTCTTCTCCTTTCTGGCGTGCTTGCTTACCAGTTGTTTCATTACTTTGATTTTTATTACTGGTTTAATGTTCCGTAAATAATATCCGTAAGTGTCTGTGTGCCTTATATATCCCATGCGTGATAATATCGAAGCCGCGTCTTTCCAAGTTACTTTCCCTTTCCGCTTGATCTTGTTCACCTTTCGCTTTGTACGATTCAGAATACTTTTTCGTATCGTGGTTCTGTCACGATAAAATTTAAAACCCATAAAATCTAACGGCCGCCCGTGTCGCTTTTTATCCTTCTTTGAAATAAAATCAAACCGGAATACCTGCCAGTCCCCTTTCATTTCAAGCCCTAATTCCTCTTTTATAAATTTTTCGATTTTATCTTTAGCCTTGTGAAGTTCTTTTTTGTTTCTACCGAAGCATACTACATCATCCATGTATCGGATCATATGCTTTATGTGTAATTCTTCTTTTATGTAATGATCTAATGGCGTCAAATAAAAGTTTCCAAACCATTGAGAGGAATAATAACCGATCGGCAGCCCCTCTTCGCAACTATCAATAATTGTAAACACCTTTTTCAGAATCACTTTATCTTTAATCTTCTTTTTTAATGCCTTCTTTAATTTCCGGTGCGGGACTGATTGAAAGAAATGGTGTATATCAAATTTCAAAATATATTTACAGTTTGCCGGATCCTTTCTGATCCATTTTTCAATATATTTCTTCCCGTAATGTGCACCACGGTTCGGGATGGATCCACAAGACAGGTCGTACATGCCCCGCATGAGTGCGGGCATAAGTGCACGTATAATTGCGTGGTGTGCTGGTTGTTCATATAAATAGGCTGGTTTCTGCACCGTACGCGTCTTCTTGCATGACGCTTCATTTATCACCTCTTTGCTGTGCTGATTCTTTGTAAAAGTGTTAGTGCGAAGTTGATCTGCAAGTATTGTTTTGTGCCTTTCCAGATCTTCCCGAACTCTTTGAACTTGTGGTTTCTTTCTCTTTCCCTTTGCTGTTTTCTTAAAATCTTCTTCTAACCCTTTTTCGTCATAAAGACGTTGATCTATATTGTTGAACGTTATCATCTTTCTTATCACCTCGAAGACCTTCGGCACGCTCTACAACTTTCTGGTTTCCCAGCGCCTACCAGCCTACGCCTTTATCGGTATTATTTTCACTTTACGACTATTTCAAGCCGCTGTGGTGTAGGAATAATTCACGCATTTGGTTTTTGTCCCATGTTTCAGATAAGAATGGCCCGGCGCGATGTTCCAATTCGCATTCCCGGCGGAATTGTTGAGGTTCACGTAAAAGCCGCAATTCGCACCGTTGTTCGCGTTGCCGCCAACGATCGCTACCGCGCGCGAATTATCCCCTTATAAATTTTTATTTTTTATCAATGTTAAGCGGGGGAGGTCCCCCGCTCCCCCCGTTACGGGGGAAAGGTCCCCCGAACCCCCCTTCGGGGGAGAGATCCCCCGGTCCCCCTTGCGGCTACGCCGCTAAAGGCATTTTGGAAGAAAGGCCCGGCGCGATGTGCCAAGCCGCATTCCCGGCGGAATTGTTGAGGCTCACGTAAAAGCCGCAATTCGCACCGCTGCTCGCGTTGCCGCCAACGACCGCTACCGCTGTAATTGTCGGATTGATATAAAAATAAGCCGTCAAGTATGTGTTGCTTGCGCCATTCCATGTGACCGTTATTCTTCCGTACTCTGTACATATGGAATCTCGCGCCCATCCGCCGGTTGCTGCTGTAATTCCTGTTTTTTCAACATAATCGTATATTTCGTGATATCCTTCTCCCGTGAAGTTGTATGGACCATGCATACTTACCAGCAACTTTCCGTTTTTACAAATAAGTCCTACCAGCCGTTCCCATTGATCCCCCCATATGGCTTCTGTGTGAAATACTTTTACCTGTTTATTGGTCGCTGTATATCCAAAAAACTGCCCCTGTGTGTCCAATGTTCCAGCCTGCAACACGCCGTAATGCTGTGCGGCGTCATTTACATACCCATTCATGTTTCCTTTCCCGTATGCCGTTTTTAGATCATCCGTTTTCGCCATAATCTTTAAAAGTGAAATAATATAGTTGTATTCGGACCAAGAAGTATGTTCCCAATTATCCCCATTTGCTTTAATGTAGGTGCGTTCCTGTGTTGCATTTTTGCTATACATAGATAACTGACCGGAAATAGATCTTGCAACATTGTTATACAGTGTTGGTATATATATCCTTCTATAAAACCCCGGTCTTTCTACTCCATTTGCGTCTGTTCGGTGTTCGGCGTTGTAACTGTCGTCCCATCGTACATTCGACCAAATTATGTATTCATCCGTGGCCGTTTCGTACTGGCATAACCAGCCGCCGACAAATGCGGCCATTGCGTTTCCGCCGAAATTAAGATCTGACACTTCCGACGTGGATCCGTCCGCCTTTTTTGAATAATCGTTCGGATTGAGTTTGTACGCTTCTGTACCGTCGTATTTCACCATGCATGGGTAATTTTTATCTGGTGCAGCAAATCCTACGCCTTCCCATGAACCATAATTAAACACGCCGTTTGTATAGTCCATTGCAGCCGGTGTCATTCCTTCCGCGTCGTAAAGATATGTAACACGGTTCTTCGGATTGCTTTCTGTTTTGCTAATCTTAATTCCGTATCGTACTGCATTTTTATGTTTGCCGTCTGGATCCTCCAATGAAGCAAGTATCGCCGTTGTATTTGCGTGTGTCTTATCCAGTGTTTCTTTATCAGCTATATAAATTCTTTCCGCCATTTAACTTTCCGCCCTTTCTAAATACATTTTTCCATTTTCTATTCCGATAGAGTATATATAACCAGTTTTCAGATCCGGTATCGTGTTGATCCCTGCCGCGATTCCTTCGCACGCGTCCGCCGCTGCCTGCGCTGCGGTTGCTGCTGTATTGGCTTTCCCTGCTGCCGTATTCGCGCTTTGTGTTGCGGTCGTTGCTGCCTGCGTTACTTTCTGTATTTCCGCTGCTGCTACTTCTCCGGCGGCCTGTGCTGCTGCTTCTGCCTGCTGCTCTGCGTTATTTGCTGCTTCCGTTGCTTTTTTTGCTGCCGTGTCTGCTGCTGTCGCTTTTGCATTTGCATTACTGGCTGCTGAATTGGCTGTGCCTGCTGCCGTCGTTGCTGCGTTCTTTGCTTCATTTACACTTGCAGCCGCGTTATTTGCTGCCGTAGCTGCGTTATTGGCTGCTGTAGCCGCGTTATTGGCTTTTGTGGCGGCGCTGTTCGCTGAACTGGCCGCTGTGTTGGCTGCACTCGCTTTAGTATTGGCGTTTCCTGCTGCCGTTTCTGCTATATTGGCATTTTCCGCCGCCGCGTCTGCTGCTTGATTCATTTCGACCAGCGTTTCAGAAAAAGAAAGAAATTCCTTATCGCTTACAAGCCCTTCCGTTTTATATACTTGTGAAACAATCTTTGTATAGAATGTTGCACTTTTTAATTCTTGATTCTGCTTTATTAAAACAATTTCTCCTTTTGCCGTGCCTGCTGCCGCCAGCATTTGTTCTGTGTAGGTCATTAGAATTTTATTTCCGATAATTGTACAGTCATTTAATACCGGATTTCCGTCCGGTTTAAAATATTTTATACGGGCAATACATCCAGTCGGTATCGTGTAGGGCTGTTTATTCTGCAAAAGGTTTATTGCAAGTATGCGGCTTCCTTTGTCTCCCTCCTTCACAACGATATATTCAAATGGGCTGTTTCCATCAAGTTCCACCGTGATTTCTTGTGAGATTGTTATATCTGCCATGTTTTATTCCTCCTTCTGTTCTGTGTTTTTCTCCCCCTGCTCTTCTTCAATAGACGTAATTTGTTCACAAATCAATGAAATTCGTTGCTGGTTCTCTTCTGCCAGTACGCTTTCAACGACCAGATCTATCACGCTTCCCGGAAGATCGTATTTTGTGCATATGCTATTTACAGCATATCGCATTTCATTTCGTGCCTTTTCCACCTTTATATTAAATGGTAATTGCGTAAAATCTGTCATGATCTATATTCCTTTCTGCACTTCCAGTTGTTCAAATAATTCCCGAAATTCTCTTGCTTTTGTGAGCAATGGTGAATTGCTGTTTTCTTCCTCGCTAACGGTCAATAGCACCGGTTCCGAATCAACTCCCAGCATAATTTCAAGCGCTTTTTGTGTTTCTGATTTTTCTGCCTGTTGCACTTCTTCGATTTTCTCTGCCAGCTTTTTCGTTTGTGGTCCTTCGTGCAGCACATGTTCTTTTTCTTCTTCCAATACCTCTTCTATAATTTCTGTTTCTTCCAAGACAGTCCCTCCCCCTTCTTAATTCCAAGTGCCAGATATTAATATCCCGTTTTTAAATTGCATTTTGCAACCATTTGTCCATGTATTTACTGTTCCGTCGCTTGCCATGCTTTTTATTTGTACAAAATTCATTGTCCCATCAATTCCACCTCCTTCAAAGTACACATTGCGTAATGTCCAATTGTGCATATCAATATCACATCCGGCATTCAATTTTCCGCCTGTCAAATTTCCAAAACTGCTTCGTGCATAAGTCCATTTCACATCATAATTCGAACCGGAAGACGGTTGTGCAGCCCACGTCATATAGTCGCCGGTATATTCCAAATCGAAATTTAACCCTTCTTTGTCTGAATATCCTGCAAAACCATTTCCGCCAATCATTCCTATTTCTTGACCGTTGTACGTGATCCGAAAGCGCCCGCTTCTCATTTCAACAATGTTATTTCCATTCACGCTTTTTAAAGTTCCGTTAATATTGGCATTCTGGCAAGTCAATGTTCCACTTGAAGTCATGGAAGAGTAGGTGGACGACCACGCGATTTTATTCGCTTTCAGTCTGATTGAATCGGCCTTCTGTTCGATCAGACTTGTTACGTCACCGGAACTTACCTTCAATTTAATAGCGTCTGCATTTACTTTTACAGAAGCCTGTAGCGTTTCTTCTGCCTTTGTCGCTCTGGTTACTTCTGCTGTAATCTGATCCGCTGTCACTTTGAAGTTTGCCGCTGCATATTCAACCGCTCCCGCTGCCGCTCTTGCTGCTATATCTGCCCCGGATGATTGAATGGCTTCCTTGAATGCTGCAAGTGCCGTGTTATAAGCTGTAAATTTTGTATTTACATTGTTTTTTTCTGTCTCTGTCGCTTCCTTGTCTGCTATTGCGTTTTGAATAGCTGTAACCAATGCGTTATATGCAGTCGTATATTGATTCTTTTTAGTCGTAAGAACGGCTTTTGTGGTGTTGTCTGCTTTGAAGTGCCATAATTTCCGTTCGCCGTCTCCGTATGGATGTGAAGTACATATAATATCTTTTGTTGCTGCGTCAACCATTACGGCTGTCGGTATTGTTCCGACCGTTTCACTTGTCAGCGTTGCGGCTGCTGTAGTCCTTTTTAATTCATCAATTGAAAATCCATAAAAATTGTGTCCAGATCCGTCACTGTACCAATATACATATATTTCCGTTGCTGGTACAATATAGGTCTGTCCTGCTATATCCGCGCCACTCGCCTTTTCTAATGCTCTATATACAGTTCCATTTTTTACATAATATAATTGTAAATAGTCGTATTTCGTCCCGGCGCTGCTTATTTCTGTAGCACAAGCGGCATTAAATTTTATCGAAAGATTACTTCCGCTGCTGCTATCCGTTCGAAGTGAATTTAATACTGCGGCGTATTGCTTTTCAATTGTTTCATTATCTTTTTTTATCTCATTGAGATATTTTTCAATTGCATAACACTCCGCTTCGGTGATAACTCCATCTCTAAAAGCCCCGGTTACTTCTTTTTCAAAATCACTGATCGTTTTTTCTGCTGCTGCAATATCATCACTGATCGTTTTTTCTGCCCCGATCGCTCTTTTTACTTCTGCTTCTATGCTCTCGGCTGTAGTTCGAAAACGGGATTCCATTTCTTTTAATACTGCTTTTTTCCCGTCGTCTGCATACTTTAATACTGATTGCTTATATTCAGCGTCTATCGACTCCGCTTTTACCGTCCCTGCTTCCAATAACAACCCCGATAACTTACCGGCCGTTATGAAATCGGCTACGATCTGCCCGTCTGCTGTAATGGCCGTTGTGAACAGTCCCCCGATCCCACTTGATGAATGCCCCAATCCTGCAAGATTCCAGCGCCAAACGTTTTTCGCCGTTGCTGTATCGTCGGTGTCCATGACAAAGATCTCTTGTGGGTTTTCTTCCGGATGTAAGACTACATGACCGCCACTGTTTCCCGTAATTGCTGCCGTTACATCAATAATTGTCTTTTCAATCTGCTTTTTTAGTATCTCTGATCTTGTGGCTGTTTTTATGATCTGCTGCTGTGATTCCTGCTGATTCTTTGTTATTTCTTTTGTGAGATTGGTTTTTGCTTCTCCAATCTCTACGCTTTCGAACCGTTCTTTTAGCACATTATATTTATAACTTGTAATCTTTGCTTTTACTGATATTCCCAGCCGTTCTATGATAACCGTTACTGTGTCACAAAGTCCTACTGCTTCCAGTGCCTTAATGTTGGCATATTCCTTTGTCTGCCACAAATTCACGAATGAAGTCTTGATACTTACCTTTGGTTCGTCAATTCCGCTTTGTGCATATTCTGCGGCCACTTTCCGAAGCATGGTTTCCGTTATCACTCCATCTTCAAACTGATCCGAAAAGTCGACCGGTGCACAACGGACTGTTGCATATTTTTGTGCATTCGGTGTTGATATGGTTTTCTCTGGAAGTGATACGAATATTTCTTCTGGATCATCTTCTTGCCCCTCTTCCCTGTCCGGCTTATAGTACGCATACGGAAATATTGCCGTTACCACATCCGCAATGTTTTTTTCTTGATTTGCGTCTAGCATATTTTTTCCGTATCTGATTTCTATTCCCTTATCAGATCCGCGGGACTTGTGAAGTTCAATGCAAAAATTATTGAATCTGTATTCTCCGCCCCATGTGTCAAGTATGGATCCCTCTACCCCTCCAAGGGCTTTTCTTACACTTATAACGCCATCTATCTCCGTGCTGTTTCTTGTGGTAATATCCGACCACGCCGTAAAGTTATTTTCTATTACTGCATCTTCAAGTAGTTGTGTAATTGCTTCTTGTGCGTTCTTTCCAGTTATTTTAGGTCTACTTACCGGGTTTGTATTGAGAGAATAACTAATGTGTTCAGCGTACCAAGTATTATTCCCTGCAATCGGTTTTCCACTTTTGTATATACGGAATAACTGATCTTCGTCAACGTCGTTCGGTTTTGCTTTGATTATGCAATCTTCTTTTATGTATTCTGAAATATTTCCTTCCTGCGGGTACTTTAATACCAGTTCGAACACTCCGTTCCTTTCTTCTTCCACTTCGCACGAAATGGCATCCGTCAAAAGACCGACACCGTTTGTATTAAAGTTTGTTTCGTTCGGTTCATATAAAACCGGTATCATAAGCAACACCACCTCGGAATAATTTCTATTTTCGTTACGTTTCCCGACCACGATATGTTATTTTGTCCTGCTGCCAGTTTCGGAAAAAGTGTTGAAGTCATTTTGTTATTTTGCAGTTCATCACCCTTGTATGCGTTCATTAATTCGCTGTCAACCTCAATATACGACTGAATGCCTGCGAAAGAATGCGCCCTTGCATTTATGTATATAGTTACGTTACCGGATCCGTATATTTTCATATATGGCTTTGCGGTAAATCCCTCCGTATTGTACAAAGTACCCGCTTTTGTTAATGTGATTGTTCGTTCGCCGTTATATGCAAACTTATACGGCTTGCAAGTCAGTTCAATTTCCAATTTTCCAAGAAGTCCGCGGGTGATCTCTTCAACGCTTACAGACTGGCCGCAATATGCCAGCCTGTAATAACCGCGTTCGTAAGAATCTTCTAACCGCTTGTACGCTACGTCATAAAATAACCATGCGTATATATTCCGGGCGATTATTTCGACGTTTTGATATTCTTCCGGCATTAAAAAACAGGTGTACTTTACCCCGAAGTCCTCAAAATCTTCATTGTCGAGCGGATCCGTTTTGCTGTTTAGAATCATTGTTCCGCGTCCCGGTATTGTTACCGTTTCAATTTTAGGTGCAGGGCTTCCGTATATGTTTTCTTTTTTTTCGATAACAATCCCCATATCCAGCGAATTTTTACCGTCGTATGTAAAACTATTGATATCGTCATAAAATTCATTAAGCATATACTTTTTCGTCCCTTCCTTTTATTTCTTCTGCAATTTCCAATATTTCTTCGGTCAATTCTCGTATATCCTGCTGCCGGTTATTGTAAAAGTTTTCAATTTTCAATGTGATTTCTGAATTCCCCTGCTGTCCGCTGCCTAAATTCCTTTCAAGTGAAGTGTTTTTCGCTGTCCCACTAAGCGGCGTAACAATTGTTTTTCCGTTTACCATCTCTATGATCTCCGGTCCTGCTTCCGCGACAATTGCCCGGCCATTTGTTAAAATTCCACCTTTCGCCAAACGCGGAAGACCAACATACCCCAAGGATCCCACGGAAACGCCCGGTATTTTATTTATAAGGTTAATCGCCCCGTTAATAAGTCCGATCGCCCCGTTGATCGTGTTTTCGATTATGCTTATGACGCCGTTAATTCCAGACCGCACCGCTCCGGAAATGGCGTTTGCAATATTCGTTCCCAAATTCGAAAATGTATTGCAGATCTGATCCCACAATCCAGAAAAGAAGGATCCCCAACCGGAAAATACATTTTTGACCGCCTGCCATGCGTTTGAAAAAATATCAGAAAACCAATTTCCCACAACCGAAAAAACATTTGTAATATCGTTCCAACGATCAGAAAACCATCCCCCGATGCCCGAAAAAATCGAAGTAATGAAGTTATATGCTTCTGTAAAGCGGTCCGCGAACCACTGGCCTACGCCTTGAAAAATGGCACAAATACCGTTCCATATATCCGAAAAAATCTGCTTTACATTGATTCCGAACTGCTGGAAAAATCCAACAATAAAATTCACGATAGCTGTTATGATATTCGTCACAAAGTCGATAGCATTCTGTAATGCAGCACTTAAATACTGAAAAAAACCATCAAAGTCCCCGGAAAGTAATGCTACAAACGCATTAACGATATTTGTTATAAACTCAACTATATTTGTAATCGCGGCTATGATCGGTTCCGCCGCTGCCATAACGCCGTTTACAATTGCCATAATAAAATTCAAAATGAATTCAAATATCGGCTGTAACGCTGTCATTAAATCATTGAACGCCTGCTTTAGAAGTTCCAGTGCTGGTTGAAGTGCTTCCTGTAGTGCTGCAAATTTTTCTTGAACTGTCGATACAAGTTCTTGAACCTTCGTTCGGAACTCTTCGTTTGTGTTGTACAGGTAAACAAAGCCTGCTGCCAGCGCCGCAATAATACCGATTACAATTCCAACCGGTCCGGTTAATGCTGTTAATGCACCCGAAAGACCACCTCCCGCTCCCAGCAATCCTTTTAATTTTGTTACCCCGCTACATATTCCGCTTACGCCTTGTGCCATTTTCCCGAACACAATCAGCGCTGGGCCTATTGCTGCCACTAAAAGGGCAATTTTGACAATCGTCTCTTTCTGTCCATCTGACAGGTTTCGAAACCATTCCGTAAAAGTCTTTACTTTTTCTGTCACCTTTTCCAGCATAGGTGAAAGCATTTCCATTCCGGTACTTGCAAGATCCGATCCTGCCAGTTTCAAATTATTAAGTGCGACTTTTGCTTTGTCTGGCGGATCCAATGTTGCATTAAATGTGTCTTCAACGGTTGTCGCGTAGTCGTCAAGTGATCCACTTAAATCGTCCACACTTAAACGCCCTTCCCGGATTGCCTGCGTCATTTCTGCCGCACCTTTTTTTCCAAAAAGTTCCGTTGCAATTTGAAGCGCTTCTGTCTCACTTCCAGCGTTCTTGATTCCCTCTATTGTTTCGCCTAAAGCCTGTTCAAGTGTTTTCCCTTCTGCCGTGGCGTTCTGCTGTGCTTTTTTCAATCCTGCAAGGGCTGTCGTCGCGTCAACTCCGTTCGCTTCAAATTGTGCTAAAAGGTTCACGGAAGAAGTGAGATCTAACCCCATTTCTTTTAATGTTGCCCCGTTTGTAGAAAGGGAATTCTGCAAGGTGTCCATTGAGATCCCTGTATCTTGCCCGGCTTTTGTCAAAAGTCCAAGCACGCTTCCGGTCTGGCTGGAATCAACATTAAACTTTGTCATAATTGCGTCAACACTATCTATTGAATTATTCAGATCCGTTCCATTAATTTCAGCAAATTCTATAAACTTTTTTGAAAGATCTTCCAGCGTTTCTCCGGTTGATCCGAAACGTGTGTTTACCTCTCCAATAGCAATTCCGGCCGTTTCTGCTTCGATTGGCAATTCAGAAAAAACCGTGTCCATAGAACTTTGTAAACCGTCCAGCGCGTCACCCGTTGCACCAGTCTTTGTAATAATCGTGTCGTATCCACTATCAAGTTCATTGAATGATTTCATAGCTCCGGCTCCGACTGCTGCCACACCGGCAGTTACCGGAAGAAGTTTCTTTCCCAGTGCTTCTGACTTTTCCCCGATCTTTCCTGCTGCTTCTCCTACTTTTTCCAGCGTATCATTGCTTTCTTTTGCCTGTGATTCTAAATTCTTTAAATAACTTTCTGTAGAAGCAATTTCCCGCTGCAATGCCCGGTACTGTTCTTCCGATACTTCGCCGCGTTCGAATTGCTTTTGAACCTGTGCTTCTGATTCTTTCAGAATATCCAGTTTTTCTTTAGTCTGGCTGATTGATTCCTTTAATAATTTTTGCTTTTGTGCCAGCAGTTCCGTATTTTTTGGATCAAATTTCAGTAATTTTTCAACTTGTCGTAATTCTGTAGCAAGGGACTTTGATTTTGACTGTGTGTCTTTCAACGCCTTGTCAAGTTTCGTAGTTTCTCCGCCGATCTCAATAGTGATTCCTTTAATGCTTTTACCCGCCATACTTCGCCGCCCCCTTTCCCACTTTTTCCCGTAACGCTTTTCGATCCGGTTTTGTCTGCTTCATGCGCCAGCAGTTTTCCAAATATTCGCGACCTTCTTTTGTTTGTGTGTTGTAATGAATAAATGCTTCCCGCACCATGAACAAATATACGTCCAAATCCATTTCCTGTACTTCCCACATATTTAATCCTGTATAATCAATCACCAATTTTTCACCTTTGGTTTTTGTATGAAAATGAACGGTTTCGCTATTCGTATCTTCATAGTACGGAATTTCTAGTTTGGGTTGTTCTTTACCCCGTTTACAAAGTTCATAAAATCATCTATAAACAATGTCATTTCTTCGATATCGTAGTTATCAGCCATAAATCCCATTGTTACTTTTTCTTTGTTCATATTATTTGATAATGCTTCCGCGCAAATTGCGGCCAGCGTGTCCATTGCGTCGTCTGCCGTCATGTTGTCAACATCCATCTGCTGTACCGCCGTTATTCTTTCGAATGTTTTCTTCATCGGCATTTTTACAACCAGCTTTCTATCATCTTTCAGCGTTACAGTAAAAAAAGAACGCGGTATTTTGTTAAAGTCAAAACTCATACTTGCCATGTTTTGTTCTCCTTTCGAAAATAGCGCCGCGGATCTTCCGCGCCGCTATTGATTGGTTTTATTTTTCTTCTGCTATTGCTGCTGTGTCAGCTTCCAGAACATCTTCTTCGTAGTGAATCAGCGTTCCTTCCTTGTCCATTGGATGCGCTTTGAATTCTGCGTCAACCACTGTTTCTTTATCCTTTGCAAATGCCAGTGAAAATCCAGCCTGATTGTTCCCGACGATCATCACCCAAATATCACCGTCAACCGGATCTTCGTGGTGGAAGCATATTGCATACTTCGCGCCCTTTTGGTTTGATACACCACCGACTTTTACAACTCTTCGCCTTTTTTTATCTCCCGTCTTTTCCGTATATGATACGCGGGCGGTATCGCATAATTTTTCAAGTGTATTTCCGCAAAATGTCATTAAGCCGCTTTTCAGCATTACTTCTTCTGATACAAGGATTGTTTTGCTTACTTTTCCCATATCGTCTTTTGCTTCGTAAGATTCCGGTTTGTATTCCAATGTTGCTCCACCTGATATGTACGAAAACAATGTTTCTTCTGTGCAAATTTCATCTACGGTTGGCAATTTTCCGTCAAACAACTTCAAATGCAAATAACCGCTTCCAAGAATGATTCTTTCATTATCCATGTTTCTTCCCTTTCTTCTGAACAATAGTAAATTCATAGGCAGTTTGCACCATGTTTTCACTATTGATTTTCACTTGATATTTACGGAACGCAACGTCATGTAAGACTTTGTTTTCCATTTTCTCTTCCAATGCTTTGTCTGGGTTTCTGTCTGTGTACAATTCCAGTGAAGCATTTATTTCCCGGATCCTGTTTTTCTGATCGTCTCCGTGCTGTCCTTCTTCCAGCATATATATAATATAGGGTGGATCCGGCACAGACGTTTTGTTTGTCTTTTTGAATTCATATTCGGCAATAGGAAGTTTTAAGGCCTTTGCTCTCTCCAATACCTCTTCAAACGTCAGCATATTATCCCCCTAACTTTTGTGTTATTTTTTCTATCACGGATATTTCCATATTTTTTTCTTCCGGTTCGATATGTTCGAATGGCTGTACACGACCGCCGTTTCTGCTTTGGTGTCCTTTTTCTAAAAGGTGCGTAAGTTGATAATGCTTTTTATTGTACACGGTATATTCATCCGTTCCCGTAGCCGCTGTGATCGTGCTTTCCTGCTTCTTTGAATTCCAATCTTTGGTATATTTCCCGGTACGCTCCGCATACGGTCCACCGCGCCGCAACCCTTCCGCCCCTTCACTTGCGGTTTCTCCGATTGCTTCGTTTACAGCTTCTTTGATTTCCTTCCCGCCTTCTTCAAGAAGTTTTGATATTTCTTCTGACAAGTCACCTGTGTTTGCTTTTACGATCATGTGTTTCCAACTCTTTCCCCGGCGTAAAGTTCCACTTTTCCGTCGTCCTTTGGTCCGAAAATTCTATAAATCGAAAGTCTTTTACCGTTAAAAAGAACTTCTGATTCTTCCTTGTATTCGTTTTCCCATACTGTGAATTTGTGTCTGGCCTTCATGCCCTTTGTGCCTGCTGCCACAAATTCATCTCTTCCGATCGGTTCAACTTTAGCAATCACATTGTTTTTTATATCCTCTTCTTTTGTTTCGCCCGGATCCACTAACGTAATGAATGCGTCTATTTATATCTCCCTCCTTTAATCTTTGTCAGCGTTGTATTGTAGCATTCCAACCATTTTTCGTGATATGCGTCCATGCAGTAATACGCTTTCACGTATGCCAGCACCGCCCCCACAATTAACGGATCGGAAGGAACCTTCAAAAATTTTTCTTCATTCACACCGATTCTTTTTAAATCAGCAAGTGCAAAATCTACGTGCGTTTTAACATCTTCGTCTAATACATCATTCGATACTTTTCGTGCCCGTAGTTTTGCCGCATTTACTAATTCCTCATACGTCATGCGCTACCGCCTTCTCTTACTTTTTTATGAGGTTGCTTTTTTCTTCGCTCTGATAAATCCGTTGTAAGCTGCCACCGCTCCTCCCGCGAAAATATCAGCCCTGTAAGCAATCTGTCCCTGTTTGAACTTGTATTCTGTCGATTTTCTGGCGTCAATATCTGAAAAGATTGGCATTTCGTAATTTTCAAGTGGTCCGTATGCCATTACATAGTCCCCGCCCTTTGACGTTGCGTCCGTTACCGCTTTACATGCCGTATTGATGATATACGGTACGCCGTCGATCGTTCCGGTATTTCCCCGATTTACAATTGTGTAAACCTTTCTCCCCTGCTTATCACGCAACTTCGCAAATGCTTTCAGATCTTTTTTGTTGAGAATCAGTACAGCAATATCTTCCACTTCCTCTTCTCCGCCGTAAGAATATATAATTTCGTCCAGTGTTCCGTCGTCGATCGCTGTCAACTCTATATCTGTAGCCGGATCAATTACCTGTTCTTCTTTTTTTGTCGGATTGAAGAAAATCCCTTTAAACTTTCCGGTTGTTCCGTCACCAATCAGAATTTGGCGGCTCATGTATCGTCTGATTGCTTTAGAAACGGATCCTTCCACAATCCCGTCATAATCAGCATTTGGAAGTTTTATCATTTCTTCCGGTTCCTCGGTGTATGCAGTAATCTTTTCTTTTTCGACTGTTACATAACCGAATACTGGTTCGGTCGGGTTGTAGTCCGCCCCTTCCGCTGTCGGTCCTGCACCGTCGCCATAGGATTTTACATATCCCCTCTGATATGTTTCGCCGCCATTTAACGGAACAACTTTCACGCGGTCTACCAGAGAAGAAACGTCGTTAAATGTTTCTTTTACATCCGTGGCCGTATGCTGTGGTGTTACCGTCTGTGTTACCGAAAGCGTATTTTTCACAGACCGAAAGTGATTTTTAGCATTGAATTTTACTGTTGATCCTGCTTTCAGTTCTTTTCCTCTGTTCTCTCTTGCTTTGTCCTTCACTTCGTCGCCTTCTCCGTCGTCCTTTGGTTCTTCTGTGCCTGCTGCCGCGGCAAATCCCGCCAATTTCTGCCGGTTTTGTACATCCTGCAAAATCCCGTTTATATCTTCCGCTTCTGTAATCAACGTGTCCAACGCTTCTCCCGCCGCGTCTGTGGCCTGCTGATTGATTTCTTTTAATCTTGCTCTTAAATCCTTCGGTGTCATGTTTACCAATTCTTCATGTTTCATGTATGTTATTCTCCTTTCGTGATTCCCTGTAATACAAGGGCTTTAACTTTGTTTAGTTTTTCTTTTCTTTTGTCAATCAGTATCTTGTCAGATTCGGTTCGCTTTGCTTTGAATTCTTCTGGTACTTCCTTACAGTTTGCTTTCAAATAATCGCCGAGAGAAGCGGCGTATTCTTTTGCTTCTGTTGTACGGATATTGAAATATTCTGCTGCCTGCTGCCCGTTCAACCACGTTTCATTGTCCATCAACGCTTTTATTTCTTCAATCGTTACGCCTTCCTTCATGTGTTCAGCGTATATGTTTATAATTCCTTCTCTGATCTGGTCCAAATCATCGGCCATTTTTCTATGTGCTTGTGCGTTACCGTCCAGCGGGCAAGAAGGATTGTGGACGAAAAAGAAGGCATTAGAAGGTATTTTCGGCGGTTCACTTCCTGCAAATGGAAGTAATGAAGCAATTGAACCGGCCAGCCCGTCAACGTAAACATTCACCGTGTTTTTTTGTGCGTGCCGTTTCAGCATATTGTATATTGCGATTCCTGCAAATACGGATCCCCCACCAGAATTTACATAAACATTCAGATCTTTTCCGTCCTGTGCAGAAAGGAAATTCTTGATTGCGTCCGGGTATTGGTCTTCATCCTGCCACGCTCCCCACCAATCCGAAACAATATCGCCATAAAAATACAGATCGGCGCTTGTTTCAGTAGTATTTTTAATCTCATAGCCTTTTAAGAAACTCACTATGCAACACCCCCTTTCTTTCGTGTTTCTATGTATGCCCTGTCCAGAAAGTAATTCTGTGGCACTCTGGCCGCATTTTGCGGGTTTCCTTCGGATCCCGTTTTGTTATCCTGCTGCCCCGTCTGGTATAATGATTGATCGTCCGCTTTTACATAATTCAGCGATACCATTCTTACGTCTCCGTCTTCGATCGGCTCATAATACAACAATTCCCGGAATTCGTTTATTGTGATGATTCCGCGATCGTACAGGATTGATCCGAGGGAAGCGCGGGTTTGCAGTGTCGCATATTGAAGCCGGTTTGCTGTAAATGCAATTCTGTTTCCAAACCCTCTTTCCCGCTCTGTAAGTATTTTGAATGTAAATTCCAGTGAGAGTTGAAGCGCGATAGGTTCAATAACGCTTTCATAAAAAGCATTCCATTCTGCTTCCGTGAATTTTGACATCAGTATGTTTTCGTTCACGTTATAATACCGGTATACATTTTCCCGTAAAAATTGTATTTGCAACGTGGGTATTGTTGGTGCTTTCTGGCTTATTTCGTGAAATTCTGTTGAATTATCAAGTCCGGCCAGTCCTCCTTCGTTCGATGCGTCCATATATGCTTTTTGAAAATCTCGTACTTTTTGTTTCAGTTCTTCTTCGTCTATGAAGTTGTTATACTTCAAATATCCTTTTAGGTTTGCTGAATTCTTTACGATATTTCGAAGCGCTTCTCCGGTTGTGTCGATTAGTTCCAGCGTGTTTTTTAATTGCGGATCTGGTGCAGATCCCATAAACCTTTTTTTATCAAACCGCGCCTTAATATGTATCACGCTTTGATACGGTATTGTGTATGCTTTCCCGTCGTAGTCCCAAATGAACCAGAAAAGAACTGTCCCGTTGTCGTCTTCATATATTCTGTAAGTCCTTACAGTGACAGGCACAATACTTTTGATTCTCATAAAGTCTTCTGTGTAAAGCACTATTGCAAAAGCATTCGACCGCCTTATTAACTGTGCAGCCATTTTGTACAATGCATCATATGTTGACAGTTCCGGCGACCACCGAAGAGAAAGCAACCGGGCCAGATAATCGTCTTTTATCTGTAAACCATTTTTATCATTCCGTATAATCTGCGGTGTTAATTTTCCTACGTTTACAGCAATGCAGTTCGTGATCGCGCCTATAATATCGCTGTCGTCTAAATTTCCGTTTGCTGCATATTCTCCACGCATGGAAAAGATCGGACTGTATTTATAACGCCTATAATTGAAAAACTCTTTAATAATGCCCGTTTCCTTTTACCCCCTTTCTTGCGTTCTGCTTTCAATTTTCATTGTAGAAAAAATTGTCGGTCAATTCTGACCTGTTTTACGCAAGAAAATAGGACGTTGCTTATGCCGCTTTGTTTTGCAATTGCCTTCCAATCTCTTTATGATATTTCATCTTTACGGCCAGCGCGTCAAATATCGAAACCGCGCCGTCAATGTGTGATCTTTTGTTCAGTTTTACGGGCTTCATTCTGCTGTCGTTCATGTTGATATCAACGGCAACATTCAGCAAATGGGATCTTAACAAATTGTTTTGACCGATATTGTAAAGACCGTCTTTCAGATCTCCTTCGAACGTATGTAATACAGGTGTCAAATTTGTACCTTGATATACGTCGTCCATGTGAAAGCCCGCTTCTTTCATTTCTTGTACCAGATATCCCGCGCAATACCTGTCATATCCCACTTTAAGCGGTTTTATTTTATATTCCCTTACCAGTTCCAAGAACCAGTTATATACGTCTTTATAGTCCACTTGATTTTCCCCGGATATTGTCAAGAACCCCTGTTCCTTGAAAATGTTATACGGCACACCCTCTTCGTTGATTGCCACCTTGTAGCGCTCTTCCGGCATAAAGAAACGTGTGAAAACATAATTTGTTCCGTTCTTTTCGATAATCAGTGAAGCGGCTGTCAAGTCCGTAGTACGTGAAAGATCAATTCCGGCGACGCAATAGCAACCGCGAAAATCATCAAGCGTCAATCGGCCGCCTGCTGCCCCTTCGACCGTTTCAAAGTCCAGCCATGCAATAGCTGAATTCTGTTTGATATTGCAGTATTTCGTCATAAACTCGGCTTTTGCCGGTAATGACTGTCTGGCAACTACGATCTTTTCTTCGTAATATTCCCATGTTACGGAAACGTTTAGATTTGGATTTGACTTTTCCAGTTCTTCCCGCGTGTCCCATTTTTCAACATCATCTATGATATACAGGAAAGGGAGAATCCTTCTTTCTGTCTGTCCTTTCCCGTGTCCTTTCAAAAATGCCGTGGATCTCTTCATAAGTTCGTCAAAGATTCCGTCATTTTCATATCCAGCCGTTGAAGTCGATAATATCAACGGTTGCTTACGCGCTCCCAGCGCTGAATTCATAACGTCGTATTGCTTTAGCCCTTGATCCCCCGGCCATGCTTCCATTTCGTCGTTTAAAACAAAATGCGGGTTAAATCCGTCAGATTTTTTGGAATTGAAAGCAATCTTCTTCACTGACGTATTAAATTCTTTTATGTAAATATCAGATCTCCGTCGTTTCGTGATTTCGTCCAATTCTTCTTCTGACTGTACAATCTGATAAAATGCGTCGTATGCAAGTTCGGCCTGTTCCAGCTTCGGTGCAAGGCAATATAATTTTGCTCCGTATTCCCCGTCGATATAGGCCATGTATGCCATAATTGCAGCGGCAAATAACGTTTTACCGTTCTTCCGGGCAACAACCAGAAACACTTCCCGGAACTGCCTGTAGCCGGTATCTTTATCCAATATTCCGAAGATGGCGGAAACGATCGCTTTCTGCCACAACTCCAATTTCAAAAGGTCGTTTCGCCCCTCTGAATGGTGGCAATAGTTTTCTATGAAGTTGATCGCTTTGTTTGCCTTCTTATAGTCGAAGATCCATTCCCTCGACTTGATACCCTCAACCAGAATTTTATAGATCAGCAGAATCCACTTTCCGACGCGGATCCGTCCCGAAGTGATCGCGTCGTAATATTCGAAAATACAGTTTGTAATTAAATTATTCATCTCGTAACGCTGCTAATTTTGACGTTTTTTTCTTCTCTTTTGGCGGCAAATAGTCGATTAACTGATTAATTATTTGCGTATATTGTCGCGCATAATCTTTGTAAATCGCCGTTGAAGGGTGGGCTTTTATGAAGTGTTGTGACGCATTTTTCGTTTCTGCCGTCAGTCCTTCCGCTTGTATTTCTTCTTTCGCTTGCAGCAGAGCAACTTTTAAAAATGCTGCTTCTTCAATCACTGAATTTACAAGGGTTTTCTTGTCTTCGTCTTCGATCGTTTCGAATAATTCCGAAAGTCTTTTTTTCTCTTTCGTAATTGCCGCTTTTGTCAATTTCTTCGGTCTTTTTGTTTCTTTCTTTTCTGAATTGTCTGAATTTATCGGCAATTTTTATCCCCCCTTCCTATGTGCGCAACCTTGCAGAGTAAAATGTACCTTACTCCCTCGGTTCTTTTTCTTTTCTCAAAATTTCTTCTACCGGGGGGAGTGCTGCCGCCGCAATCTGGATTCTGCTTTGAAATTATTCTGGATAATTATTATTTTTTATTATGTTTCCCTGTTTATCAAACCTGTATCTTTTTACTTTTGCCTTGTGTTCTTTGTTGTGATGATCGTCACACACTCCTTCCAAGTTATCGAACGATAACGTAATGCGTGGATCATTTATATTCTTCGGTGTTATATGTTTCTTATGGTGTATGATCTTGACCGGCTTCACGTCTTCAAGGCTTCTCTTGCCTTCTTTAAATTCCTTCATGCACCTTTCACATATACCACCGCAATGCTTGTAGTATGCCGCACGCGTCTTCTTCCACGCGTCGGAATTGTAGAAGACTTTTGCATATTCCTTCGCCATGTTCTCCACCTATTGTACTTTAGTTCGTCGCCTGTTTCTGAACCGCTTTACTGCCTGCTGCCGCCGCGCCTTCTATGATTCCCAAGTGTTCCGCCACATAGTAACAAAACTCTTTTCTGTACTCATAGAACAGCCTGCGGCAGCAATATGTTTCCCCTAGCATTTCCCACGGCTGGTTGTATAGCAGGCTTTCGTATATCTTCCCGATCATGTGCTGCCGTGCATTATCGTCATACCCGCATAGACGCATATTCTCTTTTGCTGCTCTTATAGCTTCTTCCGCCTTCCTGTCAAACTCTGTCTGTCTTCCGGCTCTCTTGCGCTTCTGTCGCTTCGCGTCTGCATGTATGATTGCTTTCACAATCTTTTTTGTATCGTCGTCAAGTTTAAACTGTTGCACGGCTGCACTCACTTCCCTTCTGTTATTCTTCCAAATCAATTCCTTTCAAGAACTCTACCAGTTCATTTTCTTTCATATCCTCTTTTCGCATGAGGAAAGCGGCCATTACACATGCTTCATTCTTCCAGTAGACAGCATGTGTGTTCGTTCCTGCTGCCAACGGTCCTTCGATGTATGATTCATACCCGAAATTCATTTCCTTTGGATCTACCGCGTCAATGAACAAATTATTGATTAATTGTGTTTCTCTTTGTTCGCTCTCTGCTTGTAGTACCCTGTATACTTTATCTCCCGACTGAACCATAACATTTGATACCTTGTAACAATCCTTTGCCTTCTCTGCTGCCGCTGTAATATCCCAATATGTTTCCGGTATCTCGTATTGTATACCGCCCTCTTTCGTCGCTTTAAATAACCCGCCGTCTTCTGGAAGTTCTCCGGTCAGTTCGATTACCGCTGCAAGACTTTTGTTCGGTAATGCTTCGCGCATTACTTCAATTCCCCAATAACTCCCACAAAATAAAAGCCGTTCTTCTCTCCTTCCCACGGTCAGCCCGGCCCCAGTGTAAGCCTGCTTGATTAATGCCCTAAATGCTTTCTGTGTTATAAACATGTTTTTTCGCTCCTTTCCTGCGGGTTATGAAATTCACACGTTTTGCATGGTGTCCATTCCTCTTCGAAACCTTCGCAATGATTGAAGGTTTTTGGTGCTTCTTCGCAATTTATAAGATTAAAGTTATCTGCCTTTGACAAATACCATCGTATAATCTCCCTTGCTTCTTCCGCACCGTATGCAACCTGTGTTTTATAATTTTGCATCGCCAGCAATTTCATAAATTCTTTCTGTGATTTTGATACTTTCCCTGATCCGAATTTTAGTTCTATGTACAGCCCGTGAAACCCACGCCGCGGAACCGGCAACACAATATCCGGCACCCCAGTTTTTAGTCCAGCCGCTTTTAACACGGTCCCATTCGTGCGCTTCCCTTCATTCGGTACATGGTGCAGCAACTTTAATTCGGGTACAAATTGTTCGTTTATCTCCGCCCATTTGAATAACTTAATTTGTTCTGTTGTCTCTGATTGCTTCATATTTCGCAAATTCATGTTCTGTTATCCTTTCTTTCAGTTTCTTACCATTCTCGCGTAAATGTAAAACGCCGCATTCACTCCGTTATATTTCACTTCCGCATCCAAAAACTTATATCCTGTATATTCTTTTTCCATTTCTGCTTTGAGCGTCTCATAATCTTTCGCCATGTTCTCCACTTTCCTTTTTTTGAACTTTGAATAACTTCTTGTAGGCGGATCCGGCTTTTTTAAATTTTTAGAAGAGCACCAGCGCTTCGATCCATGCGGATTCTGCGAAACATATGTTGCAAGTCCGGTTATCAAAAAATCGTCGTCCGATTTTATACGGCGTGTATTTGGCCGGTCGCATTTTCCCCATAATGCTTCTAATTCGTCTCTGTCAATTCCTTTACCGGTCATTATCATGTGAAAGTGTGGCCGCGCGTACCCGTCAAATGCCAGAATGTAAATATATTTTATGTTTTCTCTGCCTTCCCTCTTTTGCATTCGGTTTATTCGTCTAATAAAGTTCTTAATATCTTTTCTGGCCCGCTCTTCATTCTCCGGTAATTGGTCTTCGTTCCATCCAAAAGTACACCATAAATCACCGGTGCTGAAATTGATGTTTGCAAGCCGGATCAGATAACGCCTTGAATTCTTATCATTCAGATTATTTTGAGAAGGCTTTGTTTCTCTTTTTTTCTTCGTGTGCGGCGCATCTTCCCTGTTCAGAAATGACGGATATATCTGTGCTTCCAATAACTCTTTTCCCGAAGTAGCGTTCCTTGACTTTGTTGTAGTTGTCCTATATAGGCTTTCCACTTTTCCTTCTTTCAGCAGACGTTCCATTTCCCATTCTTCAAGTTTGGCCTGCTGCTGCTTCCATTCCTCTTCAAAGTCCATGCACAAGGGATTGTTTCTTTCAAATTCTGTCCTTGCCTTTTTCTCTATCTCCTTTTTAAGATCTCGCTGGTATGCTTCTTCGTAATCGTAGTTATCATAACGCCTTCTTCTCTTCATATATTCCCCGCCTTCTCCCTTATCTTTAATATCCTTTTCAATTACGTTCCGTTTGTTAATACCCATTACAAGGACGGTTAAGAAAGGGTGATACTTATATAGGAAGAAACACGTGTTTGCTTCCGCTTCTAAATTGTGGCATTTCTTTCACGGTCTACCCGCAAAACGTCGGTCCCATCGCTTATATATACCGCCTGCGGCAGCAAAACAACTTCCTTCGTTTTCTGTGACGAAAGAATTTCAAATGTCGGTGCGGTCCCTCTGCTTTCTGGCGTGTACATGGCTTCGATTCTTATTTCGAAGTCGTCCGGTAAATGGCTTGTTATTTCTCTAAACTGTCCCAGCGTATACATTATTCAAATCTCCTTCTAATAGTTGTTCAATTTCTGTCGGCAGGGTTCCAAAAATCCGACGGCACTCCACCAGTGCTTCATATAATTTCTGGTTTTCTTCACCGATTCGAATTACTTCTACTTCTTTTTCTCTCGTCCAGTCTCTTTGTTGTTCCAGCATTTCTTCGAATGCTTCCGATCTGGCCTGCGCTTCCTCTGCCCGTTCATATGCTTCATGGATATGTGTTTCTGTTGTTGTTTTTTCATATTCCGCTTGACAGACAGTTTCGACAATTACCATTTGTTTCAATCCTTCGTCTATGCGTTTACATTGTTCTATTTGTAATATAACTCTTCCTTGTACTTGCAATGTATCTAAGCAATCAGCCCGGCAGTATTCAAAACTGCTTTTTTCATGTATTTTGTGCATTTGACTTTTCCTTTCCTTCTGGTATAATGAATATAGGTTAGATTTCCTAAACCGGATTGTTAAGGTCCCCGCCTTTTCAATCCGGTTTTGTTTTACGCTTCTTCTCTTTTTTCCCGTTCTCCTTCATGGATATACCCAACAATTTTTATCAGTTCTTCTTCCTGCTCGATTGTAATTTCTCCAAATTCTGCCGCGGTTTTAATTGCCCCCGTAAAATATCCCGCTGCGAAGTCCAATTCCGATAAAGTTTCGGTATTTACCATCACCGGAATATCTTTCAAAAAGCGATCATGGTTTTTCCTCATGTTTTCCCGTCGAATATTCCTTCTGAACAATCTGTAATATTGTTTCAGCGTTTTCATGGTTAGATATCCCCTTTCTTTAATTTTCCGTTTCATCTACCGGGTTTCTGTATGGGTTTAATGTAACAAGCCCTGCCGCCTGCCGGTATGGAACCGGATTTACTGCCTTGTCGTCTATGTAAATATCTGCATTCACCTTTCGGCAGTCATTCCCGTATAATTCCACCAGTTCCGGCAAATTCTCGTTTATCATATCGAAAACCAGACCATGTTCCCGGCACCACCGCACAGCGTCTTCCAGCATATCCCCAGCGCGACAGGTCCAGAGAATCAGACGTGATCCGTTCAATTTCTCTGCTTTCAAATGCTGAATTAACTTTTCGTTCGCTTCTCCAATTTCCGGCCATTTTGCTTTACAAAGTGTTCCGTCAAAATCTACTGCGATCACTGTATTCTTGTTTAGATCCATTGTTTATCACTCCTTATGGCCCGTATTGTTCATTCACTGCCGGTACTCCATGTGGATAATTCGCTTCCATGTACCCGTCCATAGTTACTTCGATTTCTTTTCCGTCCCTGCCGTCGTTATTAATTTCAAAAGTTCCATAAAATGCATACACTCCGCCATCATGGGTATATATCACGATTCCGCCTGTGTTGCATGGTTTCGGCGTTTCAATTTTTAACGGCTTTACTTCGGCTTTCTTTTCTTGACGCTGCACTTTGTTTGTACTTTGTGCTGCTGCAAAAATAAGTATTGAAGTAATAACCACTACCGCAATTATGGAAAGTATTACAATTAAGCGTTTTTCACCCTCTCTGTATTTTTTACGCATTATCCCACCTTCCTTTCCGAAACGACCGGCGCCGTCATGGTTGAAATATTAATCGGCTTCATTTTTCGAATCGCTTCTTTCAACTGTGCTTCGCTCTCGATCCCTATTTTTTTTAATGCTATTTCAATGTTTTCCCGTTTCTCCACTCTCGTCTGCTCCTTCCTGTATCTGGCTTCTGTCCGTACGGAAAAGGCTTTCTTCACTTACAATCGCTTTTCTTGCCATTGCTGCCGTTTGTATCGCTTCAACCGCAAGATTCACAGCCGTATTATAGATTGCTTCCAACTCCTTCCGGGTGTCTTCTTGTACGTGATTTTCTTTTGTGCCTTTCCAGTAATCACTAACCAAACATTCTAAATTCTGCATTTCTTCTTGCGCTTCTTCTGATTCTTCTAAAATAACCGCGTATGCTTCATGTTTTCCGTTAAATAGCGGAAACTTTTTATTGGCTGCTGCCAGCTCTTTTTCTGTTAGCCGTAAAACATCCTTCTTTATCGCATCCACTACCTGTTATCACTCCTTATTCGTCTATCGAATTCTTCGAATTTCATATTCTGATTCTTAAACCATATTCTCTTATTGTTCACCCAGCTTTGCAGCCTTCGAACCGGATCGGTGCTTTTGGTTTTGTCTTTATCGAATATCATTATGTATGGTGTCATTCCTAAATCTCGTATTGTATAAACTCTGTGTAAGTCTTCTTCAAAAGTAGAATTAAAGTTCACTAATACATAAACTATTGCTTCCCTCTCCCGTATATCTGTTTCAGTCTTGAACAGTTTTAGTTTTGGGATAATTATTTCTTCATCCTTAGGATCATCCCACGCGAAATGAATTTCTTTTATATTGACTTCCTTTAACAGTGATATGTTTTTTGGTGTCAATAATCTCGCGTCTATACCTTGATTAAAGTCCACTTTCGCCCCGCTCTCGATTAATTGCTTTAAAAGATCCGGGTGTTGATTGCATGCTAAAATGTTCGGATCCATAAGCACAATACTTTTTTGCCCATTCCAAAACTCATGTAGATTAGCCACTTTTCTGCTTTTTGTTCCTTCCTTATGTTTAACTATGCAAAAATCGCAACCACGCGGACACCCTCTAGTTAAAAATCCGTAAGCGGTCTTTGTTATCCCGTACAGTGAATAATCAGGTGATAGATGTTCTATTTCATCCGGCAGTTCTTCCCCTCCATCTGGGTAAAAATATCCGGTTCCACCTCTTATTACTTCTTTTGCATTAATCGGGAATTCAAAATCTGGCGTAAATGTAAACACCTTAGATTCATAAACACGGTCAAGCGGCTCTTTTGGAAACCCGTCAAATAGTGGTTCATACCACTTCACTTCGTCCCCTCTTTTTTTGTGCCACGCGCTCAACTTCATTAGAGCTAAATTAGGATAGTTGTGACCGTCAACGTCAATTAGTCCAATTTTCATTATCCCTCCTATATATACACCGTGTAATACAAGCACATTTGCAAGTCCGAAAAATTATAATCTGGTGTTTTGTCCGGTTCTAATGGTGGGAGAAGCCCACGCTTCTCCCATTCTTTATGTCGTATTTCCGGTATCGCTCGAAAATCGCACATTGTTTCTTCCGCATACTCTTTCGGCCAGTTATCTTTCCACCCTGTAAAAACCGTATTTCTATCTTTTATGATCCTTACCCTGTCCGGGCCATGAAGCAATTGCATGAGATCTTTTACTTTCATTTTTCTATCTCCGACTTAATAAATCCAAATTTTGAATATAAGTTTCATTGTATTTTCTTTGTTCTCTTCCGGTTCAATATGCTTCACTTCACGCGGCAGCAGATCTTCGTAGTCCCGGATCTTTGCTGCCTTATCCCTGAAAACCGGTTCGGTTTCATCCTCTTCGACCACTTCAATAATTTGTGCCGGTCCAACCAGTGTTAAAAACTTACTTAAAGGTAAATTCATTTTTTCCATTGGTTCTTCTCCATTCTTGTTTATTTCTGTGGGGGAAATGTCCCCCACACGCCCCCTTCGGGGGAGAGATCCCCCGGTCCCCCTTACGGCTGCGCCGTTAAAGGCATTTCACAAGAAAGGCCCGGCGCGATGCTCCAATTCGCACCCCCGGCGGAATGGTCGAGGCTCACGCAAAAGCCGCAATGCGCACCGTTGGCCGCGTTGCCGCCAACGACCGCTACCTCCGGTTCGTCCGCCGGTTCTGCGCTTGCGTAATTACATGTGTAAGTATTTTCTGTTCCGTCGAAGGCCATTGCAAAACGTCCGTATTTTGTCATTCGCGTTTCATTCACAAAACCATAGTCAAAACCTTTATTTTTGCATATTGCAGCGGTTTTATATCCCTCCCCTGTAAAGTTATATGGCCCATGCGTTTTTACAAGGTATTTTCCTTCGTTGCAGATCAGCCCAAGGCAGCGTGTGAACTGATTTCCCCATAAGGCTTCAACGTGAAATACTTTTACCTGTTCTTTCCCGTCATTCGTTCCAAAAAACTGCCCTTTTTTCAAAAGTCTTCCGCCTTCGTACACTTCTCCTGTACTTGAATTACCTGTCCCGTATGCTTTCCGAATATTCTCTGTTTTCCCCATAATCATCAATAACGAAATGATATAGTTGTACTGGCTCCATGTAAGACCGTCCCATAATTTCCCGTTCATTTCGATTGCTTCTGCTTCGTCATACGCTGACTTGCGCGCAATTGGTTTCAGATTGCTGATTGATCGTGCTTTTCCTTCCTCTAACCCCGGCGTAAATAATCTGTAGTAAAATCCACTTTTACGCTTACCGTCTTTTCCTTTCCTGTGAAACGCTTTATAGTGCTTATTCCAGCGTACATTCGACCAAATTATGTATTCATCCGTGGCCGTTTCGTACTGGCATAACCAGCCGCCGACAAATGCGGCCATTGCGTTTCCGCCGAAATTAAGATCTGACACTTCCGACGTGGATCCGTCCGCCTTTTTTGAATAATCGTTCGGATTGAGTTTGTACGCTTCTGTACCGTCGTATTTCACCATGCATGGGTAATTTTTATCTGGTGCAGCAAATCCTACGCCTTCCCATGAACCATAATTAAACACGCCGTTTGTATAGTCCATTGCAGCCGGTGTCATTCCTTCCGCGTCGTAAAGATATGTAACACGTTTCTTCGGATCCTTTTCATTTTTCGCAATTTTTATTCCGTATCGAACAGGCCGTTCTGCAAAGGATCCATCCTCACTAAAATCTGTCGTCGCTTTTATTTCCACTTCTGCGTCTTCGTCCGGGAATTGTCCGATTGATTTCGCCAGATCTTCGATCACCTCGGCGTGTTCTCTTATGGCCTTTATTTTTGCCATAAGTTCTTCTGTATTAAATTTTGCGTTAATTTCAAACACGATTGACGCTGCCCCTTCTTCTGAAAGTGCTGGTTTTCTCTCTTCTTTTGATATCCTCATATTATTTTCCATTGTTCAATCTCCTTTCCAGTTTAATTAAAAGGTCCCCCTGCTTTGATTACTGCAAATGCTGTATAAGCAAAAGCCCATAATGCTACGATTCCAACTAACGCTACTATGATCCGTTTGTTTTTCTTTACTGTTGGATCTCCCAGTGCATAAATAATTAGAATAAAATCAAGTCCTATGTATGACAGTGATCCCATTAACAGGATCAAATAAAGAAATAATTTTGTTTGTAGTTCCATTTGTTTTTTCCTCTTATCTGCTTTTCGACCCCTTATATAAAATCTGTATAGTGGATGTGTTTTTGTAAGGCGGCTTTGCACATGATCCGCCGGGTGTTTTTTTGTCGGGAACGCTCCGAAACCTTATCAGCTTTCACATTAAAAACTGAAAACTTGTTGACGATCATGGAACCTTTTTAAGCGTTGTTGTTCTCCACCGCTGCCCCGCTTTCGCATTAAAAACCGGGCCGAAAACTTGTTGAACGATACCAAATATACAGATTTTATATAAAGGGCCGATAAAGCCTTGTTGTACGCCGCCTGCTGCCGTGGTATAATCACGATATAAAAACATGAAAGGCGGTGTTGTTATGGATAATGTTATTGTTTCCGTCTCCGATCTTCTCAAAAAAGTCGAAGAACTGCACAAAGACGGTATGGAATATGTTGAATTATCAGTTCTTGAACCGGAAGAAGAAGATCTACCGGTTAGTTTGTGGTTTGAAGCATACAAGTCACCTATGCTTGATATGGGTGTCGATTATGAAGGAATCGACGTCATAGAAGATCTCGACTGATAAGTTTTATCTTCAATCTTCATGCTGTATCGAAGCCGCGGCCGCCCGCTGCGGCTTCGCTCATGGTTAATTCTTCTAATTGTCTTTCTGAATTCTTTTAATTCCTCTTGTGTCAACCTTGAATCATTGTTGTTAGTTTCTTCTGGTTTGTCTGGCTGTAAGTTGCTGTTGTCAGTTACCCTTCTTCCAGCTTCCTTAAACCGAATTGTGATTGTGATATCTGGTATTTTCCCGTATAAAAGCCTATGTAAGTTTTCTTTGGCTTTTATTTCATCTTTCATTCCCACGCGCAATACTCCTTTCTATGCCGCTTCGTCTTCTGCTGCAAATACATAATCCATTTTGTATTCTGGACATATAATTGAACATGTTTTCTGTGCTTCTCCTAATGTAAATTCTGTTTTTCCTTGCATTTTGTTCCATACTGTTTTTTCTGATACGTTTAAAAATTCAGCGTATGCCTTGTTTGTGATTCCTTTTTTGTTGAGAATTTCAATTAGATTTTTGTACATTCCTATTCTCCTTTCATTAAAAATTACGTTGTATGGTGATTACATTTTTAAAATACACCCTGCACCGTGAAAAGTCAAGTAATAATTTACCGTGCACCGTGATTTATTACTTCTGTACACTGCTTTAAATTTACGTTGCACGGTAATATTTTTCTTGACTTTGCAATATTTTTACTATACAATGTGAATATGGAAGGAGGTGTTAAAGTGACGTTCCTAGAAAAACTTGATTTTTTAATGAAGGAAAATGATTTGAACAAGAAACGGCTATCCGATCGAGCCGGTATACCTTATAGCACAATTGACGGATTTTACAAACAAGGTTATGCAAACATAAAACTTTCAACTTTCAAAAAACTTTGTGATTACTTTGGTGTTACTATGGACTATCTGGCGCGTGATGAAATAGAAAAGATTGAATACTATTCTCCTAATAAAAAAGATTTGTATAATCCCGAAGAAAAAGAACTTCTTGAAATGTATAGCCAATTAAATAACTCTGGACGCGAAAAGATATTAGAGCGCGGAAGCGAATTATTAGAATTAGGATATATCGAAAAAGGGGACGCAGAAAAAATGGCGTAAAGTATGATACTAAAAAGAAAGGGAATATTATAGAATTAAATTTTCGAAAATAAATGCGCCCCACGGCGGCAACCGTGAAGCGCTTTATATAGATTGTTACCCGTCAACCTATGGGGCTGACTATGATAACCACCCGACAATGATTATTATAGCATAAGCCCCCGGAATTTTGAAGGGCTTATTTTTTTACGCCCTTTTTTAGAAAGGTGTGCTATTTATGGCTTATGCTAAATTGCAAAAATCTGGTCATCTCCCAGATCCGGCGGCAAACATGCAGATTGTCGCTTTATACGTCCGTGTCTCTACTGGCTATCAAGTAGAGCGTGACAGTCTGCCTTTTCAGAAGAAGGAACTTCTAAACTACTGCAAGCATGTTCTTCATATCCCCCCGGATCGCATAGAAATTTTCGAAGACGCTGGACGATCTGGCAAAAACACAAAGCGGCCCGCATATGAACGTATGATGAAGAAAGTTCGTGAAGGTCTTGTTTCACACGTCATAGTATACAAAATTGACCGTATCACGCGTAATCTTGTTGATTTTTCCTTAATGTACGATGATTTCAAATACACTCGTGTAGCATTCATTTCTTTGTGCGAACAATTTGATACGTCTTCCGCGATTGGTGAAGCTGTACTTAAAATCATCCTTGTATTTGCAGAGCTTGAAAGAAAAATGACTTCTGAACGCGTAAAAGATATTATGATAAACCGCGCACATGAAGGAAAATGGAATGGCGCGCGCGTTCCGTATGGTTGGGAATGGGATACTGAAAATCAATTTCCGAAACACCATGAAGTAGAAGCGGTTTTCGGCCGTCTTATGTATGATATGTACAAAGATACACATTCCACATGTAAAGTACGTGATTATAATAACACTCACGATGTACCAACAAAGCGGGGCGGTGAATGGACTTCAAAAACCGTCGCTGATTTTATTCGTAATCCGATGAATCGCGGTGATCTTCGCTATAATTATCGTGAAAGCGCCCGTGGTCGAAAGAAACCAGAAAATGAAGTTGTGTACCTTGAAGGTGTGTTTCCGCCGCTTGTAGATCCTGTACTATGGGATGAATGCAACGAAATTATGGACGCGAATAATCGGCGTAAGTTTTCTAATTCTTTCTTTACCATCCGATCCAATTGTAATATTTTTGCTGGTCTTCTGATTTGTGGGGAATGTGGTGCAAATTTCCAAGTCACTAAAAAGGACCGGCGGCGAAAAAATGGATTTCAGCCTTCATTGTATGCCTGCGGTGCAAAGCATCAAAAACGATCATGTACAGCCGCCGGTTGTAGCGACGTTACACTCGGCCCATTTGTATTGAATTATATCGCCGCTATGGTGCAATCAACAAATGAGCGTTCGAATATCCATACCCCAGAAGAATTAGAATCGTTGCTTCTTTCACGCCCGGAATTCGCCCATATTGCCGGTATAGCGTCGGAAGGGTTAAATAATACCTTTGCTATGCTTTCCGGCCGTCCTGCTGCCGCTGGCGGCTCTTATTCGCCGTCGTTGTTCTCTTCTTCTGCTCCAAGTGCGTCCGCTGCTGATATAGAAGAGTTAAAACAAAAATTGGCACGCATAACCAGAGCGCAAGAACGTTTAAAGAATGTATACCTTTTTGACGATAACGCTATGAGCGAAAAAGAATATCTTGAAACAAAGACAGCGCTTGATCTTTCACGGATCGAAACGGAAAATATAATTCAAGATCTTTTGAGTGGCACTTGTTGTTCGGAAGATGATGATACGGAATTTTTAAAGTCTGCGTCTTCCTTTTTACTGGCGCATGAAATACAGAACGGGCAGCATATAAAATATAGCGATTTCGCCGCATGTGTAGAGGAAGAAGTATTAAAAGACTTTGTAAATCTTGTTATAGATCATATCGTAATCGCTGGCGGCCGACCGATTGAATTAGTATTTAAAAATGGACTATCTCACAAATTCTTATATCGTGATTGAATTTACATTCGTATTTGGGTATGGTAAAATTTAATGTGAAAGGTGGATTCACATTATGAAAAAGAAAATATTATACGAAGTGTCTATGTCAATACTTGCGATAACCGCTGTTATATTAGCCCTTTTGGATCTTGCAAAAGGGCTTCTTTCATGGCAAATCATTATAGATAATATCATTTTAATGATTTTTGTCTTAGATTATTTTATTCGTCTGTTTTTATCAAGTGACAAAAAATTGTTCATTAAAGATAATGTTCTTGATTTGATCGCTATAATTCCCTTTAATTCAGTTTTTAGAGCATTCAGAATATTCAAATTAGGAAAGTTAGTCCGTCTTATGAAATTAACGAAACTCACTAAATTAACACGATTCTTCGCTTACCTATTCCGCTTTTTGGATAAAATTAAATCATTTATTGATACTAATGGTTTTAAATATATGCTTCTTATTACTGCGTTTTTTATTGGTGTAGGCGGTGTTTTGATTCATTATGCGGAAGGCATGAGTATTTCCGATGGTCTATGGTGGGCTTTTGTTACTGCCACGACCGTAGGCTATGGCGATATTTCTCCCGCTAGTCCTACCGGCCGTTTAGTCGCTATGGCTCTTATGCTTGTAGGTATCGGGCTGATCGGCTCACTGACAAGTACGATTACCAGTTTTTTCTTCAATGCAAGATCTCGGAAAAGGAACTTTGAAAGCGAAACTATCGAAAACATAAAGATCCGTCTTGATGATATTAAAAGTTTGTCTGACGAAGAAATTGACACGATATGTTCCATTCTAAAAACATTAAATAAATAATCAAAAACCCAACTTGTAAGTTCTTTTTACAGGTTGGGTTTTTAAATCCCTTTATTCATGCGGGTTTAGGCCGTCTCGTATGCCGGGTTCATTAGGCA
>ERZ894236.688-NODE-688-length-34939-cov-80.973_pt1 | contig 34939 bp, 29 predicted proteins | sample MGYA00380297_ERZ894236 | MGnify/ENA primary metagenome ERZ894236 (study PRJEB32331, sample SAMN06328420) | human gut metagenome | biome: human gut microbiome; feature: stool | host: Homo sapiens | collected 2014-08-04 ... | reverse complement strand
GAAGAGGAAGCGGCATCCGTTTGATATAGCAATTATTTAATATTCGTTATACTAGGGAACCGATGAGGTGCTATGTCAACCGCCGGACGATAAGAAAGGAGGTTGGTGCTTATGTACGTTACATATAGTGATTTATTTCTCTTTGTAACAATGCTAGTTGCTGTTATAACCCTTGTGAAGAACAATGATAAGCATAACAAAAAATAGCGCCCCTGCTCTGGTAAAGTAAGGCGCTATTTCTTATAACACTTTGTTTTGCCGGCGGTCAGGCTTCATCTGACTATCGGCTCCCTTGTTAAGTATATTATAGTCAATTTTATGAAATGTGTCAAATACGTCTTCTCTCAAACTAAAATCCAAATGGAACCACACATTTTCTTCTATTCTCCATATAATAAACATAAGACTTTCATTTTTATATTTAAGGAGTTCCTATGCAAAGAAAAGGACTGGATGTCAGTGAATTTCAGGGCAATGTAGACTGGGAAAAGGTAAAAGCTGCCGGTTATCAGTTTGCCATGCTCCGTGCCGGCTATGGTTTCGGTACAATCGACCCTCAATTTAAAAGAAATGCTTCCGAATGCAACCGGATCGGTCTGCCCATTGGTATATACTGGTTCTGTTATGCCCTCAATCCAGAGATTGCCATACAGGAAGCCGATGGCTGTCTGAAAGCGATCTCTGATTACCGCATTGACTACCCTGTTTGTTATGACATTGAACAGGCATCTGTAAACTATGCCGCACAAAACGGAGTCACTTTTACACCGGAAACAGCACGGAACATTGTACAAAATTTCTGTAACCGGATCGAACAAAAAGGTTATTTTGCAATGTATTACAGTAATCGGAATTTCCTGCAAAGTTATCAGCTTCTTCCCCTTTCTTCCAGATACGCACTCTGGTATGCTTTTTACAACAGCAAATTAGATAACACCGAATGTCAGATGTGGCAGTTTACCAGTCAAGGAAATATAAACGGAATATCCGGTGATGTGGATCTGGATTATGTTTTTGTAGATTATCCTTCTATTATCAAAAATGCCGGACTCAATCACCTGTCATCAAAACCTGTTGCTCCTCAATATATTTCATATACGATCAAATATGGAGACACTTTAAGCGAGATTGCCGCACGTTTCCAGACAACGGTCCCAATCCTGCAGTCACTGAATCATATTTCCGATCCAAATTTAATTTATGCCGGACATACCATACGAATCCCCAAGCTTTAGCATATCAGACAATAAAAAGAGTACGTTTCTTAAAAACTGAATTAAGAATTTCATAAGAATTTTTCTATTTCTTTTATAGATTCAACATACTTTGGACACATTTATTCCGTATACTAATACTCAGATAGTTGATAGACAACTATCTCCCCCCTCATAAAGTAATGGCATCTTGGGGAGACTCAAGATGCCACACTTTACTCTCATTCCTTTAGATAACTATAAAACAACGAAGCCCGTTAGCCCTTGTGGTTAGCGGGTTTTCGCTGTTTCCACATCTACCCTGATTGCCTTTCGGTCAAATTGAGGGCAAATTTTTCTAAAGGAATATATCTTGTCATGTAACAATGTCTTTGATAGAATAACGATTCTGGTTGCGTATATAAATCAATCAAAAAAGCAACCGCCCCTCGCCTTATTTTCTTGCAAAATGAATCTGTCTCAGTTCCTCTACATCATCACAGATTGGATGCAGCGGGCACAGATCGCAATCCAAAATGATATTTTTCAAAATGTGATCAAAAGCATTTGTAATTTCATCTACCTTTTTTCCTTGTGCAATCAGTTGTTCCATGACCGGAAGATCTTGTGTAATAAACAAAATCTGAACATGTTTTGCCTGAAATTCTTCTTTATATTTCTGGATCATCAAATTTCCAACTGTTGCAAAATCCAACCCTTTTTTTACGGCTTTTTTACTCACCCGGACCTGTTCTTTCTGATCCATGCTGGATGAGAGCATCATGTATCCTTCGGGAATGATCTTAAATTTTGCAAATTCCAGTTTTTTAATCCTCCGATACGCTTTATCCTGATCTTCGATGGGATCGATCTGAATCCACGTAATCCTTGTAAAGGGGACATTCTTTTTAATTTCCGACAGATCTGGACCATATAGCAAAATTTTATCTTCCAGCAGCAACTCCGTAGAAGAAGTCACTGCCTGATAGCAGGTAGATGGCTGGGAACGGATTCCCAGCTCAAATGCCACCTCTTTGTGTAATAAAAATTCATTTTCTTTCAGCAGTTTCCATTTTTTTGCCCTGTTTAAATCCAGTTCTTTTCCCGGAAATGGCTGTAGAATTTCTCTGGTTGTCTCGATGACTTTATCATATACCTGCATAGTTAAATACGATCCTCTACTTTTTTCGTTTCATGGTAATGAAGCAATTTATCATAAATAAATTCCACCAGTTTGGAATCGGCATTTGTAATATAGATGGTAAACAAAACTGTAAGTACGGCACTCACAGCAAGCGCTGTTTTTGCAAAAATTTTTACTGCCTTTTTCATCCGGATCGCTCCTTCCTTATAAGTCTAATCCTTTTTGTCTTGCATATTCTGCTGCCCCAAGTGCTCCCATCAGCTGCGGATCGATCTTGAGTTCTATGACTTTCATACGAAGAACTTTCTCAATCGCTGCTTTCAAACCCTGATTTTTTGCACATCCGCCTGTCAATGTGACCGCATCCTTTGCTCCGGCTTTTTTCGCCATTACAAAGCAGCGTTTTGCAACTGCCTGCTGGATTCCTGCTGCAATCTCATTTTGCGGCTTTCCTTCTCCAACCAGTGTGATCACCTCAGACTCTGCAAATACAGTACACTGGGCAGTGATCGGAATCACATTTTCCGCAGTAAGACTTAATTTTGAGAATTCTTCCAGGGACATCTCAAACGCATTTGCCATTGACTCAAAGAATCGTCCGGTACCTGCTGCACATTTATCATTCATAGCAAAGGTTTTGACTGTTCCGTCTGTATCCACCGCAATTCCTTTGACATCCTGCCCTCCGATATCAATAATCGCCCGCACGGATGGATCTGTCACATGTACCCCCATTGCATGACAGCTGATCTCGGAAATATTTTCATCTGCCTGCGGCACTTTATTCCGTCCATACCCGGTTCCGATCAGATAGGTCAGATCTGAGATTTCTTTCAGGCCTGCGTCTGCAATCGCCTGATCCAATCCTGCTTTCGCACTCTGGGCACTATTGATCTTACTTTTTATCGTATTTGATGCCGCGATCGATCCGTTTTCATCCAAAATCACTGTTTTTGTGTAGGTAGATCCTACATCACATCCCCCAAAATATTTCATCATTTTCCCTCCTTACCAGGTCAGTTCATCACTGTAATCCAGATAGGTCGGATCAAGTGGTTCTTCCCTAAATACCGTTGACATATATTTATTCACCGCATCACGCATTGCTTTTCTGGACACAGTTCTTGGATCCATCAGATCATGCTGTACCCAGATCAGATGGATACCTCTCTCTCTTGCCTGATCTTCAAACATCCCATGCAATCCTCCAAAGTTTTTACAGGAAACATGATCATACATGATCACGATATTGGCATTGAATTTTTCGCACATCTTCCAGCATTCATCCAATGCATTGACATAGCCGCCGTTGCTGTGGGAACGCATCATCATCCGCTCATATGCCATCGCCATATCTGTCAGCGCCTGTTCCTCGTCTCCAATATGATAAAAATGATAACTCAGCATACTTTCCATATCTACCAGTGTACGGATTCCCCATGTATGCTCAGCCCATGTTGTAAAATGCGTATAATAATGTGCCGGACAACACCATACGATCGCGCGGTATTTGTACTCTCTTCTGTCTGCTTTCTTGTCTGCTTCATACCCTTTCAGCATCATCTTAGTTACTTTTTCATCCTGCTTTGTCATAAACGGATCCAGACATGCCGCTGTCTGGAACTCATACTCCCGCTGCAGAGAAAGCGCGCTTCCACTCACCTGAGGATAAGGCGTACAGTTCACATCCCATTTATCCAGCATACACTGTGTTGTTTTATTATATTCTTCTGCCTTTTTCCAAAATGCATCCCAGTCCCACTTCACGTTATAAGTCTCTTCGATAAACCGGATGCAGTTTTTCAAATCTTTCACTGCATAGACATTGGTCTCAGGTTCATTGAATCTTTGTGGCGGTGTCAGTGTAAAGCTTGGCACTTTTTTCATATAACGATCCATAAACAATGCCGCTCCAAGAGACCCGTCACATGGCATGGAACTTGTAATAAAAGAACTTCCCACCTGTGGGTAATCGTCCACGATCGCACAGCCGACCTCTGCAGATGGAAGTGGACATACATCTGCCGCCAGACCCATACGCTCTGCCGCATCTACATACATGATATTTGCATTCTGATCGACTTCTCCCGGCAGACAGACCGGTGACATGGCAATATCGATCCAGTCCAGCATTGGAAACCCTGCCATAATGATCGACGGGGTCATCTCATCAAACATCACGGTCTTTGCGCGCAGTTTTGCAGCCCTCTTATTATGTGGTGAATTCAGATTTTCGTCTCGTTCAATAATCTTGGCGATCACATCTACGGAGTTATGTACGACTCCATAAAACTGTTCCTGTGTATAGCGCAGCTGCTTTCCCCGCAGCCCCAATTTGTGCCGGTCCAACATATTTGCTACTGTCAGGTAAGATGCCATCCATGGATAACGCATAAATGATCTGGTCAGCGCTACCGGATGTTTTCCAAGTGTTACCGCCATGTATCCATATACTTTTAACCAGGAAGCGAAATCATATGCCGTATCTTTTACGCCTTTCCATTCCCTTTGATTCAGCGAACGATACCCTTCTGTATAGTAATCTCCCAGTCCTTCATTATGCAGCTTCACCCGTGGTTTCGCATAATGTCTGACATCTTTTATGATTCCCGGAAGTGCTTTTTTCAACTTCTGGATCTTCGTTCTTCGTCTCATTTCCCGGCCTCCTCTCTGCGTGCTTTGATTTTCTTGATTTCCAGACTCTCCACAAACGCCTGCACCCTTGTTCGAAGCTGTCCGCTTGATTTTGCCTGATACGGCCGGTCAATGGATAACGTCGGAATTCCGTACTCCTCCGCCAGGACATGACTCTGCAGTGTCCGCTCAAAGGACCAGTAGGAACAGAATTTCATCTGCTCATAGATAATTCCATCTGCATGATATTCTTCCACCAGCTTCGCCGCCTGATCCTGTCTGTATCTGATCTTATTCGGCGTCACGTATCTCGGACAGGCAGTCTGCTCAATATTGATCCGTACGATCTGAGTGAGCGCATCTTCGTCATCGTTTAATACAATCTCCTGACGTCCCGGGATCGATCCATAACAAAATCTGTCTGCGGCAACATATGCTCCGCTGTCTTCCACCAGCTCGATCATATCCGGATCATCGATTTCTCCGCCAACGATTACGACTCTTGCACGGAATCTCGACTTTTTATCTGGTTCTCTGTGCTTAAGCTCCTCCAAAGTTTCCCGCAATTTGTCCAGAATCAGATCTTTTGGGCAGACATAGGTCGCAAGAACAATTTTATGAAATTCTGCCCCTGTGATCACTGGATTTTCTGCTTTTCGCATCTCACCCATCTCAGAAATGATCCGACAGATTTCATTGTGTTTTTCCACCGCTTTTCGCATTGCCTCATCGGAGATATCTGTTCCATACCGTTCATGCAATGGTTCCAGTACTTTTCTTCTGAGCTGTTCCACTACATGTTCTACTGTGATCTCCTCATCTTTTCCGGGAACATCCACGTAGCTGATAAAAAATTTGTCTTTTTCTTTTCCCTGGATCTCCAGTAATTCCATATTTTCATAGCATCGGTTCATACATTCACAAATGTCCACCCCGGCAATCGCATCCAAAAATTGAAATCCACCTTCGATCGCACGCTCCAGAAGCGCTCTGGAAAATTCACAGGCGCTGCTTGCCAGATAGTACGTTGCAATTTCCGTAGAACCCATGTACGGCGCCCGCAGTCTGACAGAAAAGCAATTATCCAGATTCAATAACACTTCCGGAATATGAAAACAGGTATAACCAACAGCAATTCTGTTTTCCTTCTGTGCCTCCCGTACCAGATCATTACAGGCATTGTCCAGTAGTTTTTCAAAATAGATCATATGTTTTAGATCTTTCATAACAGCCCTCCTGACACTTATGGCAGAATACCAAATTTCTGCATTGCCGCCCTCACATTTGTTATAACAGGCGATTCTTGCGGAAGTTCCATAATATTCCGTCCTTCAAAATCATACAACGCCAGCTTTTTATCAGATGGCACTGCCGCCAGCAGCTCCACCCCTCTGGTATCCAGTCTTTCCATCATCTCCGGGTCTTCCACTCGATTTACAATCAAACCAATCCGATCATATTTCACCAGCTCCATTGCAACATTTTCGATGGTTTTGATCACTTCCAGACCTTTCTTGCTGGTATCCGAGATTAACAGCAAATGGGTGACTTTTTCCATGACTCTTCGATTGATCTGCTCGATCCCTGCTTCTCCATCGATCACCACATAATCGAACTGTTCCGAGATCATGGTAATGACTTCTTTCAAATAAGAATTGATCCTGCAATAGCACCCTGCGGACTCCGGCCGCCCGATCGCGAGAAACGCAAATCCTTCTTTTTCTACGATCGCTTCGGCAATTTTATACCTGGACTCTGACAACAATTCCATTGCTTCTCTTGTGTTCCCATCCTCTACGTTTGCAACGATTTCATTTCTAATATCATCCAGTGTCAGTTCCGGCTCGATCCCAAGCGCTGTAGCCAGGCCGATCGCCGGGTCTGCATCAATCGCAAGGATCTTCTTTTCCGGAAATTCTTCCACCAGAAGTTTGACAAGAGCTGCTGAAATAGAAGTCTTCCCTACGCCACCCTTTCCTGTCAATGCAATAATTTTTGTCTCTCTGCTCATAGCTTTTTCTCTCCTCTTTAAATACGCACTGCAAGATGATAAGCCCCACGTACAGCCTCCAGAACTCTGCCTGCACGGCTGCTGTCTCCGATATTATAAATTTCTTTCGCCAGATGTTCCTCTCCTGCTTCAAAGAAAAAGGTTTCGTCTGCTTTTCCCCCCATTGCCAGAACGATCAGATCCGCCGGGATCTTCTTCTCTACGATTTCTTCTTTGATCGCTTTTTCCATTGGATTTGGAATATTCGGCGGAAGCAATGGCTGCCAGGTATTATACGGATCCGGTACAGTAGAAGACTGATTCTGTTCCACATAAACTCCATCTTTGGCCAGGGCTTTTACTTTTGTGCAGTTAAACAGACGGACGCCTGATTTCTCCAGATAATGTAATAAATGTCCTCTGTTTGCCGTACAGACTCCCACCATAAAATGAGGCAGCATTTCCAGAACAGTAACATTCTTTCCATATTCATTTGCCAGCCAGTGTGCTGTCTCACATCCAACCACACCGCCTCCTACGATAACGATATTCTTCGCATTTTCCGCTTTCTCCGGATGTTCTAAAAGCTCTGTTCCAAGAATCAGATTGGCTTCTTCTCTGCCCTCAAATGGCGGGAAGATCTCCTTGGTTCCATATGCAAAAATAACAGAATCATATGCCTTTTCCTTCAAAAATTCTGTAGTTACCGTTGTGTTTGTATATACCTGAAGCTGATGCTCTTTCTGACATAGCTCTACCTGTTTTTCCAGATATGCCAGATAATTGCGAAGATCGAATTTGATCTTCGGAATACTTCCTGCTGCAATCTTACCGCCCAGTTTTTCTGATTTTTCATATAATGTCACTTCATGTCCCCGTTTTGCTGCGATCAGCGCAAAGGTAATTCCTGCAGGTCCGCCGCCCACAACCGCAATTTTCTTTGGTTTTTCAGCTGGTGTGAAGGTTTCCGGAAAACGTTCTTCAAATCCGGTCCGTGGATTCACTGCGCACTGTGGGTGTCCACCCAGGATAAACTCATTCACACATCCTTCCTGACAGCCGATACACGGTCTGATTTCTTCTACATTACCGGCAAATGCCTTATTGCACCAATCTGGATCTGCAAGTAAAGGCCGGGCAAGCATTACCATGTCACAGTCCCCGTCCCGGATCGCCTGTTCCGCAATATCCGGATATCCCAGTTTTCCGACTGCAACCACCGGAACATCGACTCCGACATTCGACTTGATGTTGTTTCTGCGGAAAAATTCTTTCGCAATTTTAGAAATATCAAGAAAACATCCGGCCGGCATTCCTTCCGGTGGATGCGGCAGCCACCAGTTATCATAGCAGCCCAGATCCACATCAAACAGATCCACTCCTGCACGAACCAGTTTTGCCATATAGTGCAGGGTATCCTTGATCGTTCTTCCATTCTTAAATTTCTTCAGGTTGCTCACTTCATCCATTCGTTCCTGATATGTTTCATTCAGCGCTAAAGACAGATCGATCCGATACATGATCGGGAACGTATCCCCCGCCCGTTTCCTGATCTCACGGATAATATCAAGACCAAACAGTTCATAGTCTTTATAACGTCCCATCTGTCTTCTGTTAAATGCAGGATTTGTCATCTGTTCCAGCAAATATCCTTCATGACCATGCAGATAAATACCATCTAACCCCATCTCCCTGGCATCAGCTGCTGCCTGCCCACAATTTTTTACAATTTTTTTCAAGTTAGCATCCGTCAATGGAATGCATGGAAGCTGCGGAATATAAAAACTCGGATTCACAGACGCCGATACTGGGATCTTATGCTTTGTCATCACACACGTCGGAGGTCCGACTCTTCCCAATCCCGGTGTAATCTGAATAAAAATCTTACTTCCATAAGCGTGCACTCCCTGCGCCAGATCCCGCCAGCCCGCGAATACGGTCCTTGCATGATCGATCCGAGGAAACAATGACAGATCATCCACTTCTGTAACTGTTGGATCAATCCCATGACTGACAGGGATCAGCCCTGTTGTCAAAAGGCCGGTTCCTCCTTTTGCACGGGCAAAAAAGTACTGGAGCATCTTGTCATTTGGACGTCCAGACTCCTCACACATATTCAGATTCCCCATAGGTCCCATTACTACACGGTTCTTGATCATCGTCTTATTGACCTGGATTGGAGAAAACAGGGCTTTGTACGGATATAATTTCTTTGTCATTGCCCCAGAACTTAATCGACAATTTTCCTGATCCTTTTTCACCCAATCCCCATAGGTTTCTTCCAATCTGACTAATTTTTCATCACATTTCACTGCTGCTGCACCTCCTGCTTTCCAACCTCATTGAGCCAAACCATTTTAAGCATTTTGCACTAAAATTATATTTTCATTATAGCATTTTAAGTTAAAATACACAATGTCTAAAAATAAAATCCATAGAAAAAAGACCTAAAAGAATTTCCACTTTCAGATCTTTCTATAATTGATGGTTTATTTCCGAATCATCTCCATATATGGAAGCACTTCATAGCCTGCCTTTTTATAGACATGAACTGCCCTTTCGTTTTCCTCTTCCACTTCCAGACGCACAACAACATCCGAATACTTTTCTTCTATGTATTCAAAAAACTTGCTTCCGATTCCCAGGCCTCTGCTCTCTGGCTTCATGTACAGATCTTCAATCCATACACATGGCTTTCCAAATTCTGTCGAAAAGCTTTTTGCCGCCATTGCATAGCCCAAAATCTGTCCTTCCTTTTCAAAAATATAACCTTCCAGATACGGACTTCCACTGACACAATTCTTGATATCGTTTTCAAAAATCTCATCTGAACCGTTGCTCTGCACTGCCGGAGATGCATAAAAAACACGCATCATATCCATTACTTCCTGTGTATCCTGCTCTGTCATATTTCGAATTATAAAATCCATACTGTTGTCCATCCTTTTCTTATTCTGCTAATATACTTTTCTTCCGTTTCAGATAATGCCCATCCCCCGGTTTTCCCAGGAACTGATTGTCTTTTACAATGATATGTCCCCTCTGCATCACCAGCTCGATCTCACCTTTCACCGACATTCCCTCATAACAGGTGTAGTCTACTGCACTGTGCATATCTGCATGGGTCAGGATTCGTTCTTTTCGGGGATCTAAAATCACAAGATCTGCATCTGCTCCCGGTAAAATCGTTCCTTTCTGTGGATACAGTCCATACATCCGGCTTGGATTCGTACATAGATACTGTACCATCTGCGGCAATGTAATCCGTCCTTTCATGACTCCTTCCGAAAACAGGATCCTCATCCGTTCCTCCACTCCCGGCGCCCCATTCGGACATGCCGTAAAATCCTCTGCCCCGGCCTGCTTCTCTTTTTCAAAATTGAACGGACAATGATCAGTAGCAACCGTATCGATCACTCCATCTGTCAAAGCCTGCCACAATGCTTCGTTATCCTCTATCTTTCGAAGTGGCGGAGACATGATTGCTTTCAGTCCTTCTTTTTTATCCTCATACAGATCATCTGTCAGTGTTAAATACTGTGTACACGTCTCAACTGCAAAATGCTTCTGCCCTGCTGAGCGCGCTTTCATCACTTCCAACAGTCCCTCTTTACTGGACAAATGTACGATATAAAGGGGTGCGTCATCTGCCATGGCTGCCAGATGCAGCAATCTGTCGATGGCTTCTGCTTCGCAGTGTGCCGGTCTGCTGAGCGGATGATATTTCGGCTCACTGCAGCCTGCTTCCCGATATTTGCCGCGCAGATAATTGATCACACCATCATTCTCACAGTGTACGGCAATGACGATCCCATCCTTTTTTGCTTCCTGCAGCACCTGAAAAATCTCATCATCTGTCAGCATATCATCATATGTCGTATAAATCTTAAAACTGGTGATTCCTTCCTGTTCTGCGATCTCTTTCATCTCTTGTAAAATGGATGCATTGACATGCTGGATCACTCCATGAAATCCATAGTCGATCACTGCTTTTCCATCGGCAAGACGATGATACTCGTCTACCTGATGCCAAAGACTGCACCCTTTGGGTCCAAATGCCATATGATCTACAATTGTCGTAGTCCCGCCGCACGCCGCTGCCACTGTCCCATCGTAAAAATCATCCACTGCACGATATTTTCCTGCCTGAAGATCCATATGTGTATGGACATCCACTCCGCCTGGTATGACATAACAATCTGTCGCATCGATTACTTCTGCATCTGCTTCCGATAAATCCATCCCCACCGCCTTTATTTTTTCGCCTTCTATCAGAATATCTCCCTGAAATACCTCGGAATCAGTCGCAATCCTTCCATTTTTTACTAATAATTTCATAGAATACCTCCTTATATTCCATATTCCTTTCGATTCCATTCTTACTTATAGAATACTATCATCATTATACAAATTCAACTGAATTATCTGAAATATTTTCAGATATCTAAAACTTTTTTAGTCTTTGTTATAAATTTGTGATATGATAAGAACATACAATATGATTAACAGGAAAGGACATGATCATGGGATACTCTTTTGATTTATTAAAACAGATTGCCTGCGGCCTGGCACAACACTTTGGTGATGCCTGTGAAATCGTGATCCACGATGTCCGGCATGGAATAGAAAATACAATCTTATACATAGAAAACGGCCATGTTACAAACCGAAAATCCGGAGACAGTGCATCCAATGTCGTACTGGAAGCAATTCATGCAGATCCGTCAACACTCCAGGATCAATATTCCTATCTGACCCGAACTGAAGATGGAAGGCTGTTAAAATCTTCCACTTTCTATATCAAAGATGTACACGGCATTCTGGCTTATATATTTTCTATCAATTACGATATCACGGCTCTGTCTGCCGCCGAACAGCTTCTTCACTCCTTTACCGATATCAGAGACACTGGAAAAAACGACGCCAACCATCCGAAACAACCAACACCTCAGATCACACACAATGTTTCTGAATTGTTGGATACATTGATCGAGCAGGCTTTATCCGAGATTGGAAAACCAGTGGCACTGATGACAAAAGACGATAAAGTCAAAGTCGTACAGACTCTCAATCAGGCTGGCGCTTTTCTGATCACAAAATCGGGAGATAAAGTCGCTTCTATCTTAGGGATTTCAAAATTTACTCTCTACAACTATATGGATACAAAGAAATAAAACTTCCGCTGAACCCATACAAATCTGTGTGGTTTCAGCGGAATCTTTTGTTTTCTATATCCTGTTCTGCATCCATTCATATAGATCCTGATATACCTGATCCCGATCTGTCTCGTTCAAAATCTCATGTCTGTCCCCTGCATAAAGCCGCAGCGTCACGTCCTGTATCCCTGCTGCACGGTACTTCTCATAAATCTTTCGAACCCCTTTTCCAAATCGGCCAACCGGATCATCGGATCCCGACACCATAAAAATAGGCAACGTCTTGGGTATCATGTAAATACTTTCCCGCTTCTGTGTCTGCTGAATCCCACAAAACATATGGTAATATGCATTTACTGTAAACACAAAAGAACACAAAGGATCTGAGACATATTGATCCAGTTTTTCGGTATCGCTGGTCACCCAGTCTGCTCTTGTCCTTGCCGGTTTAAACTTCTTGGAAAACGGGCCATTTACCATTCTGTCCACCATCTTGCTCCGATAATGCCAGCCTCTTAAAGCAGCCAGTACTCTGCACAGATCCTTTCCCAGCTTCAAAGCAGCTTTATTCTGCTCTGCCATCGTTCCCATAATGATGGCACCACTCAATCCATTGCCATACATCTGGATATACTGGCGCAGCAGAGAAGATCCCATACTATGACCTAACATAAAATAGGGAACATCCGGATATTTCTTCATGGTTCTCTGTCTTAAGGTATGTAAATCTCCAATCACGCATGCATTCCCATATTTTTCATTAAAAAATCCATACTCTGACTTACTCTGTACTGACTTTCCATGTCCCAGATGATCGTTGCCGACCACATAAAATCCTTTTTCGCAGAGATATTCTGCAAACTCCGAATATCTGTCAACATACTCAACCATCCCGTGACTCAACTGCAGGACTGCCTTTACCTGTCCTTCCGGTTTCCATTCAATTGTATGAATCTCTGTATTTCCATCTTTGGATGGAAAGTAAAATTCATCTTTCATCTTTCTCTCTACCTGTCATCTAATTTTATATATTCCCGATGCGGCGCCAACGGCTTATATGCCGGACGAATAATCTTATCCGCATTCTTCAGCTCTTCCAGACGATGCGCACTCCATCCTACGATACGCGCAGCTGCAAAAATCGGTGTATACAGTGACGGCGGAAGATCCAGCATACTGTACACCAGACCGCTGTAAAAATCTACATTCGCACTGACGCCTTTGTAGATCTTACGTTTCTCGGCAATTACCTCCGGAGCCATATGTTCCACCTTCTCATAAAGGGCATACTCTGCCTCACAGCCTTTTTCCTGTGCAAGCTGCTTTACAAACGCGCGGAATACATCTGCTCGCGGATCGGAAATAGAATACACCGCATGTCCCATTCCATAGATCAGACCCTTTTTATCAAATGCCTGCTTATCCAGAAGGGCTTCCAGATACTGACGGATCTGCTCTTCATCTGTCCAGTCTGTCAAAGTCCGCTTCATATCATCAAACATCTGTGTCACTTTTACATTGGCTCCGCCATGCTTCGGTCCTTTCAGGGAAGCCATCGCTGCCGTGATCGTAGAATAGGTATCCGTACCGGAAGATGTAACAACGTGTGTCGTAAACGTAGAGTTGTTACCACCGCCATGATCCATATGCAGTACAAGCGCCATATCCAGAATCTCTGCTTCCAGTGCAGTATACTTTCTGTCTTCCCGCAGCATCATCAGAATATTCTCTGCTGCGGAAAGCTCCGGACGTGGCGCATAAATATAAAGATCCTGTCCTCTTCTGTAGTTATATGCATGATAGGCATATACCATAAACATTGGAAACTGACTGATCAGGTTCAGGCATTGACGAAGTACATTCGGGATTGAAATATCATCTGCCTTGTCATCATAAGTATACATACTCAAAATATAACGAGAAATATTATTCATCATATCACTGCTTGGCGCTTTCATGATCACATCTCTCACAAAATTCGGCGGAAGTGTCCGGCGTTCTGCGATCATACTGCGAAAATCATCCAACTGTGCCTTTGTCGGAAGTTCACCAAACAGAAGCAGGTATGTCGTCTCTTCAAATCCCGGATGCTCTGCCTTCAAAAATCCGCCGATCAGCTCCTTGATATTATATCCACGGTAGTAGAGGCTTCCTTCACACGGAACTTCTTTTCCATCCACGATCTTTGTATTGACAATATCTGAAATATTCGTCAGCCCTGCCAGTACACCTTTTCCGTTTAAGTCACGAAGACCTCTTTTTACTTCATATTTCGTATACAGTTCTTTATCGATCGCTGTATTCGACTCACAGATCCGTGCAAGTTCCTGTATCTTAGGGGTGTTCTCAAAAATGATGTTCTCAATGTCTCTCTGCATATAACCTCTCCTTCCGTCTTTTGCTTTATATTTTTCTATTATACTAAAAATTTTATATTGATACAATTAACTGTATATAAAATATTTATGAATTTGTATCATTGACCGACTTCGATCACCTCTTACAAATCACTGAAATCATTCGCAAGCTTTGCAAATTCCTCCAAAGTCAGAGCTTCTCCCCGAATGCTTGGGCCTCTGCCCAGATGCTCGATCGCTGCCTCGATCTGCTCCTTTGTAAAATTCAGCTCCGGTGAATTCTTCAGTCCATTTGCCAGAGTTTTTCTTCTCTGATTGAAAGACGCACGAATGATCCGGAACATCAGTTTTTCATCCTTTACCTGTACCGGCGGTTCTTCATATCTGTCAAGACGGATAACCGCTGATCCGACCTTCGGACGCGGCATAAAACAGTTCGGCGGTACATTCGCTACAATATACGGTTTTGCATAATACTGAACCGCAAGTGACAGTGCTCCGTAATCCTTGGTTCCCGGCCCCACCTGCATCCGGTCTGCAACCTCTTTCTGAACCATGACGGTAATGCTCTTCATTGGAACATGATTTTCAAACAATCCCATAATGATCGGTGTGGTAATATAATATGGAAGATTTGCCACCACTTTAATTGGCTTTCCGTCATTTTCTCTTTTTGCCAGTTCAGCAATATCCACCTTCAGGACATCTTCATTGATCACCTGCACATTATCATAGCCATCCAGTGTATCCTCAAGAATCGGGATCAATGCTTTGTCAATCTCCACAGCCGCCACCTTGCCTGCTGCACATGCCAGATACTGTGTCATCGTTCCGATTCCCGGTCCGATTTCCAGAACAAAATCATCCTTTGTAATCTCTGCAGATCCGATAATCTTATCTAATACATGCGTATCTATTAAAAAATTCTGTCCGAACTTTTTCTGAAACACAAAATTATATTTCTGAAGCACCGCGATCGTATTCTGCGGATTTCCAACTGTTGGTTCTTTCATCTGCACACCTCTTTCTCTACTTTTCCAATCGATACAATTTTTTTGCATTTTCTGTTGTCTGTCTTACAACCTCTTCGTAAGAAACACCCTTCAATACAGCAATCTCTTCTGCTACATAAACCAGATTCTGAGAATTGTTACGTTTTCCTCTGTGCGGAACCGGCGCCAGATACGGACTGTCTGTCTCCAGAACCAGCGCTTCCAGCGGGATCTCCTGTACCACTTCTTTTAATTTTTTAGCATTTTTAAATGTAACAACCCCGCCGATTCCCAGATAAAACCCCATCTTTACATACTCTTTCGCCTGTTCCAGAGAATAAGAAAAACAGTGGATCACTCCATCCAGTCCTTTGGCGTGCTGCTTCATGATCTCCATGGTGTCTGCCGCCGCTTCGCGGCTGTGAATGATCACCGGCAGATCCAGCCGTCTTGCAAGCTCCAACTGCCGGATAAACCATTTTTTCTGTAAATCACGCTTCTCTTTATCCCAGTAATAATCAAGCCCGATCTCTCCGACCGCAACCATCTTTTCTCCGGAAAGCAGCTTTTCCATTCGCTGCATCTTCTCCTCGTCCAATTCTCCCACTTCATCCGGATGTACTCCGATCGCACCATATATGAAAGAATATTGCTCTGTCAACTGTCCGATCTTATCCCAGGATGCAATATCTGAACCCGCATCCACGATCATCCCTACTCCTTGTTCCTGCATAGAACCTAGTAATTCTGCTCTGTCTTCTTCAAACTGTCTGTCATCATAATGTGCATGTGTATCAAAAATCATCTGCATTTAACCTCTTTTCACGGATATACGGAAAAAGGAGAGAACCCGTCTTGCTTTCTCTCCTTTTTCCTTACCGTTTTCTATTTAAAATAATACCATACTGCCTGAAAATGTTCAATGCAGGACTCTCAATTATCTCACATGATTTTTCAGCTCGTCTACCAACTCTCCCAATCCTTCATTGTCCAGCTTTGTGAAACTTCTCAAAGAGCTAAGAGGCATATAATGCACCATGCTGCGTTCCATTTCATCCATCTCTTTTATAGAAGTCTTTCCGATAAATTCTCCGATATACGGCATTAGTCTTTCTTCAACATAATCTGCAGTTTTCACACAGTCCATCAAATCTCCGATCATCACATTTTCATCAATCTCCGGAAGCTTTTCTTTCTCATTTTCCAGCACCACTTCGATACGCATCACAATATCTCTGGACGATTTTCCAATGCAGATTTCGTACGTTCCGCCTGCTGCATACCAGTCTTTCTGCTCTGTATTGTACCATGCGAATGCCCGGTAATCCAATTCCATAGAAACCGTCTTTGTCTCTCCCGGTTTCAGTGTGACTGCCGCAAAGTTTTTCAATTCACGCACCGGTCGGATTGCGGAACGTGTCCTGTCGGAAACATATAGCTGCACAATTTCTTTTCCTTCCATACTGCCCGTATTCGTCACATCCAGACTGACCATCAGCGTATCCTTTGCCGCAATCCGGGACTTGTCGATTGTCAGGTTGCTGTATGAAAACTCCGTATAACTCAGTCCATATCCAAACGGGAACAGTACGTCCATCTTACGTGCATCATAATACCGATATCCTACAAAAATTCCTTCTGCATAATTGACCTGTTTCTGCATTCCCGGGAAATTCAGATAACTCGGATTGTCTTCCAGTTGTCTTGGAAATGTCTCTGCCAGTCTTCCGCATGGATTTGCTCTTCCGTATAAAATATCCATGACAGCCTCCGCAACAGCCTCTCCTCCCAGATACGCTTCTACAATTCCATAAACATGATCCACCCACGGCATTTCTACCGGAGAACCATTGTGAAGAACTACGATCACCGGTTTCCCAAGCTTTGTCAGTTTTTCAATCAGCTGATTCTGGCAGTTCGGAAGGCGCATATGTTCTCTGTCGTAGCTTTCTGATTCAAACACATCCGGAAGTCCTGCAAAGACTACGATCTTGTCTGACTGTCCTGCCACTTCCAGAGCCTCTTTCTCCAAAGCCTCTTCATACTGATCCACATCCGTGGTAAACCCTTTTGCATAAGTCATATTTCCATACTGATCTTTTAACTGAACTGCACAGGGTACTGCATGTGAATTAATGTGAGAGCTTCCTCCACCCTGATAACGTGGTTTCTCTGCAAATCCTCCAATTAACGCAATCTTCTCATTTGCGGAAAGCGGAAGTACCTGTGCCTCATTTTTCAGCAAAACGATACACTGTCTTGCAATCTCAGCTGCCTTCTGATGGTCCTTTTCACGAGAGAACTCTTCATTTCGACGGTTCTCCGCGTATCGGTATACAATATTCAAGATACGCTCTACTGCGAGATCCAGTGTCTCCTCTTTCAGACTTCCTTCCTGTACTGCCTGGATAATCGCCCTGTCATTTGCTCCGCCGCTTCCCGGCATTTCCAGATCCATTCCGGCAATGATTCCTTTGACGCGATTCCTGACAGCGCCCCAGTCAGACATCACGTACCCTTCGAATCCCCAGTCATTTCTGAGAACATCTGTCAAAAGCCATTTGTGTTCTGACGCATATGTTCCATTCAGACGATTATAAGAGCACATCACCGTCCATGGCTGCGCTTTTTTCACTGCCGTCTCAAATGCCGGAAAATAAATCTCTCTTAGTGTACGCTTATCCACCTCTGCAGACACTGACATTCTTTCATTCTCCTGATTATTTGCTGCAAAATGTTTAATCGATGTTCCCACATTTTGAGATTGAACTCCGTTGATATAGGATGCTGCCAGTTCTCCTGCCAGATACGGATCTTCTGACAGATATTCAAAATTTCTTCCACATAAAGGGGAGCGCTTGATATTGACAGCCGGTCCAAGAAGTACTGAAACGCCTTCTGCCTGACATTCTTTTCCCAATGTCACTCCCATATCATGCAGAAGCTCTCTGTCAAAGGAACTTGCGGTTGCACATGCTGCCGGAAAACAAACCGCCTCGATCGCATCGTTTAATCCCAGATGATCTCCGTTGCTTTCATCCGGCTGTTTTCTGAGTCCGTGAGGTCCATCACTTACCATAGAAGCAGGGATTCCCAGACGATCGTTTTTTTCTGTATGCCAGAAATCTGCTCCGGAACACATTACCGCTTTCTCTTCCAGTGTCATCTGACTTACAATCTGTTTTACATCCATGATCCTTCTCCTCTTTATTTCTGAATAAAATCTGCAAACATTTCTTCAATCTTTTCTTCTTCATCCGTATCCGCAACCAATTCCAACGGTTCGCTTAAATCAAGACTGAAAATCCCCATGATCGATTTTGCATCTACATAATACTTTCCTCTTGCCAAATCCATATCACAGTCAAACCGGCTGCAGATCTTGTTAAACCGATCTGCCTCTTGCATTGTATTGATTTTTACTGTTTTCTTTACCATGTTCTGTACCCTCCGTTTATTCTGCGTAATATTTTCTAAGTAAATATGCCGGTGTACAGCTCCATGCGTGACAATAACTGTTCACAATACTGGAGCCATATGGAGATTCCGACGGATTCTTTGGATTGTACAACTCCCAGAACGTATCTGCTCCATGCTCGATCATTCCGCCCCAGTAGTATTTCATGAAATCCATGGCCTGCTCTTTTCTGCCGCATACAAGAAGGGCTTCCACAAAATGATGATTCATATATGGTGACACCATTCCTTTTTCCGGGTTCACCGCAATCACGCGATCCAGAATCTGCCCGCCTTCTTCCGCACTGACTGCTCCTGAGAGTATCATCCACACCTGGCTTGCATAATTTAACTGTCTTTCTTTTCCACTTACAAAAAGTCCTGTCTCTGCATCCAGAAGATATGCTCTTGCTGCTTCTGTTTTTTCCTTTGCCTCTGCCTCAAGTTCTTCTGCTTTTTTTGTATCTCCCAGTATCTTTGCGATCTTCTGTACCTGTTTTGCACAGTAGATATAAACCCCCTGCATTGCTGCCTGCTTGTCCAGACCTTCCGTCCAGTCAATAAATCCCCAGAATCCTTCTCCCGACACAAGCAGATTCTTTTCATCAAACTGTTCTTTTGCAATCTCCATCTGACGGTATGCACATGCACTCAGATCTCTAAGTGTCTCTTCGTCTTTTGTTGCTTCATAATAATCCAGAAGAGAAGCGCCAAAAAACATGGAGTAATCTAACAAAAAGGTATCATCCACAATAATCTGTGGTTCGATAAACAGACAAGCTCCTACCTGTCCGTTGTCCTTCGTCTGCCCTGCAAACAGATACAGGCACCGTTTCACCAGATCATAGTTTTTAAAAGTCTCATAATTTGCCAGTGCCTGCAGTCTCAGATCTCCCAGCCAGAGTCTTCGATCTCTCTTTGGACCATCCTCAAACACTGACTGCATACAGTTCTGAAGTGTTCGAAGACTGACTTTATCAATCTTTTGAATCATCTGGTCTTCACTTGGAAAACTTTTTGTCTCCTCTGTGCTGACCGCAGAAACACTTCTGCACACTGCTTCATCTACAACAAGCTGCCACTTCATGGAAGTATCCAAAACCTCGATTTCCAGATAATGGAACGCATATCTTCTTGAGAGTTCCAATGCTGTCGGAAGCGCATCTACATGGAAATACTCTTCCTGTATCCAGCCGCGACTGATCCAGCCGTCATATTCTTCGGATTTCTCTGTCATTTCCTTTGCAATCTCACCAAACTTTAATTTAAAAAATGCCGGTGCATCCTGCGGACTTCCTACTGATGACAATTTCAGTGTCACATATCCCACCTGATGATCTCCAAAATCCAAACAAAGCTTATCTCCTTTTTTCAATGCATGTTTTCTCAGATTGTCTGCACTGTCTGTCTGGACTGCAATCGGATAGTCCGCACCTGTATCCTGGATTTCCACAATGCCTGTAGGATATACCATTGTTTCCTTTAATTTGGGCGCACACGCATCCGCTTTCTTTAAAAATGCTTCATTGGTCACCCGGACCATATTCAGATCAGAACTTATTTCTGGCATGATACTTTTCTCCTTTCATCCAGCTCTTTGATAATGTTCGGATAAATCTTATCCAGGTTATAGAATGACATTGTAATCATAGATGCCACATTCATCACGATCGGTACCCAGATGTACATTGCTGTAATATAATTCTGTGCTGTTGCCGTCTGTACTGCCAGATCTGCATCAAATCCTCCAAATGCGAGCAGGGCCGCACCCAGACTGCTGGCAATCGCCATTCCCAGTTTTCCGATAAATCCATTTACTGCCGATAAAGTTCCGGCTGTATTCACTCCGCTGTTCCACTCACCATAGTCAACCGGATCCGGCTGCATTGCAAAGTGCATACTTCCTTTCAAACCATATCCGGCTGCCGCGATCACTGCTGCTGTCAAAAGTACCGGTACATTCGTTCCGCCAAAAAAGATAATCGCTAACCCTGCTGAATGGACTAAATTTCCGATTGTCATCAGATTTCGCTTGGATGTCAGTTTTACCAGGAATGGAGCACACAGGTTTGCAATGATCGGAACTAATGTTGTGATCGTTGCCACAACCTGAACCAGTGATTCGTTTCCCACTACATATGTAAAATAGTAGATCACGGCTCCTGCCTGGATTACATATCCGCCAAAGAACCATACAATATTCAATGCAAACAATTTCCATGGTGTGTTGTGAAGCAGACAAGAAATATTTGCTTTCAGGCTTACTTTTTCAGAATATGTATTCACTCGTTCCTTTGTATTGAAGAAACAGAAGAAAAATACAAGACATCCGATCACCCCAAAGATCATCATCACGATCCGAAAGCCAAGCGCCTGATTTCCGTTTCCAAATTTGTCAACCAGTGTCAGGGCAAATGCACTGACAACAGTGGAACCGATGGATGAGAAAAATGTTCTGCAGGATGCCAGAACGGTTCTCTCATGTGGATCCTCACTCAATGCCGGCAAAATCGATGCCATTGGGATGTTTACCACGGTATATGCTGTAGACAATAAAATATAACTTACATATGCATAGATCAGCATTCCTGTCTGAGAGATATCCGGCACACTGAATGCAAGAACTGCAGTGATTCCAAATGGAACCGCACCAAATAGAATCCACGGTCTTGATTTTCCCCAACGAGTATTCGTTTTGTCAATCAGAAATCCCACAACCAGATCTGAAATACCATCAATTACCTTTGTCACAAGAAACATAATACTGACTGCTCCTGCGTTCAAATGCATCACATTTGTATAGAAGAATAACAAATACAAAGAGATCATCTGCCAGATCAGATTGCACGCAAAGTCTGAAGAGCCATAGCCAATTCTTTGTCTCCATAATCCCCTTTTTACTTTCTTTTCTAAATTGTTCACCTTTTGGTACCTCCGTTTCTTTTCTTTGCTTATATCTTAAAACTTTTACAGATTTATCCAATTGACTTTTTTTCGAAAAAACACTGACTTTTTTTCAGATATACAGTTTTCATGTTATAATGCAACTGTCGCATCTCAAAATTATTTCGCTATGGAGTCAAATTATGAAAGTTACAAAAGAAAATTTCAGAGATTTTATCTCTGCTTATGAAGAAGATGAACTGTTTTACCGGGATGTGTATCTGCACGAGACACAGCATCCGGAAACTTTTTCAGAATATCTGGAAACACTTGACCGGGACTATATTATCCAGCATAGAATCTTTATTCCTGCGATCCACAACAAAGAGTGGGTTTCCTACATGGAAGAGAATGATCTCTTTGTCAACATTCCAGGGAATATTTTGCTAAGCAAACACTATCGATACACTCCTGTGTTCACACATCAGCATGAATTTTTTGAAATTTTATGTGTTTATGAAGGAACTGTTAACACCACGATCCAGGGAATCCAACACATGTTAAAAGAAGGCGATATCTGCATTATCCCGCCAAATACAAAACACAGTATTGGTATTTTTGACGACAGTACTGCTTTGAACATCATTGTGCGTGCATCTACTTTTCAATCTACATTTTTTCAGACATTTGCTGCAGATAGTGCACTTTCTTCCTTCTTTTCTCATGTTTTGTACCACAAAACCGAGGGAAATTATCTGATCTTCCATACCGGAGATGATCTGGTCATCCGTTCTATGATTGAAGATCTTTATATCGAGTATCTTGGGCATCAAAAATACTGCTCTTCTTTTTTAAACTCAATTCTTATGATGCTTTGGGCAACGCTGCTGCGCTATCATGAAAACAATATGGAGTCCATTCTAACAAAAGAATATAGTGGCACTTCTATTACTGATGTTTTAAATTATCTAAACCAAAATTATCACAGTATCACTTTGCACGAAGCTGCCGAACACTTTGGATACAGCACTTCTCATTTCAGCACTCTGATCAAAGCCGGAACTGGACGTACCTTTCTGCAGATCATCAAGGACATTAAACTGAGCCAGGCCTGTCGTGCGCTGCGCGAGACTACATTGAGCATTCCCGCAATCTGTGAACTGGTCGGATATGAAAGCCCGGAACATTTTATGCGGACGTTTAAGAAAGTATATGGTATGACACCGGGGGAGTTTCGGAAGCAAAAATGATAAATTCTTTAGGTTAGAATCAATGCGGGGGAGGAAAAAACAGTTTTGGCATTCCAGTGAAGTGCCTCGTCGCCCATTGCCCTTACTTCCAATATTTTTCCACTTCCTGTGCTGCCTCCTTTGAAGAAATCTGAAACTTTTCCTGAACTTTTTCACATATCACTTCTTTTTCCAGTTCCATTTCCTGAAGCAGCTCTACAACAGCCTGTATGCCTTCTTGTCTGCCTTCACGTCGCCCTTCTTTTAGACCGGTGTTTTTATAAACCGTAGAAAAATACTGGTGATCCCGGATCGCACGCTCTCTCTCCTCATATTCCAGACGCTTTTCCTCGTCTGCGCTGATCCGATTCAGATCCTCATATGCCTTCTTAATATATTCACTTTTTTCTGCTGCCATTTCAAATTCCTCCTCCGTCTCTGCATTGATGAACTGAAGCCATTTCAGCAGCTCTGTCTCGGGATAATCATGTTTTGCCAGTTTCGGAAGTTCCAGTGTATGAATCTCAAATTTATCACTGTACAAACTCCCGATCTTTAGTTACTGTTCATCCCGACCAATAACTTCTTTTATCCATCTCTTCACTCTTTATCTGGGAATCATTTTTTGAATGGCAGTCTATCTGCCATATTTGAAAATTGAAAGGGATTCCTTTCAAGATGAATTTTATTATACTTGAAATTTTTTAAGGATACAATGAAATTTTCATAAAGATCCTCTAAAAAATTCCATACATAAAAGACCAGATATCAAGTACAGCAAGTATCCCTTGATATCTGGTCTTTGAAATTATCGTCTCTTACAACACCACATCATCCACTTTTTCAAAATTGTCCAATCGATAAGACTCTACCGTACCTTCTGTCACCAGATAAAATCTCTCTCCTGCGTACAATCCCCTCACATCTGAATATCCACTCAAAGTCTTCTCAAATACACAGGTGAATCCTTTCTCTTTATCATAAGAATAGATGTAGTATTCCTGCTGTTCTTTATATCCCGGGAATCCGATCAGATTCTTCTCCACATCTACAAATGCCGCCCGATAATTATAAGATACATCTGTCGAATAACACTCCTCCAGTACAGTCTTATGGATCTCTTTTACATCTTTCGGATCTGAAATATCAAACATGGACAGCTTCACGCCGTTAACTGTCGCACCGTCTTCTTCCACATCCATTCCGATTCCAAGAAGCAGACCATCCCCATACGGATGCAGGTAATCAGAAAATCCAGGAATTTTCAGTTCACCCAGTACTTTTGGCTTCTTCGGATCAGACAGATCAACTGAAAAGAGTGGATCCACCTGCTTATATGTTACAAAATAACAGCTGTCTCCCATAAACCTTGCTGAATATACCTGCTCTCCCTCTGCCAGATTCTCCAACTTTCCTACTTCTTTCAGATCTTTGTTCAAAATATAAAGAGTATTTGTCGAATCTGCCGGCTGGCTGGATGCATCAGAGGCTCCGTCAATCCGAAGCAGTGGATTCACGCCTCCGGATGTGTCGTCATTTTCCCGGATCGTGGTCACAACTCGCAGATATCCTTCATATTCATCAATACTGAACGAATCGTTGATCACACCGTCGATCACAACATGCCCTGTTCCATCCAGTTTTCCATCTTTATAAGAGACTTTTCGGATCTCAGTCTGGGTTACCTTGGAAACCTTGGCATCGTAAATCGTATCATACACATAAATATGGTCTTCACTCACATAACACTGTGTGCTGTCTCCAAAAAATGCCAGATAATCCGTCTGCTTTGTCGGATCTTTCAGATTGAAGGAAGTCACAACCGTATACACTCTGCCCTTTTCCTGCTGGGGAAGAAGAATATAATTTTTATCCAGCACTTTCCCCTGTACTTCCGGCACATAAGCGCTGATATCCTCAGGCAGAGCGGTCACATCTGCATAAAATGTGCTTAAAAGATACATATAATCACCCGATACACGCATGCTGCGGAAACTTCCACTCTGTGACATCTCTCCCAGCGATTTCGGCTGTGTTGGATCACTGACATCGAAGACTTCTGCCACTGTATGGTCTTCCCCTCTGATCGTTCCCTGACGGTCTGTTACTTCACTAACTCTGGTATATACACAGACCAGTTTCTGGTCTTTCAGGTAGATCTCAAGCAAATAATCATTGGAATCCATGGAAATCTTCCCGACTTCCTGCATCTCTTCTGATTCAATATTCAAAATCTGCACCTGATCCATACTCATGATATACAGATACTTTCCATCTGTCTTTACGGTGTCTCCCTCATCCACTCCTTCGGTTCTCACGTTCGTATCCGAATGAGAAGCTCCCTGATCTTCCACGGCTGCTTTTTCTTCTGCATAAAGAGCCACACCACCTGCGGATCCTGCGGCATATGTCGATGTCTCCTCTTTTGCCGCTGCCTGGATATACTGGTAAACCTGCTCATAATCTTTCGCACTTGCCATTTTAGAATCTGATCGGTCTGCGGTTGCTTCTGCGATCTTCTCCGGCTCTTTTTCCTGAACAACATCTCTGCCGGAAAGCGCTGCTGCCCCGACTATAATGCAGCAACTTGCTGCAGCTGCCACCATTCCGTACACTGGTGTCCTTCTCTTCTTTTTCTTTGCCAGCATCTTCTCAATATTATCCGGTTTTAAAGAATCCGGAACTTCTATCTCTTCTGCTGACTGCATGATCTGATCCTGGATTTCCTCTTCTGTAAATTGTCTGTCTTTTTTATTTTCCATCATGATACCTCCATTTCCTGAAGCATTGTCCGCATTTTCTCCAACGCTCTCTTCTTTCTGGAACGAACTGTCGCCGGGTTCATATGCATCATTTGCCCGATCTCGTCACTTTGATATCCTCCAAATACAGAATACGAAACAATCAGACGCTCTTCATCTTCCAACTGCCAAAACGCCCGCTTCACATCCTGTAACGCAGCATAATCAAAATTCTCTGACGTGGAAACCTCATCATCCAGCTCATATACCAGTTGTCTCTTTCGGAACTGATTTTTACAGTGATTGCTCAAAATGGTAAAAATCCAACTTCGGAAAGATTCTTCTTTCTTCAGACTCGATATCTTCTCATAAGCGGTCATCACAGTCTCACTGACTGCATCTTCCGCCTCCTGCGGATGCTTCAGCGTATACAACGCAAATTTATAAAGTTCTACATAAATCCTGGAATAAAGCTCGGAAAATGCTTTGATATCTCCGCGCTTTGCCCGCCGTATCAGAACTGCTTCCGCACTTGTTTGATAATCGTACATCCGCATCCCCTCTCTTTCTTTTTTCTTTGTGTTACTGTTCAAAACCCATATCCAACATCTGGTGTGAATCATAACTTGTTTGTCACATATAAGAGTCCGATGAGGAACGGTTTGTTGCATGGAAAATAAAAAAATCAGGAAGAGTTTTGATTCTCCCTGATTTTTCATTTGTTTGATTCTTATCCTCTGTAGTAATTGATCAGACAGCCTTTCAAAATAATCTCTCTCTCTGCATCCGTCAGATCTCCAAGATGGAACTCTACTTCTTTTAATTCCTCTCCTACTACATATGCCTTGATCACATCTGCTTTTTCTTCCACTGCATTTCTCACATCCGGAATGAAAATATAATCATCATTTTTAAATGGAAGTGCTTTATCATCTGCATCAGTCAAAAGCGGAAGCATTCCCCAGTTGATCAGGTTCGAACGATATCGTTTTGTTGCATACTCATTGGCAATATTCGCCCATCCACCCAGCACTTTCTGGCAGGATGCAGCCTGTTCACGGGCAGAACCATCTCCCGGTTTCACTGCAAAAATCGTACTTCCGACTCCTACGTTGCCTTCTCCTACCTGTGGGAATTTCTCCTGAATCTTTGCCATCACCGGTTTTAACTCCTCCAGTGCATCAAGCGGACACTTACCAGCTTCGATCGCTTTCTGCGCTGCCTGTACTTCTTTGGCGCGTCCTACATACGCAGGATCTTTTCTGGAAAGTGCAAATTCTGCCAGTCCCAGCGGATTTGAACGATAAGAAGAAGTCTCGCCGGATGGAATCAGTTCATCGGTTGTAGTCACCGGATCATGAATCTCAGACACTACTTTGAGCACCAGATTCTGTGGAAGCGCTGACATTTCCGGCCAGTCTTTGATATTCGGGCCAAACTTGATCTCTACGCTTGGATCTGCCACACCCTTGCTGTCAAAGACGCGGTTTGCATAAATATTCTGATCAAAGTGATATTTCTGTCCCTTGTACTCCACATCCATTGCAGTTGCCGGTGTCAGGAATCCTTTATTTGCTGCTGTGGCTGCAATCGAACGTGCATCCATCAGTGCAACCGAAGATATCTGACCGTTCTGCAGCTTCGAACCTTCTCTGTTCGGGAAGTTTCTTGTGGTATGACGGATGGAGAACGCATTATTTGCAGGCGTATCTCCGGCACCGAAGCATGGACCGCAGAATGCTGTCTTCACAACAGTTCCTGCTTCCATCAGATCTGCGATAGCTCCATTTTTCACCAGTTCCATATAAATCGGTGTACTTGCAGGATATACACTGAATGTAAACTCATCGGCACCGATATTTCTTCCTTTGATGATATCTGCCGCTGCACAGATATTCTCAAATCCACCGCCTGCACATCCGGCAATGATTCCCTGATCTACATACAGTTTTCCGTTGACAATCTTGCTCTGAAGAGAATAATCGACTGCTCCATCTAGACTAATCAGCGCTTTCTTCTCAACTTCATGAAGAATGTCTGCCAGATTCGCATTCACTTCATCAATCGTATATACATTGCTTGGGTGGAACGGCATTGCGATCATCGGCTTGATCTCGCTCATATTCACATAAACCATTCCATCATAATATGTCACTGCTCCCGGATTCAGCTCTTTGTATCCTTCACTTCTTCCGTGGATCTCATAAAATTCCTGAATCTTTTCATCGGTTTTCCAGATAGAAGACAGACAGGTTGTCTCTGTGGTCATCACATCGATTCCGATTCGATAATCTGCGCTTAACTTGGAAACTCCAGGTCCCACAAATTCCATGACTTTGTTATTTACATAGCCATTTGCAAATGTGGCTCCGATGATCGCCAGTGCAACGTCCTGTGGGCCGACTCCTTTTGCCGGTTCTCCATCCAGATAGATTCCGATCACTTCTGGTTTCTTGATGTCATATGTCTTATTCAGAAGCTGTTTTACAAGCTCCGGTCCGCCTTCTCCCATTGCCATGGTTCCCAATGCTCCGTAGCGGGTATGGCTGTCAGAACCAAGGATCATCTTGCCGCACTCTGCAAGAACCTCTCTTGCAAACTGATGGATGACTGCCTGATGAGGCGGAACATACACACCACCGTACTTTTTCGCACAGGTAAGCCCAAACATATGGTCATCCTCATTGATCGTTCCACCAACCGCACAGAGACTGTTATGACAGTTTGTCAAAACATACGGTACCGGAAATTTTTCCAATCCGGAAGCTCTTGCCGTCTGAATAATTCCCACAAACGTAATATCGTGGGATGTCAATTTATCAAATTTAATCTGCAGGCGTTCCATATTGCCTGAAGTATTATGACTGTCCAGGATTCCATAGGCAATCGTATTCTTTGCAGCCTCTTCTTTCGAGACAGGAAGTGACACATTTCCCGTATCTTCCAGGATTTCTGTGCCGTTTAACAAGTACACACCGTTATCATATAATTTAATCATGGTAACCTCCTTTGTCTTTCCAATAATTTCACTAACTGTTTATCATTTTAGCATGTTAAAGAGGGAATTGCAAAAAAATTCTGCGGGATTATCTTGTCTCCCGCAGAATTCTTACAACTTCTAATCTGGTCTCTCCAACTGTGATCACATCCTCTTTCTGGATCACGATCGGTTTGCTGACCGGTTTTCCATTCAAATATGTATGGTTCTTCGAACCTTCGTCTCTCAGATATAATTTATCACCACTTCTGATGATCGCACAATGTACCTTTGATACCCGCAGGTCCTCCGGCAGCGATAAAAACTTATCATAATCCGATGATGCACTGATTCTTCCGATTCCCAATGAATCATAAAAAATGAAACTGTACTGATCCTGCTGATCCACATCCTCCAGCACGATCTTCCAGCGTCTTTTTGCAGAAGAAACGCTTGGTTCCGGCTGTCTTTTTACCTGACGACGCCTTGGTTCGGGTTCGTATTCGTCATCTTCATCATCTTCATCCTCATCGTCATCGTCATCGTCATCGTAGTCATCATCATATGAATCCTGAGAACGATGCCTGCGTTCAAATTGATTGTATTCTTTTTTCTCTTTTAACAACTTCGAAACGGTAAATAAGATCACGGCAATGATTGCTGCGATCAATATTCCAATAATGATCCAATATAACATCTATTTATCAACTCCTCTGAGGATATCTTACTATACTTTGAGGATGGGGGCAAGGAAAATATCCTTTTTCAGAGTTATTGATATGACACAAATCCTTTTTCTCCTCCTACATTATAAATCCCATAATGCGGGAAAATCTCGGTTGTCTGAACATTCAAAAAAGCATTTAACCAATTTGTAAATCCATCTGGCAGGTTTGCAATTGCAATTCCTGGGAAGTAAATCAAAAACTCATCTGCATGGTCAAATCCATATGGTTCTGATACAAGATACCGAGTCCCTTCTTCATAATACTCATCTCCCGGATTTTTTTCCTGATCTAAATACTCTAGTTTCATAGAATAGATATACTCATCTACCTGTTTTGGGGATGTGAACTTTCCTCTAAAATTACAGATATACATTGTTCCATTCGGATAATTTTCTCCTGTATCTCCCATTTCTGAATCCTTATATTCCCCTGTAAATGTCCCATCTGAATTGATTGTAATCACTGTCTCCCATCCACCTGCTCCGCTGGTAAATACAAACTCTTGTGGAATTTTTTCAAAAACAGAAGATTGTTCTTCCACTGGTTCTTCTTTTATCTGAAGGAACTCTCGTAAATCTTTTAACGTACTTTCTACTGTTTCCAGTGTTTGAACCTCTGCAGGATACAAACCGTACTCTATTTTCTTTTTTTCCCATTTTTGTATCATATCCTCATATTCTTGCTGCGAAACATTTTTGCCATCAATCGAACATTTCGGTGGGTTTGCTCCATCCGTTTGAATTTCTGTAATCTTTTTAAATTTTTGTTCTTCATCAAATCCCCAGATAGTATCATCCACCGTTAATATATTTGCGCCTCCTTCTATGATATAATTCTGCTCTTCCACTTGTGTAAAAGTAAGATAACTACCTGTCTCAATAAGTCTATAAGGATTCCCTGTATATACTTTATCGACCTTGCCCTTTTTGAATTCCCACACTTCCACTGTATATCTTGGTATTGGCGGCTCATTTTCAGGCATCTCTGACAAATATGCCAGCACTAACTCTTCTTTTCCATTCTGATCAAAATCCAGCAAAGAAGCAAAGCACAGGCCTTCTAAACAGAACGCTTCCTGATCACGCGTTTTTATCTTGCCCATTCCATATTTTTCCTGATATTCTAAAATCAAATCATAATATGCCTGATAAGAACGCTTTTTCTGCAATTCATTCAGTTTATTTTTGCCTTCCTCACTCTGGTCTTTTCCTTCCATTTCTGTGATCAATTCTGCAGCCTCATCTTCTTTTCCTTGCTTGTCATAAAATTCAATCGCCCCAAGATACAATTCCTCTTCCTCTTTTTTCAACTCTTCGGATGTATTCTGTACCTTGGAAAATGCTTCTTCATAAATCTCAAAGGCTTTCTCATAATCTTCCAACCCTTCGTATGTTTCTGCCAGACCTTGATAAGCCTTAACTTCCTTCGGATCAATGTCAATTGCTTTCTGAAAGCAGGCTTCTGCCTTTTTATATTCCATTTGTTCCAGATACTTCTGTCCGTTTCGTATATTGATCTGAAACTCTTTTTCTTTCTTCTGTTCATGAAAAATCAAAATGCCGGCAATCCCTGCCGCAAGGATAACTACCACAACTGCAATCCACAGAATATATCTCTTTTGTTTCTTCTTTACATTCGGCATCTCCACTTTTCTAAGTGGCGCTCCGCAGTCTTTACAAAACTGTGCATGATCTTGATTTTCAGCTCCGCATTTTCTACAATACATATCTGTTTTCACCTACTTTGAGTTTATCTTATTTTTTAAACGCAGAATCCTCTTTACAGATACATCGATCTGATGTTCCTGGATCCTTCCATCTTTTACGGCATCCAAAACACCCTGATATGCAGTCCAAAAATCCGAAGGCATCAAAATCATATCCACTCCCGATTGTACTGCAAGAATTGCAGCATCTGATGCAGAATAGTAATTTACAATTGCTCCCATATTCATTGCATCTGTAATAACAATTCCATCATATTTCAACTCTTCCCGAAGCAACTGCGCTCCAATTTGTGCTGATAAGGTTGCAGGAATCTCGTTTCCCGTAATAGTTGGCAAAGCAATGTGACCTAACATTACAAATTCACTTCCCGCCTCAATTCCAGACCGAAACGGAACAAACTCACATTGTCTCAAATCCTCAAGATTGCGATAAGAATATGCTGCACCCTGATGGGAATCTGCTGTAGTTGCTCCATGTCCCGGAAAATGTTTCAGAGCTGTTGCAATATTTTTTTCCTGAAATCCTTTGACACATTCTGCAACCATTGCACCTGCCAAATCAGGATCATTGCTGAATGCCCGTTCCTGAACCACTGTATTTTCCGGTTCAATCCATACATCAGCAACAGGTGCAAAATCTACATTAAATCCATACGATTTCAAATAGGTTGCAATATAATTTCCTACACGATGCGCATTCTTTATATCACCTTGTGCGCCAACCTCTTTCATATTCCCCACATTTTCAACTGGAAAATTTTCTAAAGAAGCGATTCGTGCAACATTTCCCCCTTCTTCATCTACGCCTAGAAATATCGGAAATCCCATTCGTTCCAGGGACAACTCCTGAAGTCGCTGATTCAACACACTGATCTGCTCTGGAGACCTGATATTCGGCTGCATCATGATCAATCCGCCTACCGGACAATCCCAATAGATATTCCTTAAAGTTTCATCCACCTCTGTAACCGGATATCCTGTCAAAGCATCCGGAGTCACAAAAAACATTTGTGCAACTTTTTCTTCCAGAGTCATTTGTACAATCTGTTCATTTTCTGCAGATCGTTCCTGCTCCTTTTGAGTCGGTTCTTCCTTTTGGGAAATCTTGTTTTCCTCTGCACGTTCTATTTTCTTTGTTTGATCAGAATTTACAGCTTGAGATTCTTCTTTTGCACATCCCGCTGCTGTCACAAAACACAAAAAGAATAAAACTACCATTCGCATTTTTCTTTTAATCTTCATATTCACAGATATACCCTATCTTTCCAGAAAAATAAGAAACATTCTGCAGGACATTATTAGGAATGTCATTCCATACCCATCTTCCTTCATCTTCATAATAAAAAATATCCAGACAGTTTTCCTGCACATCTCCATCTTGATAACTTGGCTCATTTCTCATCCATTCATTGGTACACCAATAATCAGCACTGTTAATTTTCTCCCCATATAGCTGATTCTGTTCGTTAATCCAGTAATAATCATGAGAATCCATATCTCGTCTTCCACCAAGTTTAAACTGAATTTCCTTCATATTCTTTTTTGCAATCTGATTTAAAATGTAATCGTATTCTCTTCTGCTATTAATCCTCACAAGATATCCACCTCGTTGGAGACACTCCTGATATGCCTGCTCCCAGGTACAATCACTGATTATAAGCTCATACCGATGGATACCGCCTTCTGTGTCATCATAATCATCTTCATATGTAAGACTCTCTGCCTGTAAAACCAATGGATCTCCCTCACTTTTAACTTGTCCATCCACCTGGATCATCCGCCCATTATATGGAATCAGGCTATTTTCACTTTGTAATAAAATCTTATCCTGCTCTTTTTTTATCTCTTCTTTTCCATCTTTATTTTCAACCAGAAGATCTTGTGTTCCCTCTGAAAATTTCAAGTAGTAACCTGTATCCTCCTGCAAAACAGTTCCCAACATTGTCACTTTCTGTCCCCCGGTACAGTCAATGTCATATTTTCTTTCGACAGAATGATCGCTTTCTATTTCTTGTTTTTCTTTCGAACGCTCTACTTTTTGTACTATTTTTTCCTCTTTATCAGTTTTTTCTGATAAATCTTCTTTTCCCGCAAAGAGCCACACTCCAATCCCACCTGCAATTAACAACACACTAAAAGAAACCAGCAAAATAATCGGTACTGTTGTCTTTTTCTCCACTCGACTCCCACATACCGGACAAAATACATCCCCCTTTTGTAAAGGAGTTTTACAATTTGGACATTTCATAATAAAATTCCTTTCCTAATGGCGCACCACATCCACTGCAATATTTTGCAGTATCTTTATTTTCTTTCCCACACTTTGAACACTTCATATAATTTCCCGATTCACCTAACCTTCTAATAAATTCCAAGTATCACTATTCTCCATAGAAACCTGTCCCGTTTTCATATCTACCAAAACAGTTCCTACTAATATATTGGCTTGTGGAGTCCCTCCGCTCTCTATAATTTCTTCTGCTCTTCCTTCGCTCATGACATATCGAAGAGCCATCTCATATCCATTCTCTGTTTCTGTTACATCATACTGGTAAATAGTATAAATTCCGCCTTTATCGCCTGTCGGTAATGGTAATACAGCTCGGTAATGATCTACAACTCGTTGCATAACCTCATCTTTCGACAATTCGATTTTTGAGTATCTCTCTTCTTCAGATTCTTTAGTCTCTTCCTGCTCTCTTAATGTTGCTTCCTCCTCTGTAGGCAATGTTCTTGCTATAAATTTTTTTCTATATCTTTTATGTGCCTCCACAGAATCATACTGTGCTTCTCTCTGTAATTTTACATCTGACTTATATCCAGTACTTTTATTCTCTATTGAAATAGATATAACGTTTCCATCTTGCGAAATTAACAGATTATGACTTGGTTCTTCGGAAACTTCCCTGTAACTACCTGAATCCTTGTCATATTCGTATTTCACAGTCTCAAAGTTCATAAAAATATTATCCAAATAGTAATATCCTATTTGCAGAAACTTCTTTTGCTTTTCTTCTGTATAAACATTCAAATACATACCCGACTCATCTGAAACCGATATATAATTCCCATCTTGAATGTCTGTTTCCTTATTTTCCGCTGTTTGTTCCCCATTGGCTTTTTCAATGGCATGTTTATAGCATTCATCTACTGCTTTTAACTGATATTCTAATTCCATTTTAGTTTTATCAAATGCATGTGCTGCAAACTCTTCCGGAGTATCCGTATCATAACCTTCTAAATAGTAATCTCTATAGCTATATTTCTGAGCATACTCTGCCAACTCTTGATTTGTTGCTTCTTTTCCATTGATTTTTCTGGATAATGTAGCTACACTCATTTCTATTGTCATATCCTGTACAAACTTTCCGTCTTTATATGCATAATATGTGCTAATCCCTTCCATACTGACACCAGTGACAAGCTGTATCATCTCATTTTTTGTACAGGCAAAGCGGATTCCGCACGTAGTATCTGTTCTGAAAATATCCCCTGTATATACATTTTCCATTTTTCCATCTTTATATGCCCATACTTCCAATGCATAATCTACCTTAACTGGGTCATCCTTCAAATATGCCAAAACAAACTCATCGATTCCATCTGCATCAAAATCTACATTCTTTAAAAAGCTCAATCCATATGTCTGGAGTCTCATATTCTTTATTTCATATCCATCTCTTGGTATCCGCTCTTCCGTTTCTGCCATAAAGTCCAAATACGTTTGGATTCT